>Ga0272443_10002261_pt1 | contig 25115 bp, 22 predicted proteins | sample SSMAcet12_FD_193581 | JGI IMG/M metagenome (GOLD analysis project Ga0272443, IMG submission 193581) | Marine sediment archaeal communities from Little Sippewissett salt marsh, Falmouth, MA, United States - SSM-Acet-12 | ecosystem: Environmental > Aquatic > Marine > Wetlands > Sediment ...
CTCCGCGTCGTAGGCGTGCGTCGTGCCCGTCAGGGCGATGAGTGACCGTTCCGCCTGGTCGGCCAACGCGAAATCGTCGCTCCGCAGCACCCGGATCAAGGGCAGCAGTACCGCGCGATCCTTGAAATGCGCCATGCTCTTGATCGCCTCGATCCGCACGTTGCGCGACGGGTCGGTCTCGAGCAGCCGGATCAGCACGTCGCGCACGAGATCCTGCTGGTCCGGTTCGAAGACGTTTTTTCCCGCCAGCACGCGGAGGGCGGCCACCGTCTCCCACCGGACGTTCTCGTCGGCTTCCAGCGCGTCGGCGTCCGACCCCTGTGCGTCGAGGACGGCCAGCAGCGTGCCAACGGGGCGATCATCGTCGTAACGCGACAGGGCCCGGATCGCGACGCACCGGATCTGCGCGACCTCATCCGTGCGGGCGACCGTGTCCAGGACGGCGAACGCCTCGTCGCTGGTGACGTAACCACTCTCGGCGATGCGCGCGACGGCATCCCTGCGATGGTCGGCGTCCTCGGCGTCGAGCGCGTCGGAGAAGTTCTGCTCCGGCGAGCGGTGGACCCAGCGACGTTTCTGCGCGTCCGAGCAGCCGGCCGCGATGGTCAGGACGGCCAGCCAGGCCAGAACCCCCAATACGCGCGCGCGTCGTGCAAGTGGACCGGTGCCGCGACAGAACAACGATGATTGTGTTGACCGGGATCGCAACAGGCTCATCGTCCGTTTCTCTCCTTGTAGGCGGTGTTGGACGAAACCCTCACCGGTTCATGGCAAGTTCGTGTCGGTCAAAGGGGAACTGGCCTGTTCTTGCATGAAAAACTGTTCAGGGGTGACCCAGGTGACGTCCCGGATCGGGTGGCCGAGAAACCGCCCCCCCACGGCCCGAAAGCGCTGCGGGTTGTCACTGACGTAGCAGCGGAGCTCACCGGCGTCGGGTCCGCCGGCCAAGCCGCCCTCCTCGGTCAGCCGCTTTTTCACCGTGCAGGCCGTCGCCTCGGCCGAGTCCACCACGCATATGCCCGGCATCAGCGCCTCGACGGCCTCGGCCACGAGCGGGTAGTGCGTGCAACCCAGCAGCACGACCGAGGGGTCGAGCCGCCGGACTCCCTCCAGGTACTCGCTCAGCAGCATCCGCAGAATCGGATCGCCGGCCGACCGACCCTCCTCGATGAGAGCGACCAGACTGGGACACTGCTGCTGGATGACGGGCGTGGCGGGCGCCAGCGCGCGGATGGCTTTCGGATAAGCTTCCGAAGCGACGGTCGCTTCCGTGGCGAGGACGGCCACACGCCCGCCGCGGGCCAGCCCGACGGCTTCAGCCGCACCGGGTTCGATGACACCGACGAGGGGGACCGGAATGTGCCGTGCGATGCTCTCCAGGGCCAGCGCGCTGGCCGTGTTGCACGCGACGACGACGAGCTTCGGATCGAAGCGCATTAAAAACCGGCAGTTCTGGAGGGCGAACTGTTCGACGGTCGGCGAGGATTTGCTGCCGTAGGGGACGCGGGCCGTGTCGCCGAAGTAGACCACCGACTCATGCGGTACGTGCCGCTGCAGGGCCCGCACGACGGTCAGGCCGCCGAGCCCGGAGTCGAAGACGGCGATGGGCTGTGCGTTCATACGTGCATCCTGGCGCGTCCAACCGTTTCGAGGGGGCGTTCGGTCGCGATCCGAACCTCCCGTACGGCCGCTCATTGTTCAATGGCGTCTATCTGATCCGGGCCGCGAGCGCAAGGCAGGCCGCCGCATGCCAGCGCGAGAGTATGGTATACCCTGCGCCGGCCGTTCCGCAACCATTCGAAGGCCGCCGAGTCAAGTTGAACCGACCGGCGGGCAATGGTAGGCTTACAATCTCCGACAGTCGACGGCTCGGCTGAGGATTTGGAATTTGCTGACGAGGGCGAAAACAATGTACAAGCACATAGTGGTCCTGGGCGTTTGCAGCCTCATCTGGGCGGGGACGGGTTTGGCGATGGCTCAAGGAGCGGAGACGGCTAAAAAGAAGATCCTGATGTACAGCCAGTCGGACGGGTTCCGCCACGGGATGGTCTGCCGACCGCTGAGCGGCGAGCTGTCGTTCGCCGAGAATGTCTTCAAGAAGATCGCTACCGAGGCTGGGTACGAGGTCTTCGTCTCCCAGGACTTCCACGACCTGGGCGGCAGGAAGGACTACGACAACTACGACGCCATCGTCTTCTACACGAGCGGTGACGTGAAGATCGACAAGAAGGCCCTCTTCGAGTGGACGCGCGACGGCGGTGCGTTTATCGGCATCCACTCGGCCACCGACACATGGAAGGGCGACCCGGAGTACGTCCACTTCATCGGCGGCGCGTTCAAGACGCACGGGCAGGGCGACAGGCAGGTTACGCTCGAGGTCGAGGACCGCGACCATCCGGCCACGCGCATGCTCGGCGCCGAATGGAACATCGTCGATGAGATCTACCATCACGAGAACTTCAGCCGCGACAACATCCACGTTCTGATCAGCGTCGATACCCAAAAGACGGACCTGGGCCCGCAGAAGATGTCGCCCGACGGCGACTACCCCGTCGCCTGGACGCGGACCGAGGGCAAGGGGCGCGTCTTCTACACGGCGCTGGGCCACCGCAAGAACGTCTGGGAGGACCCCGTCTATCAAAAGCACCTGTTGGCCGGTATCGCCTGGGCGCTGCGCGAAAAGGAATGATTGACCGCGACGGCGTAGCCAGCGGGCACAGGTTGGTACGGGGGGGAGAGGGTGGTACGGGCGTCCCGCCCGTCGTGAAGGCCCACTGCAACCGCCCGGCCGGCACCGTTTATAAGGTGCCAAATGATTGGCTCAATGCCGAGCCGCGACCGTAAGGGAGCGGACAGCGCAGCAGTGCGCGAGTGCGGGGAATCCCTCTCCGGCGGATGTGGTTCGGAATAACGTGGTGTATACGGTACATCGACACGGTTGTTGGGAGATCGCGCCCCGTGAGTATTGGCAGGCTGGCCCAGCTTCTTGTCCTAGTGGCCGTGGTGGCCGGTGCGGCGTGGTGGTCAGGCGGAGGCCGGCGGGCCGACCTGACGGCCGATCGGGAATGCGTCGATCGCGACGAGCGTTTGCCGCAGGAGCGCTCGATTTCCGTCGAACCCATCGAACCCATCGAGCCCGGTGAACCGGCTGATATACCTGAAAACAGATTGCGCCCCTTGCCTTGCGACGACGCGCCTTACCACGGCCTAGCCTGGCAGATCCATCGCACCGAGAACTGCGTCGAGCTGGCGCGTCGGTTGCTCGGTGAAATGGCCGACTTGGGCGCCGATACCGTCCTGATCAGCAACGCCGGCTACCAGGAGCACGCCGGATCGGCCGTGTTCCGCATCGACCCGGCCATCACGCCTTCCGAGGAGCAATGGCTCGAGATCTTCGCCCTCGCCCGCGCCAACAACCTGCGCGTCATCCTCATGCCGATCATCCTGCTGAGCGACCCGCGCGGCAACGAGTGGCGGGGCGTCATCAACCCGCCGAACTGGGACGACTGGTTCGCCGCCTACCGCGATTTTCTATTGCACTTCGCGAGGATCGCCCAGCGCGGCCACATCGAGGCGATGCTCGTCGGCTCGGAGCTGATCAGCACGGAGAAGTACACCGACCGCTGGCGGAGCCTGATCGCCGACGTACGCAAGGTCTTCGACGGTAAGCTCTCCTACTCGGCCAACTGGGACCATTACCGCGTCGTGCAGTTCTGGGACGCGCTCGATCTGGTCGGGATGACCAGCTACTACAAGTTGTCGTCCGATCCGAACCCCTCGCTCGAATCACTCGTCGAGGCGTGGCAGCCGATCAAGCGCGGCATCCTGCGCTGGCAGCGGCAGGTGGGCAAGCCGCTGCTGTTCACGGAGGTCGGCTGGTGCAGCCAGGAGGGGACCTCGATCGAGCCGTGGAACTATTATTACCACCAGACCGCCACCGAGGCCGGCCTTGCAGAGCAGGCGAACTGCTACCGCGCGTTCATGCGCGTCTGGGACGACGTGCCGGAGGTCGGCGGCGTGATCTGGTGGGAGTGGGACGACACGCCCGGCGGCCCGACGGACTACAACTACACGCCCCGCGGCAAGCCGGCGGAAAAAGTCCTCCGTGAGTGGTTCGCTGCCCAACCCCGCCCGACACCCCCGACCCCCGACCCTTGAACCCTGCCCCCTGACTCCTACGCAACAGAGTTCCCAGAGTCGTGGCAGACTGTAGCGGCCGCCCCCCGTGGCGGCCGTTCTCTCTTTCCCCTTTTCAAGGGGGGGTCGAGGAGGGTCAGTTTGTGAGCAACTTCCGCAAGACTGCCTGGAGGATGCCGCCGTTGCGGTAATATTCGACCTCCACCGGCGTATCGATCCGGCAGAGAGTCTCGAACGTGATCGTCGTGCCGTTGGCCCGTCGTGCGATTACGGTGACCTGTTGTCGCGGTTGCAGGCTGTCGTCCACGGTGATGTCGAACACCTCCGTGCCGTCCAGGCCGATGCTTGTCCGCGATTGACCGGCCGCCAATTCCAGCGGCAGCACGCCCATCCCCACGAGGTTGCTGCGGTGGATGCGCTCGAAGCTTTCAGCCAGGACCGCCCGCACGCCCAGCAGGGCCGTCCCCTTGGCCGCCCAGTCGCGTGACGAGCCCGTGCCGTACTCTTTGCCGGCCAGCACGATAAGGGGTGTGTTCTCCTGCTTATAGCGTTCGGCCGCCTCGTGGATCGACATTGACCGGCCCGTGGGCAGGTGGATCGTGACGCCGCCCTCGGTTCCGGGTGCCAGAAGGTTGCGCAGACGGATGTTGGCGAACGTGCCGCGGACCATGACCCGGTCGTTGCCGCGCCGCGATCCGTAGCTGTTGAAGTCGGCCGGTGCCACGCCGTGCGTCTGGAGGTAGCGGCCCGCGGGGCTGTCCGGCGCGATCGCGCCGGCCGGCGAGATGTGGTCGGTCGTCACCGAGTCGCCGACCATGACGAGGCAGCGGGCCGCGCGGATCGGCTCGATCGGGTCAGCCTCGGCTTTCATCTCCGTAAAGAAAGGCGGCTCCTGGACGTAGGTGCTGTTGGTGTTCCACGTGAACAGCTCACCGCCGGCCGTCGGAATCGCCTGCCATTGCTGCTCGCCCTCGAAGACGTGCGCGTAACGCTGTGCGAACTGTTCCGGTGCGAGTCCGTCGGCCAGAGCCCTTCGGACTTCCTCCTGCGTCGGCCAGATATCCTTGAGATAGACCTCGCGCCCGTCGCTTCCGCGGCCGATCGGGTCGCGCATCAGGTCGATGTCGGTCGTGCCGGCCAGTGCGTAGGCGACCACCAGCGGCGGGCTGGCCAGGTAGTTCGCGCGGGTGAGCGGGTTGACGCGCCCCTCGAAGTTGCGATTGCCGCTGAGCACCGCGCAGGCGACCAGGTCGTTGTCCGTGATGGCGGCCGCCACCGGTTCGGGCAGCGGCCCGCTGTTGCCGATGCACGTCAGGCACCCGTAGCCGACGACGTGGAAGCCGAGTGTCTCGAGCGCGCCCATGAGACCGGCGCCGACAAGATAGTCCGTCACGACGCGCGAACCGGGGCCAAGACTCGTCTTGACGTAAGGCGGGACACGCAAACCCTTTTCGACGGCCTTTTTGGCCAGCAACCCCGCCCCCAGCATCACCGACGGGTTCGAGGTGTTCGTGCAACTGGTGATCGAAGCGATGGCCACCATTCCGTGGCCGACCTCGACGGGGCCGCTCTCGCACGCGACGGTCGCCCGGCGATTTGCCTGCGCGGGCGACAGGGCAAATCCGCGCTCCTGGAGCGGTGCGGTCAGGCTCGCGCGGAAGGCCCTTTGGGCGTCGACCAGTCGCACGAGGTCCTGCGGCCTTTTGGGGCCCGCCAGGCACGGCTCGACGGTGCTCATATCCAGCTCGAGCGTTTCCGTGCAGCGCGGATCCGGCGTGTCAGCCGACCGGAAGAGTCCCTGCTGCTTGCAGTATCGTTCCACCAGCTCGATCAGCGCTGCCGGCCGACCCGTCAGGCGCAGGTACGTCAGCGTTTCCTCGTCGACCGGGAAAAAGCCCACCGTCGCGCCGTATTCGGGGGCCATGTTGGCCACCGTCGCGCGGTCCGGCAGCGAAAGGGCCTTCAAGCCCGGCCCGAAGAACTCCACGAACTTTCCGACCACGCCGTGGGTGCGCAGCATCTGCGTGATCGTCAGGACAAGGTCCGTGGCCGTCGCGCCCTCGGGCAGTTCGCCGGTCAGCCGAAAGCCCACCACCCGAGGCGTCAACATGCTGATGGGCTGGCCGAGCATAACCGCCTCGGCCTCGATCCCGCCGACGCCCCAGCCGAGGACGCCCAACCCGTTGATCATCGTCGTGTGGCTGTCCGTGCCGACAAGGCTGTCGGGAAACGCGGTGGGCATGTCATCGCCCTTCGCCGTCCGCGTCAGGACGACCTGGGCGAGGTACTCGAGGTTGACCTGGTGGATGATGCCGGTGGCCGGCGGGACGACGCGGAAGTCGGCGAACGCCCGCTGGGCCCACTTGAGCAGCGCGTAGCGCTCGCCGTTGCGCTCGAATTCCCTGGCTTTGTTCAATTCCAGCGCTTGAGGGGAAGCGAAGGCATCGGTCTGCACTGAATGGTCGATGACCAGGTCGCAGGGCACTTGCGGATTGATCTTTTTGGGGTCGCCGCCGAGCCGGCGCATGACGCCCCGCAGGGCGGCCAGGTCCACCACGCTAGGCACCCCCGTGAAGTCCTGCAGGATGACCCGGCCCGGCTTGAAGGGGATCTCCACCTCCGCAGGCTCCCCGGCCCGCCACCCGGCCAAACCCGTCACGTCCGCCTCGGTTACCTGGAAGCCGTCCACGTTCCGCAGCAGATTCTCCAGCAGGACCTTGATCGAGAAGGGGAGCCGATCGAGGACGCCCAGCCCCCCGCGCTCCAGGGCCGCCAAGCTGTGGAAGCGGATCTTGCCGGAACGTGTATCGAACGTCGAAAGGGCCCCGAAGGGGTCCTGGTTACTGTTGCGGCTGCGGCTCACTCTTTTACTCCTCGCTGCAATTTTCCTTTTTTCCACTCGCTTGTGTCTGTTTCGGATCAACCTGAGAAGAGGAGGACAGCGCACCGGCGAGCGATACAGATTACAGATTGTAGGGGCTGTTCGCTACTCTGATCATGCACCGGCTGCATGATCGCGAGGCGCTGTGCTCTCCCTGTCGGCCATGCCGCTTGCGGCCTGCGGGCGATTCGCACCGTCCGGCTCGCCGCGCGGCAATCGAAACTTTCGTATCCGCAGAGCGTTAGCGGTACGTTCGGGCGTGGCGCCGGTTATCGGACGTGATGTCGCTCACACGGGGTCGGCGTCATTTTCCGGCTCATCCCCGATGTGGAGTTTTGCCGACAGAACAGAACCGGCTGATCCGTTATCGGGTCGGCTGGTGTTGTTGTGCGTTCAGGTCAGGACGACCGTTCGATGGTGGGGTGCTCAGGATGAGCGACGTACGGCGACACGATGCGCCCGCACACCCGCTTGCCGGCCGCTGGCAGATACCACTGCTCTGTATAGCCGTGGGTTTGACGGTTGCCGGTTTGTGGCGGCTGCGCCCCAAGCCGGTCGAACCGGCCTTCGACGATTACTTTGCCACGGCTGTCGAGCTCGCGCGGGCCGGCCAGTACGAGCGGGCCAGCGAGCTGCTTTCCCGACTGCTGGCCGAGGAACAAATCCCACTCACCGAGGCCGACGCGCGCCGCGCGCACGCGTTGATGGCCGAGGTCATTTACGGTTTCGAGTCCGCCAACGTCGTTCACGGGCGCGACAACGTCGAGCAGATACTGCGCCACACCCGGGCGGCACTGGCGGAAGGCGAGCCGTTCGACGTGAACGTCCTGAAGATGCGCGGCGACGCCTGGTCGTGGCTGGACGCACCGGCCGAAGCGGTCGACTCCTATCGACAGGCCCTGGAGGCGGGCTGGACCGATCCCTGGCCCGTGCGCCGGCGGATGATCGATATCCAGCGCCATGCGGGTCTGGCGACGCCGGAGGAGATCGAGCACCAGCTTGCAGCCTTCCTGTCGGCCGATGACGTGGACGAGTCGCTGCGCTTCTGGGCGCTGAACGAGACGATCGAGCTTCTGGCCGGCGCGGGCCGATACGCCGAGGCCGAGGCCCTGTTGGTCGACCAGCAGGGTCGCTGGTCGGAGGACGAGGCCCGCAAGCGCGTCGCGTATCTGCGCGGTTTGATCGATTATCACCTGGGCGATTACGAGCAGGCTGAGCTGGGTCTTCGCACGTTGCGCGACCGTCTCGTGCCGGGCGAACAGCTCTATGCGGCGACCGGTTGGCTGCTCGGCCGGGTCCAACAGGCGTACGACGCGCCGCAGCCGGCATTGTCGTTTTTCGACGATGTCATCGAACGGTGTACGCCGGGACCGTACCGCACGCAGTCAATTCTCGGCCGGGCCGAGGCGCTGGCGGGTCTCCGTCGGTATAACGAGTCACGGGCGGCGTTCGAGGAAGTGATCCGGTTGGCCGGCGAGGATCCTTACGGGTCGCGCGTGGATCTTCAGGTGGTTCGTCAGACGCTGACGGCCTGGTACGAAACGCTCCGCACGTCGGGCGACCCGGCCGAGGCGATGGGGTTTCTGCGAAAGGCGGCCAGGCTGGCCCCGCCCGACGACGTGCGGCTTCAGGCGTTCTACGCCGAGCGGCAGGCGGAGTTGGCTTTCGTATTGGGCCAGGAGGCCCTTGCGTGGGCGGAGCAATCCCAAGAGGCGGACCGCCAGGATTATCAACGGGCGGCGGTCGAGGCGTTCACCGAGTCGGCCGAGCACTATCTCGTGCTGGCCGACTGGACGCGCCGCGAACCGGAGGTGGCCGAGGCGGCGACTTGGCGGGCGGTCGAGGCGTTCGACCTGGCCGGCCAGCGGCAGCGCCGTGCTGAGGTGCTCGCGCGCTTCATCCGTGAGCGGCCCGAGAGCGACCGCGTGCCCGAGGCGCTGCTGAGGCTGGGGCAGACGTACCAGGCGCTCGGTGACTACGGTTCAGCCATCGAGGCCTACCAGCGCAACCTTATCGACTACCCGCGCACCTATTGGGCGACGCAGTGCCTCGTACCGCTGGCGGACTGTTTTCTGGACACTGCTCGGCTGGACATGGCCGAGCAGACGCTGCTTCGCGTGGTCGATCGGCACCCGGACGAGCGCGTCGCGCCCGTCTGGCCGGAAGCGCGCGAGTACAAGGACGCGCTGTTCAGACTCGGCGATCTCTACGCGCAGCTCGGCGTGCAGGATCCGGACTCGCGCGCGTACGAGAAAGCGATCGCACGTTACGAAGAGGCGATCGAGCGCTATCCCGACGACCCGCGGACGAACCGGGTCGTCTTTCTGCTGGCCGACGCCTATCGACGAAGCGCGGCGCGTCTCCTGGAAGAGCTGAAAGATCCCCGTCAGGTCGCATTTAAGGACGAACTGGCAGCCGAGTACCTGCGCCGTCTGGCCCGGGCCGAGGAGCTTTTCGGGCAGATTATCGAGCGGCACGCGGGCCGGCCGGCCGGCGAGGCCGACACGCTCGAGGAACTCGCCGTCAAGCTGGCCCATTTCTACCGCGCCGATGCGATCTACGAACAGTCGTATGCGGTCGATCCGGCCGACATGCAACCCTATGTGCGCGCGCTCGCCCGCTACACCGAGGCTGTCTGGACATACCAGCGGGACCCGATGGCGATGGGGGCCTACGTTCAGATGATCAATTGCCACGTGCGCATGGGCAACGTGGACGAGGCGCGCAAGACGCTCCAACGGGCGTCCTGGGCGCTCGGCGGGATACCCGACGAACGTTTCGCAATGCTGCCGCCGACGCAGCGTCGCCCGTTCTGGGAGGAGTACCTCGCGTGGCTGTACAAAACGCCGCTCTTTGAGCCGACCGAGCCGGATGAGCCGGCCGAGACGATCGAGATGGTTGACAAGGGCCAGTGAGCGGTGCAGGAAAATCGAGACAGGGTTCAGGGTGCCAGCATGGATGCACAAACCAAACGCGTCAATTCACCCGAGTGTCCGTTCGATACGATGATCGGACTGTTGTCGCAGCAGCGGGACCTTTATGAACGGCTGGCGGGGCTGTCGGACTCGCAGCGTTCGCTCATCACCGGCCAGCGAACCGAACAGTTGCTGACCGTGCTGGCCGAGCGCCAGGCGCTGCTGGCCGAACTCGAACGGCTCGCGGAGCGCGTGCGGCCGTTGCAGACCGAGTGGCCGCGGCTCCGCGCGGCCCTGCCGGCGGACCGCGTGCAGGAAGTGGACCGGTTACTGGCCGACATCCGGCGTTTGCTCGGCGGGATTCTCGAAAAGGACCGGGACGACGCGCAGTTGTTGGCCGCCCGCAAACAGACGACGGCCGACGCGGTGATGACCTGTGGGACGGGCAAACGGGCCGACGCCGCCTATGCCGCCCAGGCGTCGGGCGCGACGGTGAGCCGGGAGTGGACGGATCAATGACGATCGCTTCGCAGCCAACCGATCTGTCGGCTGGAACACGGACCCAACGGGTCGCCTCCACACTGACACCGCGCGAGCGCGAGCTCGGCGCGATCATCCACGCCTACAACGAGGTCACCGAGCAGCTCAAGCGGTCGCACGAGTTGCTCACCGCACAGGTCGCGCGGCTTCGCGAGGAACTGGCCGGCAAGAACCGCGAGCTTCAGCGCCGCGAGCGTCTGGTCGCCCTCGGAGAGTTGGCCGCCGGCGTCGCCCACGAGATCCGCAACCCGCTCGGCGGGATTCGGCTCTTCGCGTCGCTGTTGCGACGCGACCTGAGCGATCGGCCTGAGTCGGTGCGCGTGGTGGACAAGATCATCCAGGGGGCCGCGACGCTCGAATCGATTGTCACGGACATCCTCGATTATGGTCGCCCGCCTGAGGCGATGCCGGGAAACGTGCGGCTCGGCGCGCTGGCGGCCGAGGTCGTGGAACTCGCCTTGCCGCGGATCGAGGCCGGCGGGGTGAAGGTTCAAGTGGACGAGGCGCTTCGGTTGCGCGAGGTGGTGACGGACAAGGCGATGCTCCAGCGCGCGACGCTCAACCTGCTGCTCAACGCGGTGGATGCAGCCGCGCGGAAACCGGGCACCGGGCATGTGACGATCGGCCTGGCTGACCCGGCACGTTTTCAGGATGCCGACCCGGCGGGGGCAGTCCTATCGGTCCGGGACAACGGCTCCGGGATCGCGCCGGGAGATCTCGACAGGATCTTCAACCCGTTTTTCACGACGAAAGACACGGGCACGGGGCTGGGGTTGGCCGTCGTGCATCAGATCGCAGAGACGCTGGGCGGCTTCGTCCGCGTGGCTGAGACGTCCGGGGAAGGGACCGAGTTCGTGCTGGCGCTGCCGCACCGCCTGCCGGAAAAGGATGGATCGCGGTGCGGTGACGAACGCAAGGAGTGCGGGTGATGGGTCGAATCTGCGTTGTGGACGACAACGAAATGCTGCGCGAGTCGGTGGCGGAAACGCTGACGCGCGAGGATCACGCGGTAACACCTTTCGGCGAGCCGGCCGAGGCCCTTCGTGCGATCGTCGGCGGCGGTTTCGATTGCGTCGTGACGGACCTCAAGATGCCGGGCATGGACGGCGTGCGGCTTTTGCGCGAGATGCGGTCGGCCGGCTGCAACGCGTCCGTCGTGCTGATGACGGCCTTCGGGACGGTCGAGACGGCCGTCGAGGCGATGAAGCTCGGGGCGTTTGATTACATCCAGAAACCCTTCGACGCGGACAAGCTTTGCCTCGTCGTCGAGCGGGCGCTCCAGCACGCCGCCCTGCGGACGGAGAACGAGGCGCTCCGCCGGTCGCTGGCCGACCTCGAAGTGCGCCCGATGATCGGGCAGTCGGCCGCGATGCGCCAGCTCCACGAGACGATCGAGCGGATCGCGCCCTCGGTCCATACGGTGCTTATCCAGGGCGAGTCGGGTACGGGCAAGGAACTCGCGGCCCGGGCGATCCACGCCGCCTCGCCCCGTGCCGGCCGGCCGATGCTCTGCCTCAACTGTGCGGCCTTGTCAGGCAATCTGCTGGAGAGCGAGCTGTTCGGCCACGAGCGCGGCGCGTTTACCGGCGCCGACCGCGTGCGCAAGGGTCGCTTCGAGTTGGCCGACGGCGGGACGCTCCTGCTCGACGAGGTGAGCGAGATCCCCGCCTCGCTTCAGGCCAAGCTGCTCCGTGTTCTTCAGGAACAGCAGTTCGAACGGGTCGGATCGAGCCTGACGCGCGCCGTGGACGTGCGGGTCATCGCGACGACGAATCGGGATTTGACCGACTGGGTCGCGCGCGAGCGTTTCCGGGAAGACCTCTTCTTCCGGCTCAGCGTCCTGCCCATTACGCTGCCGCCGCTGCGCGAGCGGCGCGAGGACGTCCCGCTGCTGGTCAATGCGTTTCTCGAACGGGCGGCCGCGCGTGCGGGTCGGCCGCAACTGCGCATCGAGGAGCGGGCGATGCAGCTGCTGCGCGACTACGAATGGCCCGGCAACGTGCGCGAGCTGGAAAACCTCTGCGAGCGCGCGTCGGTGCTGATCACGGAGGGCGTGCTGACCGCTGCGACCGTTGCGCCGTGGTTGAGTGGTGCGCCCGGGCGGGCGGAGGCCCTCGAACAGAAGATGCGGCCCGGCCACATCCTGGAGGATATGGAGCGGACCCTGATCGAGAAGACACTCAAGCAGTTTGACGGGCACCGGGCCAAGACGGCGGCTGCGCTGGGCATCGGTGTGCGGACGCTGGGGCTCAAGCTCAAGCAGTGGCGCGAGGAGGCGGCCGCCCGCAAGGCCGCCTACAAGATGACCGGTTGAGCGGGACAGAGGCTGGCAAGGGACGCGAATGAGGCGTTCGACGGGGGCGCGGAAATTGCGCGGCCGCGCAAAGGCTGCGCGGTTGTTGCGCCGTTGGGATCGTTTTCGGGAACGTCCGGCCATCGGTGCCGTGTGGTATTGGTTTTGCAGGGTGGTTCGGAGCGAGTTGGCGGTAACAGCGATCGCGCCGCTGTGAGCTGAGAAAGGGGAAGCGGGTGCTGTTGCGAGGAGCCCTCGAAAAGCCTTCGCTGCTGGCGGCCGAGAAGATGGTCGCCTACACGGAGCAGCGCCAGCGGATGTTGGCTGAGAACATCGCCAACATCGACAACCCCCATTACCGTGCCCGGCAACTGGACACGGAGGCTTTTCAGGCGGCGCTGGGACGGGCGGTTCGGGCACGTCGGCAGGGCGGCGTGGGCGCACCCTTCACGATCGAAAAGACTTCCGAGTTCCACCAGGACGCGGCCGGTCGGCTCGTCGTCACGCCGAGCCTGACGCCGCCGGAAAATGTCCTGTTTCACGACGACACGAATGCGCGCGTCGAGCGCCAGATGGCCCAATTGGCCGAGAACGCGATGATGCACAAGGTCGCCAGCGAGCTGCTTCGCAAAGAGTACGACGGCCTGCTCAAGGCGATCCGCGGGCGAATCACGTAAGTGCCGGCGCGGTGCGTGGCCGGCGGATCGGTGATGTACCCGGTCTTAACGGAGTGATTCTCGCAGGACGCGACACACGACAAGGGTGAGCGCATGTTCGGCATTCTCGATATCAGCACGTCCGGCCTGGTCGCTCAGCGTATCCGGATGGACGTCATTCACGGTAATATCGCCAACGCCCAGGCGACGCAGCGGGCGGACGGACGGGAGGGGCCCTACAAGCGGCGGGTGGCGCTGTTCGCATCCGGCGACGGGCACGGCGGGCCGGGCGTCCACGTGGCCGATGTCGTCGAAGATCCGTCGCGAGGGCCTCTTGTTTATGAGCCGCATCATCCGCATGCGATCCAGAGCGGGCCGGCGCAAGGGTATGTCGAGTACCCCAACGTGGATTACGTGATGGAAATGGTCAACGCGATGATGGCCTCCCGTGCGTACGAGGCGAACGTGACGGCCATGGAGGGTACCAAGGACATGCTTTCCTCGACGCTGAGGCTCATCGCCTAGCGCCGAAGGGTGACGATAAGAGCTGAAGGGCTCGCGGAGGTGACCCAACGATGGCGGATTATCTCAGGATCCATGATGCGATCCAGCCCGGCAAGGTCGGACCGTCGACCCAACCGACGACGGGTGCTCCGGCGCGCACGGCGGACGGGCGTTCGTTCCAGGAGGTGATGCTGGACAGCCTCAACGAGGTGAACCGGCTCCAACAGGAGGCGGCCGACGGTGTCCAGGCACTCCTGACAGGCCGAAGCGACAACGTGGCCGAGGTTTTCAGCGCGGTCCGCAAGGCGGATGTGGCCTTCAGCATGTTGATGGAGATGCGCAACAAGCTCGTCGACGCCTATCAGGAGCTTCAGCAGATGCGGATTTAAGATGGGCCGGTGCCGCTTCGGATAAGCGCGGCGCCGATCCGAAACCGACGCGCCCGGACGAGGCAGGGCAGGGAGGCCCTCGGGTTGCGTCGCACAGGAGCGTGTGCAGGAAATGGAATTCCTCAAAAAGCTCGTCGTACAGACTCAGGATCATCTCAAGGGACTGACCGTCTCCCAGAAACTGGCGTTGGCCTCCTGCGCGGGGCTGATCGCCTTGGCCCTGCTGTGGATGGCGAACTGGGCCGGCGAGCCCGTCATGGTGCCGTTGCTCGATCAGCCGATCGTGCCCGAGCAGATGGCGGCCATCGAGCGCGAACTCGAATCGCGAGGCATTGCCTACCAGATCGCCGGCGAGCGGGTGCGCGTGCCGGCGGATCAGCAGTACCGCATCCGTGCCCAGTTGGCCGAGGCCCGCGTCCTCCCCGACGACATGCAGATCGGCTTCGCCCGGCTCATCGAGCAGAACTCGAGCCCCTGGCTCAACATGACCGAACAGGACCGCCGCTGGGCGCTCGCCCTGTCCACGGAGCTCGGCAAGGTGCTTCGCGAGATCAGCGGCGTGGCTGACGCCCGCGTGTTTCTGGACCGCAACCAGCGGCGAACGATCGGCCAGCCGTCCATCGTACCGACCGCCAGCGTATTCGTGATGCCCGAGCCGGGCGCGAAGCTGACGCCGGCCAAGCTCACGACAATCGCCACCATGGTCAGCGGCGCGGTCGGTGGCCTGTCACCGGACAACGTCAAGGTGGCCGACATGGACACCGGGCGCTCCTACACCGTGCCGACCGACCAGGAGACCGAAGCGTACGGTGATCTGGCCGCCCGCAAGGAGCGCGAGCTCTACTTCGCCAACAAGCTCCGCGAGCTGCTCGGCCACATCCCTGATGTCCTCGTGGCTGTCCATGCCGACCTCGACCCCGACGCCCGGCAGATCGTCGAGGAAACCCACGGCCGCCCCGTCATGCTCAGCGAGGAGACCGAGACGGAACGCTCCGCGCCCGCCCAGGTCGGCACCGAGCCCGGCGTCAATCCGAACACTTCCGTTTCTTTGGCGGCCGGTGCCGGTGGGCAGCAAACGGAAAAACGCCGCACGGATACCGTTTTCGACGGCCATGTCGACCGGACGGTTACCCGGATCGACCGGCCGCGGTACGAGGTCGAGCGCCTTTTCGCGTCGATCAATGTGCCGCGCAGCTACCTGGCCGCGATTTTCCAGGCGACGCATGAAAAGGAACCGACCGACGTGGAACTCGAGACCTTCAGCCGGCCCGAGCTGACCAAGATCAAGGAGCTCGCGATGCGGGCCCTGGCCATGACCGGGGAAGGCGACGAGGGCAAGCAGGTGCAGGTCGACTGGTTCCACGATGGCGTGGCCCGGCAGTCCGGCCAGACGATGCAGGCCGAGGTGGGCGGCGACATGCTCGCGCTCGTTCGTGCCTACGGCCCCAAGGCGGGTCTCGGCGGCCTGGCGATCATGAGCTTGTTCATGATGCTCATGCTTATCCGACGCGTCGGGGACGGGCCCGTTCTGCCCGGCGAACCGTCGCCCGAGCCGCGGATGGTCCGAACGCGACGCAGCCGCAAGAAAGGCGGCGATGTGGACATGACCATCGACGATGAAACGGTCGGCGAGGCCGCGATCACCGACGCGCTGCTCGTCGGCCACGAGGTCGATGAACAGACCCTCCAGGCCCAGAAGGTCGTCGATCAGGTCCAGCAGATGGTCAAGGAGGATACGGAATCCGCCGTCACGATCCTGCGGCGCTGGATCGACATGGATCAGGGTTGACCCGATGGCCAAGAAGAATGTGAAAACACCGCTCGAAGACGCCGAGAAGGACTACGTCGGCCTGCGCAAGGTGGCGGCCTTTCTCGTATCCGTCGGGCCGGAGACGGCCGGCACGCTCATGCGGCAGATGGAACGCGAGACCGTCGAGGACCTCATGCGCGAGATCGCGTCCGTGGGAACCGTCCCCCCCGAAATAAGCCAGCAGATCGTTGAGGAATTCTACAACGTCGCGCTTGCCAAGCAGTATGCCTCCGAGGGCGGGCTGGGGTACGCCCGGCTCGTGCTCGAGCGCGCGATGCCCAAGGACGAGGCGATGCGCGTCATGCAGCAGATCGAGCACCAGGTCCATCAGCAGCCGTTCAGCTTTCTCCAGAAGGCCGAGAGCGACAATCTATTGACGTTTATCCAGGATGAGCATCCCCAGACGATCGCCCTGATCCTCGCACACCTGCCGCCCAGCAAAGGCAGCGAGATCTTGGCCGGCTTGGCACCGGACAAGCAACTCGAGGTCGTCACGCGCGTCGCCAACATGGAACAGACCAACCCCGAGGTCATTCGTGAGGTCGAAAAGGGTCTCGAACAGCGGCTTTCGGGCATCGTTTCCCAGCAGTTCCAGCGGGTCGGCGGCGTCGAGGCGATCGCCGAGATGCTCAACCTGTCGGACCGCACGACCGAAAAGGGCATTCTCGAAGCGCTCGAGGCCGAGGACCCCGATCTCGTCGAACAGATCCGCCGGCTGATGTTCGTATTTGAGGATATCCTGCTCGTCAACGACAAGGGTATTCAGGCCGTTCTCAAGGAAATCGACCACGACGAACTGGCCCTCGCGCTTAAGACGGCCAGCGACGAGATGAAGGAAAAGCTTTTCGGCAACATGTCCGAACGTGCGGCCCTGCTCATCAAGGAGGAGATGGAGTACATGGGGCCCGTGCGTTTGAGCGACGTCGAAGCCGCCCAGCAGCGCATCGTGGACGTCGTGCGGCGCCTCGAGGACGCCGGCGAGATTATTCTGGAAGGCCGTGGCGGTGACGGCGATATCGTTGTTTGATCGGAGGGGCTCGATGGCGCGTGTTCCAACGGTGATCAAGGCTTCGCAGGTCGGCGATGCGCGTTTGTGCATGGAGCGGATGGTCCGCGGTTCGTTTCATCTCGACGACGTGTTGGACGAAGCGCGCCGGTCCGTGGCCGATGCGCGGCAGGAAGCGGACGCCCTCCTTCAGAGCGCCCGGTGCGAAGCGGAGAACCTCCGGCGCGAAGCGCGCGAGGAAGGATATCGCGAGGGTTTCGCGCAAGGTCGCAGCGAGGGCGAGCAGGCCGGCCGGCGCGAGGTCTTCGAGGCTGCCCGCCAGCAGTTCGCCGACCAGCAGCAGTCACTGACGGCCGCCTGGACGGCCGCACTCGAGCAGATCGACGCGCACCGCGCCGAGTGGCTGGCCACCGCCCGGCATGACCTGATCGAGTTGGCGATGGCCATCGCCGGTCGCATCGTCCATTGCGTCGGCCAGCGCGAGCGTGCGGCCGTCGAGGCCAACCTGGACGAGGCGATCCGGCTGACGGGTCGGCGTTCGGAGGTGACTGTCCAGGTGAATCCGGCCGATGCCGTTGCCGCCCGCGCGTTTGCCGAGGAGGCTGTCCACCGGCAGGAGACGCTGGAGAACGTGCGCGTTCAGGAGTGCGAGGATCTCGCACCGGGTGGATGCCGCGTCGTCTGGGGAGACGGCAGCGTGGATGCCTCGATCGACACGCAGCTCGAGCGCATTGCCAACGTGCTGGGCGTTTCGCGCCGGCCGCGCGGGAAAGCGCCCGCCCGCACCGCGAAGGATGCCCCGCCCGAAGCGCAAGGCGGGGACTGACAGAGGGCTCCCTGAGTTTATGAATGCTTTTGTCGCGGAGATCGAACGCGTGCGTCGGCTCGCGGGGCCGGCCTGCATCGGGACCGTGCGCGACGTGACGGGTCTGACCGTTCGGGTCGCGGGGTTGGCGGTGCCGGTAGGCAGCGTTTGCGCGATCGCACGGAGCGAGGGCGGCCTCGCACAGGCCCAGGTCGTCGGCTTTCGAGGCGATCAGACCATTTGCATGCCTTTAGGTGACACTCTCGGAATCGCGCGGGGGGACGCCGTCACCGTTCTGCCCGACGAGGCTTGCGTGGGCGTGTGCGACCAGCTTGTGGGCCGGGCGCTGGACGGCTTGGGCCGCGTCATCGACGGCGGTCCGCCCGTTCATCCGGAGGCCAGCTATCCGCTGTATCGGTCCGCGCCGCCGGCGCTCGATCGTCCACGGGTGGCTGAGCCGATCGCGACGGGCATCCGCGCGATCGATGCGATGCTGACGGTCGGCCGCGGCCAGCGGGTCGGCCTGTTCGCCGGGACGGGCGTCGGCAAGAGCGTGCTTATCGGCATGATCGCCCGCCACACGAACGCCGACGTGTGCGTCGTCGGCCTGGTGGGCGAGCGGGGCCGCGAGGTGAACGATTTCATCGCCAAGGACCTGGGCTCCGAAGGGCGGCGCAAGACAGTCCTGGTGATCAGCACCTCCGATGAATCGCCCGTGCTTCGTGTGCGGGCCGGCTTCCTGGCGACGGCCGTCGCCGAGTATTTCCGCGATCGCGGCAAGAACGTGCTGCTGCTGATGGATTCGGTGACGCGCCTGGCGATGGCCCAGAGGCAGATCGGCCTGGCCGCCGGCGAGCCGCCCGCGACCAAGGGGTATACGCCGAGCGTCTTCGCGCTGTTGCCGCAGTTACTCGAACGTGCGGGCCGAACGCGCGACGGCAGCATCACCGGCGTCTACAGCGTGCTTGTCGAAGGCGACGATATCAACGATCCGATCGGCGACGCCGTTCGCGGAACGATCGACGGCCACGTCTGGCTGTCGCGTGCGTTGGCCACCGAGGCGCATTATCCGGCCGTCTCCGTGACCGACTCGATCAGCCGGCTCATGGTCGACATCACGGATGCCGAGCACGGCCAAGCCGCCCGGACGGTCCAACGCGTCCTGGCGACGTGGAACCAGATCGAGGACCTCGTCAACATCGGAGCATACGTGCCGGGCTCGAATCCTGAGTTCGACACGGTGATCGAAATGCGCCCGGCCGTCCGGGCGTTCTTGCAGCAGGAGATCGATCAACGGACGGCGTTCGACGAGTCGCGCCGGCAGTTGATCGAACTCGCACAACGGATCGAACAGACGCGCCGCCAGCGGGAGGCCGCCCGCGACAGGGCCGCCGTCCCGGGCCCCGGCGCACCGGAAACGCAGCACGGACGTTCGCGATGAGCGGTGCGGCCGTGCGGCTGATCCGGCCGGCGAGGAGAACCGATGGCCAGGCGATTCACGTTCCGCTTCGAAACGCTGCTGAAGATCCGAAGACAGCGCGAGGACGAACGGAAGCGCGTTGTGGCGGCCAGGACCCGTCAGATCCGTTCCGTTCGCCGACAGATCGCCGGTCTGGAAAAGCAGATCGACGACGAACTGCGCGCCATCCGCTGCGGTCAAACGCCGGGCATCCTCGACATGCAGCAGCTCATCCGGCACCGTTACTGGCTCGGTCGCCTGCACCGGGGTCTGCTCGACGCGCAAGGTCATCTGGCCGGTCTCGAAGCCCGGCTTGCCCAGGAGCGCGCCGTCCTGGCCGAGGCCGCCGTCCAGCGGCGCATCCTCGAAAAGCTCAAGGAACGTCTCCGGCAACGCCACCGCGATGTGCAGGATCGCCTCGAAACACGGCAGGCCGACGAGATGGCCGGCTTGCGCTTCGTCCACGAAGCGCTGGCGGCCGGGCACCCCGTCGGCGGCGACGGTGATTGAACGGGAGAACCGACGGCCGAAAGAGGGGGGTTGGCACGGAGATTGCACAGAAGCCTGTCGGCCAAAACCGGGTTTCTGTGCGGGTGGCGGAGAACATCGTGACGGCCCGCAGGCGGCTGGTTGTCGCATGGGCCGTCCAATGCCAAGCAGAGTATCGGGATGCTGAAACGACTCTACCACGGTTTGGCTCTGATCGCGCTGATTAACCTCTTTGCGTTCAGTGGGTTAGTCGGTTTTCTGGTCGCCAGCGGACGCCTTGACGGCGCGCGGGTCCGGCAGATCGCTGACGTCCTTCAAGGCAAGGCACCGGCTACTCAGCCGGCAGCCGCCGAATCGTTCGAGGCGCCGCCGGTCCCGCAGCCGAGCCGCGCAGAAATTGCCGAGAACCAGGCAAAAAAGGAGTTCTACCGGCTCGTCGGCGAACGGCTCGAAAGCGAAATCCGACAGCGGCAGGAATTGAACGAATCGGTCCAGCTCGAGGTCCTTCGCCGACTCGAGGAGATCGAAAGGAAAAACCAGCGTTTCGCCCAGGAGAGGGCGGCTTTTCAGGAGCAGAGCCGGCAGGAAGGGTTCCAGCAGGTGCTCGACATGTACTCGCAGATGGAGCCCGAACTGGCCAAGGAACTGCTCAAAACCACGATCAAGGACGCTGACGTGGTACGGATCCTGATGGAGATGGATCCCAACCGCCGCAAGAACATCATCAACGCGTGCCAAGACGAGACGGATCGTCTCTGGATCAGGAGGATCCTGGACCAGGTTCAGAAGATCGACGAACGGTAGGGCGGACGGCGTGGATGGTCCGAACGCCCGGTCGGTAGGACGTACCGATGTCCTTTGTGGATACGGTGCCGGCCGAAGCGATGGGAACGCCGCAGCCGGGGCGAGGCTGGGACGCCGCGGACCTCGCCCCTGCGCGCCCGAACGATGCGTTCGCCTCGATTCTGGCGATGACGTTCCGATCGTCGACGCACCTCGATGAAATGTTCGCGCGCCGCGGCGACCCCGGCTTGGATTATTCCGACCGCAAGCCGCCTGCCGGCAAAGCGCCCACCCGCGGGGAGCTCGACCAGGCGGACGGCCGCGACCGACACGCATCGACCGATCGAGCTTCGGACCGCGACGACGACGGGAAGGACTCCGAACCATCCTCGGGCGCCCGCTGGTCGGAGGATGATCATTCCGACGACAGCTTGGCCCCGGTCAGCCACGCGCGGGATGAAAAATCCCGAACACCCCGGAGCGATACGGAACAGTCCGCCGATCCTCCTCCCGAACGTGGTCACCCGCATGAGGAGTTGGTGACTGCCCCGTCCCAGGACAACCGGGTGGGCCGTGCGACGAATGCCGAGAAGCCGGCCGCAGCGTCTCGCCCTGAATCTGCTCACACCGCCCGCTCTTCGCAGATGCATACCGAGGGGCCGCCGACGCAAGCCACTCTAACGACACCGGCACCGACCGGCACACCTGCCGGTATCATTCCCAATCATGTTGGCGCAGTGGCCTTTGGGGGACAAGCCGGTCAGGCGGGCCGGGCCATAGCGGTCGACGGCGCGATACATGCCGCGCAGGTCGGCCCGACGGGTTCCATCCTTGCGGCCCGCGCAGCGCAAAGCACCGCCAACAAAACGTTGACGACTGCCGCCCGCCCGGCGTCGAGCCCGTCGGACTTTCTGAACGTTCTGCAACAGGTGGGCCGTGCGGCTCAGCCGAACACATCCCTCGCGATGAGGGGAGCCGGCGAACCGTCCCCGACCTCGGGCGAGCGCACGTTCCACCTCCAGCGCACCGGTTCGATGGAGGAGATGGCCCGCGTGCTGCGCTCCGCGGTCGGCGGCAAGCATTCGTCGATGACTCTGCAACTCGACCCGCCCGAGCTGGGCCAGTTGCGCATTGACGTGCGGATGCACGAACAGACGCTCAGCGTTCGCATCGAGGCCGACACGAAGGCCGGCTACGATGCGATCCGCGCACGTATCGGCGAGCTGCGCCAGACGCTCGAAAGTCAGGGGGTCCGGCTCGACCAGCTCGACGTGCAGGTCCGCCAGCCTGCGCATGCAGCCGACGCGCGCGGTCAGGACGGGACGACGTCTTCATGGCAGGAGCAGGGTGGCGGAGCGGCACATCAGCAGGTCGGCGACGGCTCAGCGTTCCGCGACTCGCGCGACAACGCCGCCCAGTCTTGGGAGGGGGATGTTCCGAAGAGTGAGGCGAGCAGTGAGGCGGCTACGGATCAGAGGCCGGTAATTCTGGAAAACGACACAGCCGGCCTTTCGGTGACGGGCGTGGACGTGACGGTGTGATCGCGGCTGTTAGGGCGCGCCGTCTGGATCTGCAGCCCTGGAAAGGTCAACTGTAAAAAGCAACGAAAAGCTATCGGAAAGGATCGTGATTATGGACACGGCAATGATCGGCACCGTGGGGTCCGCCAACGCCTCTTCCGGTATGGCCGGCGCGGGCGTGGCCGGACTGCGCAGCGATGATTTCATGAAAGTCCTTATCGCCCAGCTCCGTTACCAGGACCCGTTCGAGCCGATGGGCAACGAGGAGCTGCTCAGACAGGTGGCCACCATCCGCGAGCTCGAGATGAACTCGCAGCTCACCGGCCGGCTTGAAACGCTCACGGACCAGCAGCGGTTCGGGACGGCCGCCGCGATGATCGGCAAGTTCGTCCGCGGTGTTGTCACGGACGCCGAGGGCAACAGTTTCGAGCGCGAGGGCATCGTGACCTCCATTCGCTTCACCAAGGATGGCGAAGCGGTGCTCGAGCTGGACACCGGCCAGACGCTGCCGCTGGCGGCTCTGACGGAGGTGACGGACGTCCAAAACCAGGAGGTGGAGTGACCGTCGGCGCCGCGCGAGCGAATGCCGACGACGCAGGAGCGCGGAGGTTGACAACGCCAGATTCGGTCACAGGCAAGGGAGAACACAGATGGGTCTGACAACGTCCATGTACACGGGACTGACCGGTTTGAACTCCAACCAGTTCCGTATCGATACGATCGGCAACAACGTCGCCAACGTCAACACGACCGCCTTCAAGGGCAGCCGCGCCAACTTCCAGAACCAGTTTTCGCTCATCCTGTCGGAAGGCAGCGGGCCCGGGCCGACGACCGGCGGCACGAACCCGTCGCAGGTCGGTCTCGGTTCCATGCTCGGCAGCGTGCAGCGGAACTTCCTGCCCGGCGCGATCGAGACGACCGGTCTGCCGACGGATGTGGCCGTCGAAGGGGCCGGTTTCTTCGTCGTCCGCGACGCCGGCGGCGAGCAGGCCTACACGCGCGACGGTTCCTTCAAGCTCTCCTCCGAGCAGATGCTCGTGACGGCCGACGGCTTCCATGTGCAGGGATTCGGGATCGACGACGATTTCAATGTCGTTCCCGGCCCGCTGCAGAACATCGAGATCCCTCTCGGCACGCTCAGCACCGCCCGTGCGACCGAGCAAGCCATACTCGACGGCAATCTCAATGCGGACGGAGCCGTGGCGACCCAGGGTACGATCCTCACCTCGCAGGTGTTCCGTACCGGTGCCGGTGCGGGGCCGCCGGCCACGGCTGCCACCCTTCTGACGGACCTGTACGCCGAAACGATGGGCGGCCCCTTGTTTGCCGCAGGCGACGTGCTGACCCTCGACGGCGCGGTGAAAGGCGCCAACGGCGGCCGCCAACTGCCCGAGGCACAGTTCACCGTTGCGGCTGACAGCACCCTGGGGGACTATGCCACTTTTCTCGAAAACGAGCTGGCCATCAACACCGACCCCGAGGCACCCGGTAACGCCGGCGTGTGGATCGGTACGGCAGGCGACGCCGCCGGCCGGATCATCATCGAAGGCAATGCCGGTACGGAGAACGCGTTGGCTCTCGACGCCGCGGATATTACCAGCACCAACCCGTCCTTCGCCGCGCCCTTTTTATTCACCGAGCAGCAGGAGGCTACGGGCGAGTCGGTCTTCACTTCCTTCATCGCCTACGACTCGCTGGGCAACCCCGTTCAGGTGAACCTTACCGCGGTGATGGACGGCAAGGACAATCAGGGCATCCGGTGGCGGTTCTACGCCGAAAGCCCCGATGACACCCGTGCCAGCTCCGTGCTCGGGCCGACCGGCACCCTCCAGTTCAACACCGACGGGATGCTCAGCAGCGCCGAGGGCGATCAATTGCTGCTCGAGCGCGAAGCCACCGGTGCGATTGATCCCCTGTCCATCACGCTGGACTTCAGCAATGTGACCGGCCTGAGCGCCGCTTATTCAGCCCAGCCCTCGACCCTGGTCATGACCACCCAGAATGGCTACTCCGCCGGCACGTTGAGCGACTTTTCCGTCTCGGACGATGGCGTCATCCACGGCACGTTCAGCAACGGACTGGTCCGGCCCCTCGGCCAGCTTGCACTGGCGACCTTTGCCAACTCCGAGGGGCTCATCTCCGACGTCAACAACCTTTACAGGGTCGGCCCTAATTCCGGCCAGCCGATCATAACGGCCCCCCAGACGCTCGGGGCCGGGGGAATCCTCTCGGGCGCGCTGGAATTGAGCAACATCGATCTGACCCGCGAATTTATCGGACTCGTGACGGCCACGATGGGTTTTTCAGCTTCCGGCCGGGTAATCTCCACCTCCAACGAACTGCTCAATGAATTGATGCGGATAGCCCGATAATGAAGGATGCGGAACAGTGCGCGCGAGTCGGCCCAGGAACTGGCAGCCGTCGTGACAAGCCGTGCCGGGCCGCACAGGTGCAAAGATCGTGATCACGCTGACGCGATTGAATGGCAGCCATTTTGTGGTCAACGCGGAGCTGATCCGAACGATCGAGGAACGCCCGGACACGACGATCGTGCTGACGACGGGCGAGACCCTCATCGTCAAGGAACGCATGGACGAGGTCGTCGCCCGTGCGATCCAGTATGGCCGGATTGTCCGTGCATTCGTTCCTTGAACGGCATCGTGCTCCAGGTGACGGTTCCGCATCGCAAGGTCCGATAACGCGTGCAACAGGCCGGCTGGCGTTTGCCGCGAGAGTGAGCGGCCGGAAAGATGAATCCGGAGTGTTGTGTGGTCGATGAGGACAAGGGAAGCGTTCGACGGGCAGGGAGGGGTTGACGGGTGATGGATCGCCCGATGGTGGTGGGCCTGGTCGGCACGCTGGCGCTGCTGGCGAGCGTGATGCTGGCCGGCGCCGGGAGGGATGTCGCGGTCTTCTGGCGGACACCGT
>Ga0272443_10002262_pt1 | contig 25111 bp, 22 predicted proteins | sample SSMAcet12_FD_193581 | JGI IMG/M metagenome (GOLD analysis project Ga0272443, IMG submission 193581) | Marine sediment archaeal communities from Little Sippewissett salt marsh, Falmouth, MA, United States - SSM-Acet-12 | ecosystem: Environmental > Aquatic > Marine > Wetlands > Sediment ...
ATTCCACCTGCTGAGTTCGAGGAGCTACACTACGAGAGCCAGGAGGCTCCGGCAATGGTTGCCGGACTCAAGCCATGAAGCCTCCGGAAAACCCGGGGCGGTTCAACTCGAAAGAAGCTGAAGCAGCTCTTCGCGGTCCTTCTTACCGAACCCGGACGCGTCTTCACATACGACCAACTCACCGATTTCCTCTTCGCGGGAAATGCCCCGGAGAAGGCTCGTCGAAATCTCCAGAGCCTCATGAGCAGGCTTAGGCGGATCCTTGAACCGGAATGCAGACATGCCGTCGATTCGGCGTTCCTCATGCGACGGGGTGAAGGTTACTTGTTCAACACCGCGGCACCATACTCATTGGATACCGACGAGTTGGGTAGCCTCGTTGAGCAGACAGGCAAGCTGATGGAGCTTGGGCAGTGGGCGAAGGCTCTTGATCAGTCTCAAAGGGCGGTCGATCTTTACCTTGGAGACTTCGCCATCGAGTACCCCTATGACGAGTGGGCACTCGCCTCCAGAGCAAGACACAAAGCCCAGTATCAGAGAGCCCTTCGCCAATCTGCCGAGTGTCAAGCGAGAGCCGGAGATCTGCGATCCGCAATCCGAACCTGCGAGCGTCTTCTTCGTCAAAGGCCGTCTGATGAGATCTGCTATAGGCACCTGATGTACTACCACTACTGTGCTGGTGACCAAGGCAGCGCCGACCGGACTTATCGTCGATGTAGAGCAGCACTCGCGGAGTATCTGAACGTTGCCCCTAGCTCTGATACGATGAAGCTTCATGATCAGATCTCGGACCACTCGGCCCCAAGGCTGCAGAGGTGGCTTCCGAACAACTTGCCGGACAGGGTCTCTCGGTTCATCGGACGGGAAAGCGAGATCCTTGAGGTCAAGCGATCGGTGCACAGAAACCGATTGACAACCCTCCTCGGCCCCGGTGGCGTCGGCAAGACGCGACTGGCACTCGCTGTAGCCTCAGACCTTCTCGCGACATTCCGCGACGGAGTCTGGTTCGTCGATCTCAGTGCAGTCGCCGGAGGGGAACGACTCTCCGCGGTCGTCGCTGCCTCTTTGAACGTGAGGCCCCCAAGCGGGCAGGATCCGCTCGCTGCCATTCGGACTCATCTTTTCCAGAAGGATGTGCTGTTGGTTCTCGACAACTGCGAGCATCTAGTTGCAGCGTGCGCGCACCTCGCGCACACCCTGCTTCAGGAGTACCCTGGGCTCCGCATTCTGTTCACGAGCCGCGAGAGACTACGGGTAGAAGGCGAGACTGTATGGCCTGTTCCTCCACTGGGGTTGCCGGCCAACACGGCGCGGTTCGAAGATCTCGCCAACTGTGATGCCATCACTCTCTTCAGCGATCGGGCACAAGCCGTACGTTCCAGTTTCCAGCTGACCCCCGAGAATCTCTCCCAGGTCTCTCAGATCTGTAGCAGGCTCGACTGCCTGCCGTTGGGGATAGAGCTGGCTGCGGCCTCTTTGAGCTCGGCGACGCTTCACGACGTTCTAGCACTTCTGGATGCCCAACCCGGTGAGTTGATTCAGGATGATCGCACGGCACCCGCAAGGCATCGGTCGCTCAACGCAGCCATGAGCTGGAGCTACTCTCTCCTCGCTGGAACTGAGAGTTCGTTGCTCCGTCGGCTTTCCTGCTTCGTTGGGGGTTTCACTGCAGAAGCGGCTGCCGCGATTTGCACCGACGACGACATCACCGAAGACGACGTCCGCGTGATGTTGCACGCACTGGTCGACAAGTCGCTTGTGGGATTCAACGATGTACTAGGTGGAGGGCGCTTCCAGTTGCTCGAAACGGTTCGCCAGTACCTGGTTAGGAAGCTTGACGACGCTGAGGAAACGGCGATCTATCGCAGCCGTCATGGCCTGTTCTACAGGCGATTCGTCGACCGCGCCGACATGCGCGGGCCAGCCCAACGTCAATGGTTCGATCGGCTCACGCTGGAACTCGGAAACCTGCGCGCCACCCTGAGCTGGTTCGACGCCTCCGGGGAGGCCAATGCGGGACTGCACCTTGCGACAGCACTCGGCCCATTCTGGGAGAGAAACGCCAATCTCCAGGAAGGGGTCGATTGGCTGCGGCGGTTCCTGGAAGTGAGCGGAGATGGTACCACCAGGAATTCTGCCAAGGGGCTTAGTCTTCTGGCCAGACTTCTCAGCAAGCTCGGGCGGGGTGAGCAAGCCAGACCCATCGCCGAGAAGAGCGTCTCCATCAGTCGTGCATTAGAGAACGAGAGCTGCCTCTCGACCGCTCTCAAATCCCTAGCCCATGCCGAGAGCAGCCTCGGCAACATCGAGGCTGCCAAGAGGACCTATAGCGAAGTGCTTTCCGTAGATCGAAGCATTGGGAGACACGCAGGCGTGGCGGCTTGCCTGACGAATATAGGATGGGAGCACATCCGCACTCGTGACTATGAAAAGGCACACGCGGTGCTTCGGGAAGCGCTCGACCTTGCCACGCTGCATGGCTTCAAGCACATAGAAGCCGGGGTATGGAATCTCATCGGTCTTGTGCAAGAGCATCAGAGCAAGTTCGATGCCGCAGTGGAGAGCCGTCTGAAGGCGATTCAACTCGCACAGGAGATCGGAGCGAAGCAGGCCGAGTCGTACTACTGGGTAGAGCTTGGTACGCAAGGGCTTGGGTCACAAGCTTCACCACACGGCGATCCTGAGGAATGCCAGGGCTATCTGGAACGCGCCGTCGCTGTCGCGAAGGAGTCGGGAGACGCCACTGCAGTGTTTGTAGCGCTCATGAATCGGGCTATGCTCTTGGCGTCACTAGACGACCATGGGGCCGCCCGCGCCAGTCTCGAGGAGGCGTACTCCCTGGCCTGCAGATCTGAGTGCAGGTATCGACCCGAGCAGCTAGTGCCTTTGCTCGCTGAGAACCTTGCTGCGAACGGCGAGCCAAGTCGCGCAATGCAGCTACTGGGCGCTGCAGAAGCGCAGGATCCGCGATACGATCAGCATGCCGCACACTACTACACAAACCCTGAGCGGATTGCGGCCTCGATTCGAGATGTGCTTGGAGTGAGGGCTGCAGATGAGGCTGTCGCCGAAGGGAAGAAACTAGCCCTGGAGGATCTTCTTAGGCGGATTCTTGGCGTACGTAGTGAATCTGGGTGAGTAACTAGGCGCACGCTACCGCTCGGCCTCCAATCCGATCGAGCGTGTCTGGAACCAGTTTAGCTCCCGCGGCGATATGGAGTTCTAGCTGCCCCTTTCCGCCCACGCTCCGCGAGCGCGGGTCGCTCCCTGTTGGGCTAAACCCGCGCCCGCCGATTGCCCCAATCCTAGCCTGACTACGGAGCTGCGATGGGGGTCCAGACTTGGAGTTCGGTTCCGATGAACCACCATCCCGTGCCCATTTCCGAACCCCGCGGTTCGGCCCATGGGTACAAGGGAAGGACTTCACCCGCCGTTCCGAACACCTCATGGATCACCGTGATGGTTCCCGCAAGAGTGCCGGTGCAGCAGTCAAACAGGATTAGCTCCATGGGTCCGCTATGGCGCGTGCGATCCGGCAGTTGCCCGTAGAACGGATCGAGAACGAATTCCTGGCCCTTGTCTACTCCGCGGCCGTCATTGATGATATGGCCTTTGCCTGCCAGATTGAGATAGTGGGAAGCTTCTCCCGTCAAGAGGACTTCCTCTGTGAACAGACCCCATGGAATGGGGAAGAGGGGTGTCCCATCCGGTTGGAACAGGTAGCTCACGACGTCGGACGTTGCCAGAACCATGGTTGGCGAATCCGCCATCGAGGCCCAGCCCAACAGCAAACACAAAGCAAGGCTCACAAGCGCGGCTCTTCTCATTGATGACCTCCCTTTGTCCAGCAGCCGTCGGCTCCCATTGCATTCGGGGCGCACGACCTTCCCGACACTTCAAAGACGGCTCTTCTGCACAGCTACACATCCCTCCTTTGCAGAGTTGGTGGAGGAGCGTATCGAATCACTGTTGCACATTTCCTGCAATCAGGGACGCACACAAGCTGATCGAGCAACCTCCTGCCCGGAACGCCTATCGGTTCCTCCTTCTTTGCGAGAACGATTTCGCTGCGCCTGCCGCCGTTCTGGGCCCAGTCATCCGGGGGCGGCTTTCCTGACTGCCCGATCTCAGCTTGGCTCCTGGACTGGTTTCAAAGTTGCGAAGACCCTCTTGCTCCCTCGTGACGCCGGGCCAGAAACGGGGATAAGGTTCGGATTGCTGGCCATGCTTCCTGCTTTCCATCAGACCTTCCCATCAGACCTGATCTGGGGAGCGCAGCTGGACGGATTCAAGCCCGAAAGTGGTCAGGAAAAGCGAGTTATGGCGGCGTTTGGGTCGTGCTGGACGAGCTTCGAACTACTGAGCTCTGGTCGGTTCACAGTCTTGTGGCTTCGTCCCTGCGGACCTGGAAGGAGTAGTCCTTCGCGAGAGCCAATCTTGGACTGCTCTCGGGGTCGCCTCGGATTGTTGGTCTCCGGCAACTGCAACTGAGTTTGACTCCCGCCAGCGCGATATGGCGCCCATGCATGGAGAACCCTCAAGATGAGTTTCCGGGCGAGCAGCAGCAACCCTTGGGCACATCCTGTCAAGCGGTGTAACGTCATCGCACCATCTCCTTACTGATCAAGCAGCGAGTCGCTCGACCAATGACGGCTCCTCTTCCGTCTGCAGTCTGGCGACGCTGTTGTCGTCGTCTGACGTGGTCTGCGCTTTCCCCAACGCACGAACGGACATGTAGCGCCGAGTGATCATCCACTCGTCTTTGTACTTTCCGAGCACTGCGCCGATCAGGCTGATGATCGCGTCGCGCTTGAGGAAAATGCCGGCCACACCGCTTCGCCGTCGGATCTCTCGATTCAGCCTCTCTTGTGTGTTGCTCGTCCAGACATGCCGCCACACCGCCTGCAGGAACGTGGTGAACGCCAGGATGTCCTCAGCAGCCTCGCGTACAGAACTCCGCTGTCGTCGGGGCAACTGGTGCTCGAGCTCGTCGGCCACACGCTCGTGCTGTGCCCACACCTCCTTGCTCGTGGGCTGGGCGAAGATCGATCGTACCAGCGTCGCCACCAGATCTTGTGCGCTCTTCGGCACCCTACTGAGTAGGTTCCGCATGAATTGGGTCCGACAGCGCCGCCACGAGCAGCCCGGCAACTCCGAAGCGATCGCTGCCTTCAAGCCACTGTGGGCATCGGAGGTGACCAGCTTCACTCCGCTGAGCCCTCGGAAGCCAAACTGCGAAGGAACGGCGTCCACCCAGATCTATCCGCGCTGGTGAACACGTCAAGGCCCAGGACCTCGCGATGTCCGTCGCCGTTTACTCCAACAGCAAGTGCTCTCACAATGTTCACCACATGCCCTCCTTCTCGGTAGCGCTGGGTCATCGCATCCAGCCAGACGAAGGTGTAGGGTCCGTCATCCAACGATCGGTTGCGGAAGCCATCCGCCACTGGGTCTGGCTCCTTGGCTAGTTCGGGGACCTGGCTCTTGCTCATCCCTTCTAGCCCCAGCGTCTGGACCAGGTCATCGAACCGTCGTACAGACATACCCCGTACGTAGCACTTGGTGATCACTTGCATGAGCGCTCGTTCGGCGCGACGACGTAGCTCAAGCAGCTAGTTGGGGAAGTAGCTGCCCTTTCGCAGCCTAGGGATCGCCAGAGCGATGGTACCAACGCGTGTGTCCCACCGGTGTTCACCGTAGCGATTGCGTCGATTGACTCGATCTGCACTTGTCTGTCGGTACGGCCCCACCACATACGGCGCTTGCTTCGGCCGACATGAACATCTCCGCCACTGCCTGACCATCTCGCGGAGGAAACCGGTGTCGGCATCCTCGATCCGCTTGCGCAACCAGCCCAGACTTCCTACCCCGTCTCTGACCATCGCTTCCTCCTCGGCGCCGACAGACGTCGGCCACATTTCGATCAACCGAAGATGGTAGCGATGGTCGCCTCTTCCAAGATCTCTACGTCTCGATCCTCAATACAGCACATCCGTGGACTCTAGTGGGTCGGAGCAGCTTGCGCATGGGTGCCGGAGCAAGAACCTTTTGTGCCTCTCACTCCCGCTGCTTCCTCAATGCTAGTCCCGTCAATCGTTATGACGGCAAGTGAAGGTCATGAAGGAGCGAGTGCATGTTTGCGAAAGCTGTATGGCAATCAGACGGACTGGTTGATTGACACAATCTTCAGAGAGTGCTATAGTGGAAGCTGCAGTAATCCAAAGGAGGAAGGAGGCAGTATGCGTTGGTGGAGTGCACGAAGGCGCCTGCGTGGAGTCTTGATGGTGGTGTTTGCGTTGCTGTTGAGTTTGGGGTTCTCCGTGTTTGTGGCAGGGGAGGAGACAGTTCTTCGCATTGCGACAGCTGTCCGGCCTCCAACACTTGATACACAAGCATCTCCGGCAACAGTAACATTCGAACTAGCACTACAGATGTTTGACACGTTGTTCGCGTACGACCGGAATTTCGCGCTGATTCCTCAATTGGCCGAGACCGCCGAGCTCAGCGAGGATCAGCTTGTATGGCGGATCGGCCTTCGAAGAGGTGTCTTGTTCCACGATGGAACAGAGATGAAAGCCGAAGATGTCAAGGCATCTATCCTTCGTTTCCGTCAAGTATCTCCGAGAGGCGGCAGCCTGGATCCCATCAACGATATTGTTGTCGTTGACGATTATACCATTGAGATACACACAACGACGCCCATCTTGAGGTTTAGGGAGTATATGGCCCTAGAGGATTCCTATGCCGTCATCATGCCTGCACACGTGTTACTGAAGGCTGATGGCCAGATCAAGGGCATGGGAGAGCTTCGTGTTCCAGAGGATTACATAGGAACTGGACCATTTGAGCTGGTCGAGTGGATCCCGGGCGAGCGAATAGTGATGGTCAAGTCGGCGAGTTATCATCCCTTCACGGGCCTTCCCGCCTCAGGATTTGGCGGTGATCGTGAAGCGTTGGTCGATAAGCTCATCTTCCTCCCTACGCCGGAGAAATCCGCTCGCTGGGCAGCGCTCAAAGCAGGTGAAGTGGACATCGCCAAGGATCTTCCAACAAGACTGTACAGTGAGCTTGTCGCTGATCCCGAGCTGCAGCCAATCATTGCAGAACCGCGCGAGAAGCTCAACTTGATCATCAACACGACTGAGTCCTCCCCTTTCCACGATGTTCTGCTTCGAAGAGCGGTTCAGGCGGCCTTGGACAACACGGCCATTATGGAGGCGGTTACCGCTGGGCGACCGGAGTTCTACAATGTTGATTGCGGTGCGCCTTGGTTCGAAGAACAGGTTTGGTACTCCGACTGTGGTTGCACGCTAGGCACCTTCAATCAGCACGACGTCGCGAGGGCCAAGCAACTAATGGAGGAGGCAGGGTACGACGGCGAACCGCTGATCCTCGTCTCGAACAACGATTACGATTCGATGTATCGAGCATCCATTGTTGTGCTCGGACAACTTCGAGAAGCTGGATTCAACGTAACTCTGGAGGTATACGACTGGCCTACGCAGTCTTCCATCGTCTGGGGCTCTCACGAGGGATGGGATCTCGGTTACACCACAAATGGCCCTCGATTCGATCCACTTGGCTGGGAGTCGTATATGGGGCCTGCAAAGGTTGGCTATGACAATCCGGAAATCCAACGCTTGATGGCTGAGCAAGCCAATGAGATGGATTTCGATAAGCGACATGCCATCTGGATGGAAATACAGGAGATTCTCCAGTATGACGTCCCATACATCTGGCATGGAGAGTTCAAGACCCTCCAGGGAGCAGCCTCAAGCGTCGAGGGCTACTCAGCGTGGGTCTACGCTGCAGCAAGGCTTTGGAACGTTTCATTGGAAGACTGATGTAGCCGGGCCGTGAGTCGCAAGATAGACAGACAAGCGGCACTGAGCTTGCAGTGCTTTCCCAGATAGAAGAAGCGTGTGGATTCAGGATCGGGAGGGATGTGGCAAGTAATGCATCCCTCCCGTGCCTGGGGAACGGCAGGGTGGGGGAATTGGCGCAGAACCCAACCTGGGCACAAGTAAGAGATATCAGTTGCCGGAAGATGATGTCTGGCTTCCACCTGAAGTTGAATGCGGGTAGCAGCTCCAGAGTCAGACACTCAGAGCTGTATCTGTTGAACAAAGCGAAGTTCGCATCTGGGGCAAGAGCTTTGGGGTTCAGACGAGTGCCACAGAGCGAGGAAGCGAAGGCTAGGCGTCCGCGAAGCATCCTGCAATTGGAAAGGGGATACTCATAGCCGCATATTTGGCTCGAAGATGCCTTTCGATAATCCCGACCTTCATCCTCGTAGCCACTATCGCGTTTCTGATCATGGAGCTGATCCCTGGCGACCTGGCAACGACATTGCTAGGTGCTCGCGCTACGCAAGAGCGACTAGAGAAGGTCCGACAGCAACTCCATCTTGATGAGCCGCTGCCTAGTCGGTACTTCCAATATCTTACGGGTCTTGTCCAGGGCGATCTAGGAGACTCGATACCACTTGGCAGACCCGTTGCCGAAGTTGTAGGCCACAAGTTCACGGTCACGGTTGTGATCGCGCTGAGCGCCTTTCTTGTCTCTGTTCTCCTGGGGATCCCGCTTGGCCTGATCGCGGGTGTAAAGCATATGTCGATGTACGACCGAGCGGTGATGGTCATTGCAACACTAGGGTTGTCAATTCCCGCGTTTTGGATGGGGTTGAACCTAATTATCATTTTCTCTATATGGCTCAAGTGGTTGCCAAGCGGCGGATTTGTGCCATTTAGTGAGAGCTTCGTTGGGGCCATTCGACACCTGTTGCTGCCTGCAGCAACTCTTGGTTTTCTCTCCACAGCTGAAATCGCGCGGATGACCAGGGCGAAGACTCTCGAGGTAATTCGTGAGGACTACGTAAGAACGGCACGCGCAAAGGGCCTGCGTGAGATAGCAATAATCGGGAAGCATGTCTTCCGGAACATAGCCGTACTGCTTATGACGGTGCTAGGCATGAGATTGGGCAGGCTCTTGGCGGGAGCAGTTGTCACGGAGCAAGTGTTTCGTGTGCCGGGCCTTGGAATGTTGATAATAAGCAGCCTTGAGAAGAGAGACTATCTTACAGTACAAGGTGTGCTTCTTGTTATGGGAGCGACGTTCATGGTTCTCAATCTACTGGTGGATCTCTCCTATGCGTATCTAGATCCGCGGATCAAGTATGACTGACAGCCTACGAGAATGAGTATCTTATGAGTAAACTGTCTGTTAAACTACGCAAAAACACCGGTATTTGGGTGGGGGGCACAGTCCTGGCGCTTCTTCTGTTGGTTGCAGTTCTTGCAGGGGTCATCGCACCATTTGACCCCTACGAAGCAGATCTCGTGAATATTCTGAGCAGGCCCAGCTCAACTCACCTTGCAGGGACCGATGGTTTCGGTCGAGACATATTCTCGAGAGTGCTCTTCGGTCTGAGGCTATCGCTTGAGGCTGCATTCCTAGTGACTGTTGCAACGGGTGTGTGTGGCATACTAATCGGTTGTTTGGCAGCATACTACAGCAAATTCGACAATCTGATAATGCGAGTCATGGATGGGATGATGGCTTTCCCTGATATAGTGTTGGCGCTCGCGCTAGTGGCCGTGTTCAGGCCATCTCTGAAGGGTGTTGTAGTCGCATTGCTGATTAGCTACACTCCAAGAGTAGCAAGGATAGTCCGTGGTTCGGCGCTACAGGTGAAGACATGCGATTTTGTGACAGCGGCAATCGCTATTGGCGCACGTGATTCGCGGATAATCACTAGACACATACTCCCCAATGTTGCTGCTGAGATCATCGTGCAGCTCACGTACATTTTCGCTTACGCCATACTGGGTGAGGCGGTGCTAAGCTTTCTTGGTGCAGGCCCGCCACCGCCGATACCCAGCCTAGGCAACATACTAAGCGCAACACGAGATTTCATCTTCACGGATTGGTGGTTGTCAATCTTTCCAGGGGTTGTGATTATGTTGGCCGTTCTTTCCGTTAACTTGCTGGGAGATGGTCTGCGCGATGTGCTTGACCCGAAGCTTTCCGAACGCTGAACGAGAGAAGGGGTAGGTGATCGCGATCGAGGAGGTATGAACCCCAGCAACGCAGCTGAGAGCCAGAGAGCTTGCAGCAAGGCGGTTGAAAGAGATGTCTAGGAGCTAACTGTCAACACAGAAATGCGTGGTGAGGAGGTCAAGGAGATGATAGAGTCCGAGGATGGTCGGGGGAAGAGTAGTCTAGATGTTCTCGGTGTTCGCTCGTGGATCAACGCCTGTGGATGGCGCACTGTACTGGGTGGGACATGCATGGATGAACGAGTGCTTGCTGCTATGAACGAGGCCAGCAAGTTCCCCGTAGATATGCATGAGCTGATCAAAAAGTCCGGTGAACGAGTTGCTGAACTGTGTCAGACGGATGTGGGCTACGTAGTCGCTGGCTGTGCCACAGGAATCGAGGTTGTGATTGCTGCGTGCATGACCGAGGGAGACTACGCGAAGTGGAACGCACTTCCCTTCACGGAAAACATGAAGAATGAGGTGGTGCTTCCGCGAGCGCACCGAATCAAGTACTCACATCACTGGCAGGCCCCAGGTGCACACATTGTTGAGTACGGAGTCATTGCTCCCTGGTGGTCTGATCAGCGCGAGATCGAAAGCGCTGTTTCAGATAGGACATGCTGTCTGGCATACGTGGAATCTACAGATGTGGACCCACGTCAGCGCGTTGACTTGGAGGATGTGATTAGCGTCGCTCGTCGGCACGACCTACCCGTGATCGTTGATGCGGCAGCAGTGCTCCCCCCGGTCGCAAACCTACATAGATACACAGATCTAGGCGCTGATATCGCCATCTACAGCGGAAGCAAGGCGATCGGCGGACCCAATGACTCAGGGATCATAGTAGGGCAGGGAGAAAAGGGCAGGGCCATTATCGGCGCGATTGAGCGTCTTTCGTTTCCAAGCATGGGGTGGGGACGAAGCCGCAAGCTGGGCAAGGAGCAGATCGTGGGGTTGGTGACTGCGCTGGAGATCTTCGTTCAAGAGGGCGATTCCGAATACGAACGCCAGATGGCTATTGCGCAGTACTTTTACGATGAACTATCAGATATGCCGCATGTCACCTGCTGGATCATCCCAAATGATTCGGATCACCACGAGCATCCATCAATGGCGCATGTTCCGAGAGTTAAAGTGGAGTGGGATTCCGCTGCTCTGGAGTTGTCTCTCAGAGATCTTGAGGAGCATCTGGCCGAAGGGGATCCGCCAGTGGTTGTAGCGACAAGCAGTTGCACTTATAACCATTACTCTTCCAGGCCAGCGTGCATTCTTGATACAACTCATCTGAGCGGTGATCAACCCAAGATAGTGGTTGACCGTTTGAGGGAAGCGTTCCTGAGAGCAAGCTGAGAGCGGCTGCATTCGCCCCCGATTGGCGGATGTGGCAACACGGATGGGAGTCTCGAGGCGGTCAACATGAAGCCTGATTTGATAAGCGCAGCTGCTAGATCTAACAAGGTGTGTTGGCCAAGTACATTCAAGGCACAGGCGCGGCGTGTTGAGACAGGAGGCAGTGTCCCGACCAGGTTCATCGTGGAAATCCTCACAGAGCACTTTGGTAGTTGGATAGGCGGACTCACCATTGATGCCAATCCGGCGTGGCGGATCGATGCTAACGAGAACACCCTGGAAGATGACATTTGAGAAGGTGCGGTCTCGTAAGGTGCCCGCGATCGCGGCGGAGCAGATTGTTGAGGCAATCCAACGTGGGGATTACCCGATTGGGGGCAAGCTTCCATCGGAGGCCATGCTAGCCAGCCAGATGGGTGTTAGCCGAGCGTCGATTCGCGAGGCGCTAAGCGCTCTGGAGGCGACGGCGATAATACAGTCCCGGCAAGGGAGTGGCAGCTTCGTCATTCGGAGGCCATCCTCTTTGGATCAGGAGGAAGCTGTTCACCTGATCCAAAGCGAGGCCGGGTGCTTGGAGGTCATGGAAGCCCGCTGTGCGTTTGAGCCAGTAGTCGCTGCGCTGGTCGCGACGAAATCCTCGGACAAGGAGATCGCCAAGCTCCGCCGAATCCTTGTTGAGATGGCGGGATTCGCCGCGGTTGGAGATTTCGATAGGTGTATCAAGACCGACAAAGCGTTCCACACTGGATTGGCGAGGGCGGTGGGGAATCCGTTGATTTCGTCTGCAATCGTGTTACTAGTAGACACGACAGAACAGAGAGCATATCGCAGGTTCACCCGCCACTACTACCTCAAGAATGTCAAGGACCTGAAGATGGTGGTTGATCTGCATCGAGAAGTCCTTCAGGCGATAGAGGACGGCGATTCCACGGAAGCCGCGGCTAAGATGCGGAAGCATTGGGCACGGATGTGTGAGATCTGGGAGACATAGAGGCCACCCCAATTAGTGGCCAAACCCCATGGCCGGTCCACTTCTGGAGTTGGGCCGAACGATTTTCGGGAGTGGCCGATGCGTACGAGGAACTCTGGGTGATCACGGGCCCGATCTTCGATGAAGACATCGAGACTCTGGACTCAGGCGTTGAGATTCCTGATGCGTTCTTCAAGATTGTCATCGATGAGGTGGACGGGAGCCGCGGGCAATTTCGTTTGTGGTACCGCAGGATCCAGGTCCCCATCCCGCCTTGGTGGTCTACCTCGTCAGTGTCAACATGGTGGAGCTTCTGACGGGATTCGACTTCTTCTGGGCATTGGATGATGGCTTCGAAGCCACCATGGAGGCGAAGACGCCACTAGAGATCTGGCTGACGACGCCCACCGAGTAGCGAAGAGCTGGACAGCGGGAATGTCAGGCTCTGACCTGTGTAGCGCGCCCACAAAGCTTCCGTTCTTCTGGCGTAGTCGCCGCGGGGGTTGTCGAACCGATTCCGAGTCAAACGAATCCCATTGACGGCCCCGACAATATGTGATACGGTGCGGGGCGAAGTCGGCACCTTACGTATCACGTGGCAGGGAGTACGTTTCGGGGGTTGACTACCGGGGTCTGGGCTGAGCACGGTGCACTGGAAGAGCGAATCTCCGCTCAGGCCCCAACTCCTTGATCAGGGCTCGTTGGATGTGCTATATTGAGAGTACGCAGTAGTATCGCTTTGACGGGAGCGGCCTCGGAAGTAGGGAATGGGTCTCGAACGCGAGGCCGTTCGCTTTGGAGTTCCCAAACCCGTCCATACCGGAGCTAGTGCCTGTGATTCCGTGCACTCTCTACTGAGTACGAGGCGGTTGGACCACTGTTGAGTACGTCACAGCTCTGTCGCACGCGAAGCCACTCATCGCCGAGGCCTGTTGATGGTGATCTACAACCCACATCTTCGTTGCACCGGGTTCCCGCGCAGTCCCTCTTCCGCCTAGCTGAAGCCACGGCGCACGATGCTCTGAGAGGCCCGTATTCGTCTCCCCCCTCTGAGTAGGGTGCACGTTGTTCGAGGCAGTGCGTTTGGGTCGGACATGCCGGAAACGTCGTGAATCAGCGGTCGCCCCCCCTCATTCCTGGAGCGGGCTGTCTCCGTCTGCTTGCTGAGCCGATCACCTCCCCTCGAGGTTCAGTGTATCGCCATCAACAGAGGACACAGTTCGTGGCAGGGCATACCCACCTGTTCGTGTACGTATCCACTTCGATGTGAGACCCTCTCCTGGTGACCTCGCCGGATCTTGGTTGTTGTAGCGACTGGCCATGAGCAGTAGAAATGGCCTCGAGAGAAGCAGTGCGGGTATTGGGTCCCTTGACGCAACAGAGGCGATTTGAGGGTGTCCGTTTGTGCCTGGTGGCTGAAATAGCCACCCCAGTTCGTCGTAAGCACACCCTGACAATAGGCCACAGATAGTGGTCGGTCAGATGAGGGCTGTTGATCTGCATCAGCAGGTACTGAAGCTTCCCCTGAGATCGATCGTAGAGACGTGCATCGTCAAGGGAAGGATCCCTACATGCGGGGTCAGCTAACTCGGGTAGTTCGTGGGCGAGTTGTAGACACTGGAAAGGGTAAAATCCGGCTGACGGCCAGGAGCGCTCGCCGGCGAAATTCGCGAGATCCTCCAGGTTATCAGCGAGGTGGCTCTCTACTAACGGGAAGCAGCTTCACGTTGTCATTCACGTGCGGGTGTTCAACGTCCCCTTGAGAGGCACGGCAAGAAACACGGTTCAAGGAGACTCCCGGCCTAGCGATCTGAACGTTTCTCCCGATGATGGTGTCGAGGTCAGTCTGACCTCACTGCGTGAGGGGGAACTTCCTGCGCAGTCCAGCGTGACCGGGCGGTTAGCCCTTGCGCCTCCTGGCTGAACCGCCCGGTCTCATTCCGCTGCCTGAACGATTGAGCCAGCTTCATCCACACGCTTAGTTGGGAGTAATAGACGACCTTGGAACTGCTCTCTGAAGCCTCTGATTCTACTCCCGCCAGCTGGAGGTTGCGGGTCTGAATGGAGAACCTTCAAGATGTGCTTTCGGGCAAGCAGCGTTGGCCCTCTCGTGAGAGCCGGCGAGCTCCGCTAGCATAACTAGAAGGACGGCTGTGGAAGACGCTTCCAGGCCAGCCAGGCCTATGGAACTACCCTGGAGGATTGCGTGTCTTGGCCGGACATGGCTTGTTGATGGTCCATCAACAGCGGTACGGTTTGGCGCCCGAGTCTGCTCCACTGATGCGGGCTCGACGAGCCTCCCAGACGAACGGCAGCACTTGAGCCGTCTCCGGGAGGGGGCGATCGATTGCGGCCCCTGGTTGCCCTTGTAGCGGTTCCAAGCCGTCAAAAAAGGGGCCCAAAACCGGGCATTCCGAGTTGAGGAGGTGCCGCGTCTGGCAGCCTTTCCGAGGGCTACAACCAGGTCATCCTCTTCGACGGGATGGTGCAGTCTGTGGCTGTTGATGTTCATCAACAGCTCTGCCTAGTGTAACCGAGCAGCCTCAGAACTCAGAGTTGGCCGACGGCAAGAGAGATCACCGATGTCTTCTCTAGGTCTGGAAAAGGAAGCATCTGATGACTGGACTGCCCGGATGGCGCAGGAGACCGAAGCGTACAGGTAAGGCTGATCCTGTGGGGGTTGGATCTGCGGACTTCGGTCTGTCAGTTTCCTTCTCTACCTGACTTCAAGATTAGTCCATGTCTGCAAGTAACTTGACTGCGCTAGCTCGTGCGGGTTCTATTGGTGTCAGTCCAGTGAGAGGAGGAGATCTGCTGTGAGATCAAGACAACGCGTTTTGCGTGCGGTGGCAGCTGTCATGGTTGCTGTGCTTCTGGGATGTCTGGTTGTGGAGGCAAAGACTGGCCTCTCTGTGGTTGCAGTGGTTGAGCCAGACAAGCTCATCGAAGGTGCTCGAATCGGGACGAAGAATGACCTGATTCTGTGTGTCGTTGTCAATTCGCCCGCAGGGCCTGTAACGGGCCTGAAACTCGAGTCCTTTAGGATGAGCCTACTCGACCCGGCATCGATTTCGCCTGGCGGAGCGCCTACGAAGCTCACTGAGGCCTTCCCGACTCTCTACCCAGGGCTGTACTACCTTCACTGGACACCGGCCAACGAATGGCCTGAGCTGCCCAGGGATACGTGGTTCTTCAGTTGGCTCTTCTATCTCGGGATTGAGACTCAGGATTACTCCTGGGCCGGCCTTCTGCAGTTTCCCCAAACCACATGAGGCAGGAAGGCAACTTCAAGAATCGCAAGAACAGGGGTGTTCTGGAGCCTGGGGGACTGAATAGCTTTAGAACTCAGCGAGCCGACGGCACACGAGGTTGAGGGAGTCATCACTAGGATTCGAAGTACCCCGGCCTGACGGCCCCGAGAGTGTTGATGCACATCAATACTCGCTGTTGCATTAGGGACGCACCCCATCGTGTTGGGTATCCCGTAGAGAACTGGCTGGCAAGAGAGCAGATCGTGGGATTGCTCGATCAGCGGCAAGCAGGCGGCCGCGAGTAGCTGTACATCTGCATGCACACCGGATTGTGTGCAATCCGCCTCCTTCCATCTGCCACATCCTGGCTCTGCTTCTAGGCCAAGTTCACGGCACCTAGCTCAGGTAAAGGCGGTCTTGGCCGGAGTATGGACCGATCCCCATCAGCTTCCTGTACCGGGGCGTCCTGCAACCGTGAAACCTGTCGCGATGTGAGCATCCAGAGGCCAGTGAGCCCATCAAGCGCGACACCACGAACCACTTTTGAGCAAGAGGCCACGGTAGTTCATGAGTCACTCTTGGATCGATCTAACGTCTGGGGTATGATGTAATAGGTATGACATATTCAGAGAATGGGCAGAGCCTCTTCAGCGAGTACCCAGAGAAACAGACACGCACAGAGTTCGTCCTCAACCAAATACTCGCCGGAATAAGATCGGGAAGACTCCCACCTCAAGCCAAGCTCCCTGCTGAAACGAAACTCGCTGAGCAGATGGATGTTGCTCGTGGGGCAGTCCGAGAGGCACTTAGTGCTCTGAGCGTGATGGGTGTTGTGGAGCGGAGAGTAGGAGACGGAACCTACATCAGGGCGCGGCCGCCGGATGAGCAGGACGCAACGGATGCGGTAGATGCTATACATGAGAACAAGAGGTTCCCTGAAATATGGCACGCTAGAAGGATTCTGGAGACAGTCCTAATAGAGATAGCGGTCACCAAAGCGCTTCCTGAGAATATTAGGAGAGTAAGGGAATCCTTCGAGCGCATTGCCGCTTCAGCTGAGAGAGGATCCTTTGAGGACTACGCTCTTGCCGACTACGACTTCCACGTATCGTTGGCGCAAGCAACGAGGAATCCATTCCTGTCCTCTGCCCTATTTCCGCTATTGGAGATCACGCATCTACAGTTGTCAACCCGCCTAAACGATGGATACGTCAGATCGCACTGGAAGCATCTGGCTAAGGAGCACAGAGCGATTCTCAGAGCTGTCGAGCTTGGGTCCGTTCGCTACGCAGCTCGGATCATCGATCTGCACTTCGCGGCAACGGAAAGTCTGTTCCAAAAAGAGGCGGATAAACGTTAAGCAGATAGCCTTTCCGAGCGTAGTTACGACTAGTACTCCGGCTAGGGAGAAAAGAGTCGGACTGAGCGGATGGATAGGAGGTGATGCCCTACAGGAAGCTGCAGGAATCCCGGGTCCCGGCAGAGCAAGGAAACAAGTAATCTCAGTAGCGAGGAGGAACTATGTGTAACACATATAGATTGGGTGTGATTGTCGCGCTCTCAGCACTGGTTGTTGGCAGCTTGATGTCAGCGGTTGCCGCGCAAGCGCCTACGCAAGGAGGCGTGCTAACCATTGCCGATACCTATACTTGGAATGAGCTGGATCCTCAGAAAGCGAGTGGGCAAAACGACTTCCGCGTCTTGAGTCTAGCTTTCGAAGGGCTTACGGCAAAGACTGGTACATTGGAGATTGTCCCATGCCTCGCGGAGAGCTGGGAAATCTCTGAGGACGGACTCGTCTATACGTTCCATCTTCGAGAGAATGTTGCCTTCCAGAATGGAAGAATCATGACCATGGAAGACGTCCTATTCTCATTCGATAGAATGTTGAATCCTGAGACAGCCTCGACGCGGCTCAGTCTGTTCCAAGATACGATTCAGTCCTACCGAGCGCTGGACTCGAACACGCTTGAGATAGCCCTGGGAAGTCCTTTCTCCCCGTTCCTTGCTGAAATGGCGAATCGCACACCCATCATTGCGCCGGAGTCAGTGGATTCCTCAAATGAGCTCATGGAGTGGATCGGTACAGGGCCTTTCAAGCTCGTGGAGTGGACCCGCGGAGAGAGCTTGTACTTCGAGAGCCACGATCAATACTGGATTGAGGGCGTTCCGTACGTGGACGCTGTCCGAGTGATTCTCATGACCGATGAGACAGCTCGTCTTGCTGCACTTCGAACTGGCGAGATTGACTACATGGTCGACTTCAACGCGAAGGATGTTGCTACAGCACGTTCCGGTGGTTTTGGCGAGATGACGGTCATGCAAGCCAATGATCCGCATTGGTATTGGATGTACATCAATACGCGAGACCCTCAAGGACCTCTAGCAGATGTTCGAGTCCGGCAGGCTATTGCGTATGCCATTGACAAGGACGACTACGTTGCAGCAATGACCTTCGGCACGGGCGTACCGTCCAACCAGGCCTATCCGCCAGGCTCGTTCTGGTATCTTGATGTGGAAGATCCATACAGGGATGCAGATCTCGACAAGGCGAGAGAGCTGCTTGCTGCAGCAGGGTACCCAGAGGGCTTCTCAACCAATCTGGTTGTGGCTTCACAGTTCCGCATGGATCTGCAAGCAGAGATTCTTCAGAGCCAGCTCTCGAAGGTTGGGATCGAAGTCGAAATTGAGGCCTATGACTGGGCTGGAGCCATGGAACACTGGCGGAACTACGACTACGGTTTGTCGGTCATGGTGTGGGTCGCGCAAGCAGATCCAGATACGTCCTACAATCCGTGGGTGACAGACGCGGGCCTGACTTGGGCCGCTGGAGGCTACAGCAGCGACTTGTACGATGCGATCCTGGCAAGGGCGGCTCAAGCAGTTGATCCGGCTGCCAGAAGGGCTTTCTATGAGCTCGCGCTGCTGCATTTGCAGGAGCAGGTTCCTTCTGTCATTCAGATGATCTCCAATGACTACAGGGCAGTGGGAGCCCGCGTCAAGGGAGCCGAGGATTGCCTCAACATCTTCGCCTACTCAGGGGGAGGAGTGGCGTATCTATGGCTCGAGGACTAGGTGTGGTACTCGCTAGACACGGGTAAGCTGGCGATGATCTAGTTCAGACTACAACTTGGGGGGCGAGATGCATGGATGCGAAATCGGCATCTCGCCTCCTCAGATCTCGTCAGCATGGAGGAGACTGGGGACACACATGAGATTGGCAGTTGCCGGACTAATGCACGAGACGAATGTGTTCTCTTCTTTGCCAACGACCGACGAGGATTTCACATGGTCGAACGGCACTGAGATGCTCACAAGATTCGCGGATACCAAAACAGAAGTCGGGGGGATACTCAATGCCGCGAAAGCGTTGGGCGTTGAAGTTGAGCCCATGGCCTATGCGGATGCAATTCCTGGAGGGGTGGTCGACCACAGTGTTTGCGAGCATTTCGTTGGGGGGCTTGTCGAGGCTTTGAAGCGCGCGCAGCCGGACGCAGTAGTTCTCGTGCTTCATGGCGCTATGGTCACGGACGAGGCGTTGGATCCTGAGGGCGAAATCCTGAGAGCCACTAGAGAGGTTCTTGGCCGTGGCAAACCCATCATCGCAACACTGGATTTCCATGCGAATATCAGCAGGGCAATGGTTGACCACGCCACAGCGCTGCTGGGATATGACACGAATCCACATGTGGACATGTACGAAAAAGGGTGGCAGGCTGTCGAGCTAGCATCGCTCCTCGTCAAAGGGAGCATCAAGGTCCATTCGAATCTAATTCGAGTGCCGATGCTGACCATGATGATCAACCAAGCAACAACTGCAGGACCGATGAAGGAGATTGCGGCCCGCGCGACACTGCTGAAGAGAACAGAGAATGTACTCGCTGCTAATGTGTATCCAGGCTTCTGGCCTTCGGATACTCCGGCCACTGGGCTGAATGTGCTGGTCGTACGAAGTAGTAGAGATGAGAGTAAGGGCCGGCTTGATGGGGAATTGGCAGAAGCTGCCTGGAACGAAAGAGCGCGACTCGCAGAAGCCAATCTGCTCGATCCTGAAGAGGCAATGGGGTTGGCTGCGGTCAACGGTGGCACAGGCCCTTCCATCTTGTGCGATATTGGCGATATCACAGGGGCCGGGGCCCCTGGTGACAGTGCCTTCCTGCTGAGGAAGCTCCTGGCGGCGGGGAGTGAGAACTCTGTCTTCGCTTCAGTTGTGGACCCAGTTGCGGCGGAACGGTTAAGAACTCTGCGCGTAGGATCGGCTGTCTGTCTACGGTTGGGAGGCAGCCTATCTCCTGACTCGGCCTCCGTCGAGGTCAAGGGATGCCTAAAGGCGAAGCCACCGGGAACGTACGTCCGCGGTGGTGCACGAGCGTCTGGCGTCATAGAAGACCGCGGCCCGACGGCCCTCATACAGTGCGGGGGCGTGGAGATTATCGTGACGGCCAAACGAGTCATGCCGGATACTGTGGAGTATTTCTCGAGTCTTGGGATAGACCCTACAGAGAAGTCGATTCTTGCGATGAAAGCATCGGTGCATTTCCGGGCAGCATTCGAGCCAATTGCAGCGAAAATACTGCTGGTTGACACTCCAGGTCCCAGCAATCCGACCGCGCGGTTTCAAGGGCGAGCGTTTCAACGTGTAGTGCGACCTTGCTACCCAATCGATGCTGATGTGTCATTCGCGCCGTTCGCTGCCCCGTGACTCAGAGGCAGAAGGAGCCACCTAGACGTGAACGCAAGAGATAGTGAACTCCGCAGGGCAGTCAGATCATTCTTTCGCAGCAAGTCTGCCACCATCGGCCTTGTGCTGTTCATGTGCGTAGTCAGCATTGCAATCCTCGCAAGGTGGATCGCCCCATACGAACCGCTAGACACTGATTTCACGAGCATTCTTTCTCCACCATCAGCAGTGCACTTCTTCGGCACGGATCAGCTGGGAAGAGATGTATTCTCAAGAGTATTGCACGGATCTGCGATTGCGCTTGAGATAGGGGGGCTCTCAATTGCCATTGCACTGGTCTTCGGTGTACCCCTTGGAGCAATCGGGGGGTTCTATGGCCCATTCACAGCCGGGACCATCATGCGAGTCATGGACGCACTCCTGGCACTTCCGCCGCTGCTTCTGGCAATGACGCTTGTAGTCATTCTGGGGCCCAACCTCCTGAACACATCGCTGGCTCTAGGTATTGTCTACGTTCCACGTTTCGCTCGGGTGGCCAGAGCAGCGGTCTTGACGCAGAGTCACGCGCAGTACGTAGAGGCCGCATTTGCCATAGGACGTACGCGATCGGCAGTGCTATTCCGTCACATATTACCGAATTGCCTATCGACTCTGATCGTCCAAAGCACAGTCGAGTTCCCGGTTGCAATAATCACTGCGGCATCGTTGAACTTCCTTGGAGTGGGTACATCTCCATCGACGCCTAGCTGGGGCCTCATGCTTAGTAGGGGGAGACAGTTCATGTCCGACTTTCCTCACGTGATCGTGTTCCCGGCGCTGTTTCTCTCTGTTACGGTTCTGAGCCTGAATCTGCTGGGCGATGGGCTGCGTGATGCCCTTGATGTTCGAGGCCGGATCTAGCCTGCAAGATCTGGTGAGGGCGTACTGGTTAGTAGGAAAGGACGGGTAGCAAATGGCGGGGTACTTGGTGCGACGACTCCTGGCGGCGATCCCGATACTTCTTGTGACCTCGATTCTCGCGTTCAGCATCATGCATCTTGCCCCAGGCAGCCCAATTGACGCCATGGTCGGGACAAGTGGTTCATTGACGGAGGAGGCCAGAGCCGTACTCGAAGAGAAGTACCAACTTGACAGGAGTTTCGTTGAGCAGTATGTCTCTTGGCTCGGAGGTGTTGTTAGAGGGGACTTCGGGACATCTATCTCGCAGCAGGAATCCGTAATGGCCTTGATCGCACAACGCTTCCCAAGGACCTTGCTCCTGACTCTGGTAAGCATGATTGCGTCCACGCTAGTCGCCACGGCAGTTGGAACACTTGCCGGCAAGTACTCTCGAAGCTGGGTTGACTATTTGGTGACCACAGGTGCTCTTATTGGTATCTCGGTTCCTCCCTTTGTGGCGGCTCTAGCGCTCATCCTCCTATTCTCCGTCAAACTGAGTGTGTTCCCCAGCATGGGCTACGTGAGCCTGGCCGAGAATCCTATCGAGGGCCTGCGTCACCTGGTTCTGCCATGCTTGACTCTGAGCCTGCTGATTACTGGTATCCTCATCAGATTCGTGCGTGCGGAAGTGTTAAGCCAGATGCAGCAGGATTACGTACGCACGGCGCGCTCCAAGGGCATAAAGGAACCGAAGGTTGTCTACAAGCACGTGCTGCGTAACGCAGCCTTGCCCGCAATCACGGTTCTTGGACTCTACTTCGCGCGATACCTGGCAGGTACCATCGTGATTGAGCAGATATTCACGTGGCCTGGAATCGGGCAGCTGGCGTTCCAGGCAACATTGAGTCGTGACTACCCTCTGATGCAGGGGTGTATACTATTCTTTGGACTTATCTATGTTGTGATCAATCTCTTCGTAGACATTCTCTACGCGTTTGTAGATCCGAGGATCGCGCTAGACTAGCAAAGAAAGGGGGCAGTGGGATGCGGGTATTCATCTCAGCGGACTTCGAAGGTATCTGGGGAATAAGTTCTTGGGATCAGTTGTCGCACGACAAGGAGAACAGTCGAATACGAATGACGGAAGAAGTCAACGTGGTAATAGACGGAATCATCGCTGCTGACTGCGCGATTGACACGATACTGGTTTGCGATGCTCACTCAAACGGGCAAAACTTGATCCCCCAGCTACTCCGGCCGCCGGCAATGCTTGTCCAGGGGTTCCCGCGCGGAGGAGACGACATCATGTACGGCATAGGGAAGCAGTTTAGCGCTGTGTTCTTGGTTGGCTACCATGCGGCAGCGGGAACACTCGGTTCCTCCATGGATCATACGCTGTATCCCACATGTATCTATGAGGCGCGCCTGAATGGGCATGCAATAGGCGAAGTGACTCTATGCGCTGCAATTGCTGGGCATTACGGGGTTCCAGTCGTGTTTGTCAGTGGCGACCAGGCGATTGAGCAGGAGACCAGGACAATCGGAGATGATGTAGTGTTTGTGGGAACCAAGAGAGGAGTAGAGAGGAATGCGGCGGTGTTCAGCCCCTGGGAGGAGGTGAAACTGCAGCTATTGGACGGGGCCGAGAAGGCCGTTTCTGGAGCCTCTTCACGCCCCCCGTACGAGTTAGATTCGCCGGTCAGTCTCGAAGTCGACCTGGTAACGACTAGCATGGCCGACATGTGTACGCTCGTTCCGTCAGTCAAGCGAGTGAGCGGGCGTACAGTCAGCTTCGAGTCCAGCGATTTCCTCGACGTCTATCGGATGCTTATGGCCATTGTGTTCCTGGCAAAGGCAGCCTTAGCAGCTCGGTAATGTGGGCGTGTCCGCATCGGCTCCTATGCGATCTGGTTGGCTGTGCTGAGACACTCGTGCTCCCTTGGCGTCGAGCCGAACGTCTTCCTGGAGCCGTCCGACAGGTGGAATCGCGAGGCAAGACGAGGCTCTAGGTAGATCAGCAGAAGGTCATGGGTTCGTGTGCTCGTAGAAGAGTGCACGGAATGGAGATAGTGAGCGGAGGGGGAATATGACAGGCAAGACGATCCTCGACAAGATGTCGATCTACATCCCGCAAGGCAAGCTGGAAGAGCGCCCTGTCGAGCGGCTCATGAGTCTTGGGAAGAAGCAGGACCGATCAGTGAATTATCTGGTGGTACAGGCAATCCTCGAATATCTGGATCGAGAGGAAAGCAAGTAGCCGATTCGAGGATGCTCGACTACCTCGGCCGTGTCTTGCTGTGTGGCTGATCCGAAGGAGGTCTTCATGCGTACTCGCATATGGCTGCTCGTCCTGGCCTTTGCGCTGGGCTTGGGTTGGCTCGCCCAGTCCAGCGAATCGTGCTTCTTCTGCTACAACGGCATCCCCTTCTCAGAGGAGTACGCCGTATTGGCTCTCAGCAACTCCGCGTACTCGGTGGGCTACTCGGATGCAAGGCGCAATCCGTTGTGGGTCTGCTACAACGTCTTCGCTGTCGACGATCCGCCAAGCTATGACCGCCCCTCGTACTTCCGTATGGACGAGAGGACGCGGGCGGAAGTACGACACGATGAGTACAAAAACAGCGGATACGACCTCGGGCAGATGGCGCCCAACGCCACGATTGCTGGGAGATACGGAGAGGAAGCACAGCGGGAGACCTTCCTGATGAGTAACGTGTGTCCGCAGACGCCTGCGCTCAATCGAGGTGTCTGGAAGGAGCTTGAGGGACTGGTTCGGGAGTGGGCCGATGCGTACGAGGAACTCTGGGTCATCACCGGCCCGATCTTCGATGAAGACATCGAGACGCTGGACTCAGGCGTTGAGACTCCTGATGCCTTCTTCAAGATCGTCATTGATGAGGTAGATGGTAAGCCGCGAGCGCTGTCCTTTGTCATACCGCAGGATCCAGGGCCCCATCCCGCCTTGGTGGTCTACCTCGTCAGTGTCAACATGGTGGAGCTTCTGACGGGATTCGACTTCTTCTGGGCATTGGATGATGGCTTCGAAGCAACCATGGAGGCGAAGACGCCACTAGAGATCTGGCTAACGACGCCTGCCGAGTAGCGAGAAGGCGGACTGGAATGTCAGTCTCTGGCCTGTGTAGGGTGCCCAGTGAAGCTTCCGTTCTTCTGGCGTAGTCGCCGCGGGGGTTGCCGCCCCGATTCCGAGTCAAGGATGCATCATTGATAACGCAGACAATATGTGATAAGGTGCGGGGCGAAGTCAGCACCTTGCGTATCGCGTGGCAAGGAGTACGTGTCAGGGGTTGACTGCCGGGGTCTGGGCTGAGCACGGTGCACCGGAAGAGCGAATCTCTGCTCAGGCCCCAACCCCTTGATCAGGGCTCGTTGGATGTGCTAGATTGAGAGTACGCAGCAGTATCGCTTTGACGGGAGCGGCCTCGGAAGTAGGGAATGGGTCTCGAACGCGAGGCCGTTCGCTTTGGAGATGGTCTGGATACTCAGGACAGCGTAGGCGGTCAATCCATGCACAGGTCGGGATGCCGGCAATAGCCTAAACCTTCTTCTGGTCAGCGGTTTGGAGCCCCGGGGACCGAATTTAGAACGCGTTCGTGTGGTTCCTCTTGGTGATGGATGCCTTCGGTCTGCGCGTTGGTCCACCGAATGCCGCTCTATGGTCTGCGTTCTTGGCCAGTCAGGCCATCTCAACCTTAGAGGTTCATGGCTCACGATCCTGACATTGCGATAGGACTGGAATCAGGGGTGGAAGGCAATGAGCAAGACACTTCGACACCGAGAAGCGAATTCGTCTGGGGGCCTTGGGAGTAGAAGCTATTCGCCGCTTCTCTCCTCTCTCCTTGCTTCTCGCGCCGTCTCTTCCTGCTCGGTGATTCTCTGCTCTTCCTCCTCAGCCGCTTGTCTCTGGTGTTCTCGGGCCTCT
>Ga0272443_10002263_pt1 | contig 25087 bp, 25 predicted proteins | sample SSMAcet12_FD_193581 | JGI IMG/M metagenome (GOLD analysis project Ga0272443, IMG submission 193581) | Marine sediment archaeal communities from Little Sippewissett salt marsh, Falmouth, MA, United States - SSM-Acet-12 | ecosystem: Environmental > Aquatic > Marine > Wetlands > Sediment ...
CCCGAACCGGAAAGATCGTAAACTGCATCGAAGCCTCCGAACTTTTCAAAGAGATGGCTTTTTCCGCTTGGAAAAGAGGTGACCCCGGCATTCTCTTCTTGGATAGGATTAACCAGACACATACTCCCCCAGGAATTATCGAAGCTACAAACCCCTGTGGCGAGCAACCTCTTTTACCATACGAGTCGTGTAACTTGGGATCGGTTAACCTATCCCGGTTCGTAAATAAAGGGGAAATCAATTGGGAACGCCTGAAAGAAATCGTGTTCCTTGCCATACGCTTCTTGGACAACGCGATCGAGGTCAATCGCTTTCCCATCAATCGCATGAGAGAGGCCACCTTGAACAACCGGAAGATCGGTCTAGGTGTGATGGGTTTTGCAGAGATGTTAATAAAAATGGAAATATCTTACAACTCAAGAGAGGCCCTAAGCCTGGCCGAGGACGTCATGAGCTTCATCTCAGAAAAGGCCAGAGAGGAATCTGTCCGTCTGGGCAAAGATCGAGGCTCTTTTCCGCACTTCGAGATGAGCTCCATGAAAGAAGAGGCCATGCGCAACGCTACAGTTACAACCATTGCACCCGCAGGATCCATCAGCATAATCGCGGGGACGAGTAGCGGCATCGAACCACTCTTTGCAATATCCTTCCAGCGTCACGTTTTAGGAAAAGTACTGGTGGAAACATCTTCGCTCTTTGTGGATGTGGCCAAAAAAAGAGGAATTTACAGCCAGTCCTTGATGGCTGAAATCGCCCATAAAGGATGGTTAAGGGATATAAAAGGCGTCACCGAAAATCTGAAAGACCTTTTCATCACCGCCTTGGAGGTGCCGCCAGAGCAGCACGTACGCATCCAGGCAGCTTTTCAGAAGTACACCGATAACGCCGTGTCAAAGACTGTTAACTTGCCCCAAGAAGCCACCGTTGAAGACGTATTGGACGTTTACAAACTTGCCTACCAGTTGGGCTGTAAAGGAATTACAGTCTATCGATATGGATCCCGGGAACAGGTGCTTTATCTGGGTGAGAAAAGCGTTTCCTGTAAGGCATGCGATTGAATAGGCGATAAGGCTTAACGTAAAAAGCGCATTTATGATTACATGAAGATTGGGATTGCTGATACCAATTTCGCCCGGTACGACATGGCGAGAACCGCCATAAAGGAGCTGAAGCGTGGTTGTTCAGTGGAGATTGTGAGGTATACGGTGCCCGGGGTGAAGGATTTGCCTGTGGCATCCAAGATTCTCATCGAAAGAGATGGTTGTTCGATCGTGATGGCTTTAGGAATGCCTGGTGCTCAACCCATCGACAAGACCTGCGCCCACGAAGCATCAACCGGCCTTATTATGGCCCAGCTCATGACGAACACCCACATAATAGAAGTGTTCGTGCATGAGGATGAAGCCCAAGACGAAAGGGAGCTGGCCTTTTTAGCAGAGGGGAGGACGAGAGAGCACGCCCAAAACGTGATTAAACTGCTCTATTATCCGGAAAAACTTATTAGAGAAGCAGGCACCGGCCAGAGAGAAGGTTTTGAGGATGCGGGGCAGATAAGCTATTAAAAATGAGTTGTAATTGAGATACTCAGGCGTCCTTCTCTAAGTATAAAATAAATGTAGTGAATTGTGGTTTTAATCACTCAATTTTCTTGAATCGTTCACCCTTGATTCCACAGACGGGACACGTCTCTGGCGGTTCTTTCTCAGCAGTCATGCCGCAAACCGGGCAGACATAGTAAGAGAAATCTTCTTCTTTTGACTGCTCTAAGCGATCCATCATATTGTGGTATAGCTTTGCGTGAATTTCCTCTACGTCATTTGCATAGCTGAAGGTCCTAATTGCGGACTTGTTGCCCTCGGCTTGAGCCGCCTCAATCATCGCTGGGTACATCTCCTTAAACTCCTGAGTTTCTCCAGCAATGGCCTCTCGGAGGTTCTCTTTGGTATCCTTGATGGCCTTGAGAGCTTTTAGGTGGTTCATGGCATGAACGGTCTCTGCTTCAGCTGCAGCCCTAAAGAGACGTGCCGCCTGAGAATAACCCTCTTGATCGGCCTTTTTGGCAAAGGCCAGATACTTCCGGTTGGCCTGCGACTCGCCAGCGAAGGCCTCTTTCAAATCGTCTTCAGTCCTAGACATGAATTTATAAATCGTCTTAAACACCGATAAAGATTGTGGGACAGATGCCTATCGTCCTCCTAATTGTCCTAGTTCTAAAAACTTATTAGTATATCACCAGCACTTATTCACCTATGCTTTCCATCAACGAGGGAACCCTTGCCATAAAGCTGGCTAGAAAAGCCCTTTCATCCTATGTAAAGAGAAAAGAGCGCATAACCCCAAAAGATCTGCCACCCTCTTTCCAGGAGAAAAATGGAGTCTTTGTCACCTTACACGAAGAAGGCGAACTGAGAGGATGTATCGGCTACCCACAACCCGTAATGGAGTTAGAAATGGCCATTGTCGATTCCGCCATAAACGCAGGAACCAATGACCCCAGATTTCCCAAAGTTGTTACTGAAGAATTGCCTAAGATCAATTTCGAAGTCACCGTTTTAACCCCTTCTCAACCTTACCTGGTGAATAAAAAAGATCTGCCAGAAGCCGTTAAGATAGGCAAGCATGGCCTGATCGTTCGTAAAGGTATGTGGTCAGGACTTCTCTTACCCCAAGTGGCTACAGAATGGAACTTCGACTCCACGGAGTTTTTGTGTCAAACCTGCCACAAGGCAGGTCTTCCTTTAGATGCCTGGATCGACGAAGACACTGAAGTTCTATACTTTGAAGGCCAAGTGTTTTCAGAGGTTGAGCCAGAAGGCGAAGTGGTGGAAAAGGACCTGGCCACATGCGGTTGAAACACAAAACACCCGCCTCAAAATGAGAGAAGGTTATTTGAGTTCATTCTTTTGCTTGTGATTTTTCTCTCGTTCCATGGCCTCTCTGGTCAACCTTATGGCACAAAGCTCGTTGCACATGGTACAAGTATCTACGTCCACGCCCCTGCGATGCCTAATCTGCCGCGCCAACTGGGAATTGATGGAAAGATCAAACTGAGAAGTCCAATCTAACTGATCCCTGGCCTCAGCCATCTTATCATCCCAATACCTGGCCCTCATCTTCACATTTGGCTTGGCCAAGTCGGCAGCATGTGCGGCAATTCTGGTGACCATGGTTCCTTCAAAGATGTCCTCTTTGGTGGGCAGGTCCAAATGTTCGCTTGGAGTGGTCGCACAAAGGAAGTCTGCCCCATGCATTCCAGCAATGGTCCCACCTATGGCCGCAGTGATGTGATCATAACCTGGAGCTATATCGGTTACGAGAGGGCCCAACAGATACAGTGGCGCTCCATCGGTCAAGTACTTCATGGCTTTCACGCTGGTTTCAATCTCATCTGCAGGAACGTGGCCAGGACCTTCCACCATGGTTTGAACCCCCGCCTTTCGAGCTCGGTCCACCAGCTCGCCCAACATGATGAACTCCATGTACTTGGGCCGGTCGCTAGCATCGTGAAGACAACCAGGACGCATTCCGTCACCCAAACTGAGAGTTAACTCGTACTCTTTTGCGATGTCCAATAAATAATCGTATTCTGCGTAGTAGGGGTTGTCCTCCCCGGTCTCGCTCATGTACTTCAAGGTGAGGGCACCACCCCTGCTCACAACGCCCATGATGCGATGGCTTTTCTTGAACCGCTCGAAAGTGTTCAAGTTAACACCCGCGTGAACAGTCACAAAATCCACACCATCTTTGGCCTGGCGTATCAGGGAGTTAAAAAATCCCTGAGATGTCAAGTTGCCTTCCACTTCGGCCTGGTATATTGGAACTGTTCCCACAGGAACTGAAACCACCTTTAGAATTTCCTGCCTAATGGAATTTAGATCACCACCAGTAGAGAGGTCCATAATCGTATCTGCCCCGGCCTCAACAGCGGTCATCGCCTTCTCCACCTCAACCTGTGGGTCGGCCAGATCTTTGGCGGATCCTAAGTTGAGGTTGACTTTGGTTGTGAGGTACTCTCCAATTCCCAAAGGCTCAATTTCCCGACGGACGTTTCTGGGTATGACCACCCGGCCTTTGGCCACAAGCTTCCTCAGCCATTCAGGGTCCACCTCTTCCCGTTCTGCCACCCACTTTACATCAGGAGAAATGTGGCCCGCTTTTGCTTCATCTATAAGAGTCATAATACCAACTAACTAATATATTGAAGGAACTACAATATCCTATAGGTGTTTTGCATGGTGGAAGTGCATAAGGTTAACGGCGGCATCCACGAGCATGAAGGCAACGTTTACCTTATTTTGGATCAGAAAGCAGCCCTCATCGATGGAGGGATGTGTTCCCAGGACACGATAAAAAACGTTCGCAAATACGTAGATCCCAAAAAGATTGAGCTCATTGTACTCACTCACGCACATCACGACCACATCGCAGGAGTTGCTCAATTGAAAGAGGCAACAGGGGCCAAAGTCATGATGCACGAAGAGTGTATCGTCGATTTGGGTGACGACATAGCTACGGGATCATACATTTACAACGAAGACCCCGCAGAATTTGAAGTGGATGAGACGCTTGAAGAGGGAGATAACATAAGTTTGGGAACTTGGAATTTGGATGTACTGCACGTTCCTGGACATTCGCCGGGAAGCATAGCCCTTTACGAAAGAGAGGCAAAGGTCCTCTTCTCCGGCGACACCATACTGCCCCACGGAAACATTGGCCGCACTCGCCGCTCAGACGAGGAGGTATGGGATCTCGTAAAATCGGTGGAGAGGTTGGCCAATTTGGAGATGGAGGTTCTATATCCTGGCCACATGGAGCCCACCTCTGAAAAGGTAAAGGAACAAATGCAAATTAGCCTTCAGTTCGCCAAGAGCATCCATTGAACTAAAGGCACGCGAGTTTCAGTATCATGATAGAAAACGTCTTTGATGCAATATTTCTGGTCTATTTCATAATCGGGTCGACGATCAGGGCCATATCGGTTAGGCGAATCTCAAACTGGTGGCGAAAAAAGGAAGACGTTTCAGAGGATCGGGACAACGGTCATGACAAGGAGCTGATGTTCGTCTCATCTCTGGGAATGGTCATTTTGCCCTTCACCTACCTGTTTACGCCCTTGTTGGAGTTTGCGGACTACAGCTTGCCCGCGTGGGTCGGATGGATCGGCACCGCCGTATTTGCCGCTGCCTTATGGTTGTTGTGGAGATCTCACGCAGATTTGGGAGAGAACTTCTCGCCGGAGCTGAAGATCAGGGATGAACACTCGCTCGTAACTCAAGGAGTGTATCGACACATCCGGCATCCCATGTACGCCTCGCATATACTGTGGGCCGTCGCCCAAGCTCTGTTGCTTCAAAACTGGATGGCGGGCCCAGCCTTTCTGGTGATGTCTCTTCCTCTTTATATTGTGCGAATACCGCGAGAGGAGAAGATGATGGAAGATGAGTTCGGCGAGGAGTACCGAAAGTACGCGGAGAGGACCGGGCGGGTGGTGCCGAGGATAGGGAAATAGAGCGTCAGATCGAAAAACAACAATACTACGCAATATCATTCTCTGAGTGCCTTATTTCTCCAAATCGGCGAGGTTGCAGGTCTAGCGTTCGAAGCTCGCCGGTGTTAAGTGTAAACCAAGCCGAACCCCCCCCGTAACCACCCAAGGTAGGATCCATATGGTCAAACCCTGCCAGAAGCTCCATGAAAGGGTATGTGAAAAAGAATCTCGAGGACTTCAGCCAAGCCTTGGACGAATAATCCATGGGCGGAGAGAGGACCAAACAAAAACCAAAGACCACAGCCAAATAAAATTGATGACAAAATGATCCCTACGTACAAGTACAAACCACTATTGTATTTTTCTTTGACGTTTGTTGTGACTTACATCCTCTGGTTTGCTGGAGCGTATGTAAGTTTTCGGGATGAGCTGAGATGGCTGTACATCGTATTTATGCTCCCGGGACTGATGGCCCCATTTATTATCTCGCTTGCTATGATTTTCACATCGAAAAATCCAGAATTAAAAAACGATTTTATCAACCGGCTTACTAACTTCAAACTAATACAGCAAAAAACGCTCCCTGCACTATTCCTCCTCATGCCGTTCACAGTCCTGATATCCCTCGTTCTTTCGCTCCCACTGGGTGAATCGATTTCACAGCATCAGTTTGCCGAAGGGTTCTCGTTTTCATCAGGTGCTGTACCCGTATTGCTTCTCCTTATCCTTGCCGCAGGTTTTGAAGAGCTTGGCTGGAGGGGGTATGCGTTTGACAGTCTGCAGAGCCGCTACAACTACCTAATGGCATCGATAATTTTCAGTGTTCTGTGGTCGCTTTGGCACTTTCCACTCATATTTGTAAAAGACTCCTATCAGTATGTGGTCTTTCACGAAAACATCTGGTTTGGGGTCAACTTCTTCGTAAGCATCATCCCCATGGGGATTATCATCAGCTGGTTTTGCATCAAGAACAAAAAGAGCGTAATTGCGGCAATTCTCTTTCACTTTATCATCAATATTACCCAGGAGATGCTGGAAATAACACAAGTTACAAAGTGTATTGAGACTGCAGTTCTCGTTATCGTTGCAGTTGTCATAATTGCACTAGATAAGGAGATGTTCTTTTCGAAAGAGCGTCCTTACTAGGTAAATTAACAGTTTTTCAAAAAAAACATTGCCAAAAAAGGTAACTGATGGCTAAGTCAACAAAGCATAGTCGAAAACCAATTAGATGATACTAATTGATTTTCGCCAGAATAGTGTTTAACGATACGAATAGACCACATCTCTAACTCTTGCGAGTTCAAGATTTGTCCAAAAGTATTGTTAAACACTACACTTCACTGCGAACTCGATCATCTATCGCCTTCATCCAACCAGGGGAATGTCCTTGAGGGCCTCAATGAGCGAATAAAACGCCCCGGAATCGTCGATATCTACCAAGTGGTGCAACGGGGAACAGAGGACGACCCCAGATGCACACGCCTTGGCACAATAAGTCGACCGAACGAGTGGTTCTGCATCTTCGATGATCGGACACCTAATCAATAGAACTTCATTTGCCAAAACGAAATAGGCATGCCAACAAATATATCTTGTGAGCCGAATCTTCGCGAAAGGTGTTGGAATGGTGGAAGTGCACAAGGTAACAGGTTCGCCATTTGACGGCAATGTATACCTGATTTTAGACGAAATACCCGCCCTGATCGATACCGGCATGATGCCGGAGCCCACGATCAGGAACATTAAGAAATACATCGACCCCCAAAAAATAGAGCTGATCGTTCTAACTCACAGTCATCACGATCATTCAGGTGGCGTCCCGAAGATAAAGGAGGCCACTGGAGCAAAGGTGTTGATCCACGAAGAAGAAGCAGGCTTCTTGGGAGACGAGATGGCAACAGTAGCCTACCTCTTCGGCCAACCTGCGCCCCAAATAAAGGTCGATGGAACCCTCAACGAAGGAGATGTTATAGATTTGGGTCAGTGGAAGCTGGAAGTGATGCACACCCCCGGCCACTCGCCGGGATGCATATCTCTATACGAACGAAAAGAAAAGGTGCTGTTCTCAGGAGACACAGTATTTCCTCAGGGAAACATCGGTCGAACCGACCTCTTCGCCGGTTCCAGCGAAGATTTGATTAAATCTATAGAAAGGTTGATTGAGCTGGATGTAGAGGTGCTTTATCCGGGCCACATGGAAGTGACCAACAAAAACGTGAAAAGCCAGATTCAAGCTAGCCTCAAATTTGCCAGGAGCGTTCTATGAACGATAAAGAAACATCAGGAGACGTGGGGAAGGTGGGAAAGAAAAAGATCACCCAGATGGCCCAGTTAGAGGCAGAATCGATTATCCAAACATATTCCAGACAACCCATACTTTTGGAAAAAGGGTCTGGGGCCAGGGTTTGGGACGCAGAAGGAAAAGAATACCTAGACTTCGTAGCCGGTGTCGCTGTTAACAGCGTGGGCCACTGCCACCCAAAAGTGGTAGAAGCCATAAGGAAACAGGCAGGCACTTTGATTCACACATCAAACCTCTATTATACAGAGAACCAAATTTGGCTTGCCAACGAGCTAAAAACTTTGACCGGAATGGACAAGGCTTTTTTTTGCAATTCCGGTGCTGAAAGCGTAGAAGCTGCAATCAAACTGGCCCGCAGAGCTACCGGCAAGTTTGAGCTAGTCGCAACCATCAATTCCTTCCACGGAAGGACTTTAGGATCGCTAGGTACGACTTACAAACCTCAATACCGAGAACCGTTCCTGCCCCTGAACGAAGCCCTGTTCGTTCCTTACGACGACGTAGAGTCCCTGAAAGAAACCGTGTCCAAAAACACCTCGGCAGTAATCTTGGAACCAATCCAAGGAGAAGGCGGAGTTAACGTACCCTGCACAGAGTACCTAAGAGCTGCGCGAGAGATCTGTGATGACACCGGAGCTCTGCTGATCCTAGACGAGGTCCAAACGGGATTTGGGAGAACTGGCCGCTGGTTCGGTAAAGAGCACAGTGGCATTCAGCCAGACATCATGACCCTGGCCAAGGCCATAGGCGGTGGCCTGCCTTTGGGAGTGATGATGGCTGCAGATACTGTTTCTGATAAGTTCCAACCAGGGGACCATGCAACCACCTTCGGTGGAGGACCTCTGATCTGCGCCGCAGCTCTGGCAACAATTGGTGTAATCAGAGAAGAAAAACTGGTGGAGAAATCGAACCATCTGGGCGGCTACCTACAGTCCCAGTTGAAAACGCACATAGATGCCAAAGATGTGCGAGGTAAGGGACTAATGGTGGGCGTGGAACTGAAAGAGAACTGTGCCCAGATCGCCAACCAAGCTCGAGAAAGGGGCGTGCTTCTCAATTGCACCAGCGAACACGTTCTGAGAATGGTTCCGCCCCTGGTGATCGAAAAAGAGGATGTCGACTACGTGGTGAACGTTCTTGCAGAGATATTGGAATCTCCTTAGACCTTGCCTAGATGAACTGAAGCCCTACGTGGCGGGGAGAGGAATCCTAGAGATTGCCGCCAAATATGGCATCCGCCCAGAAGACATCGTGAAGCTGGGTAGCAACGAGAATCCCTATGGACCAAGCCCCAAAATAAAAAAGGCTCTAATTAATTGCCGACCGGAGCTTTATCCGGAAACTGAAGAGTTGGTTGAAAGCCTGTCTAACTATGCGAAATCAGCTCCAGAAAACGTAATTATCGGGACTGGTATGGACGGGGTCATGGACACCCTTACCAGGTTGTTTTTAGATCCCGGAGACAGAACTTTGATTTACGCCCCAACCTTCAGCTACTACGAAATATTGAGCAAGCTTAGCGGAGCAAAACCAATCATATTGTCCATGGGGCCAGATTTCGAAATGCCAATGAACTTTCCGGAAGATGCTAAACTCACTTTCATTTGTTCCCCTAATAATCCCACGGGCAACTTGATCCCCGAAGATAATTTGAGGTTCATTGTTGAAAATTGCAAGGGCATAGTGTTCCTTGACGAAGCATATGCGGAGTTCAGCCATCAAAACTTCCTACCCCTAGTAAATGAATACGAGAACCTGGTGGTGGGAAGAACCATGTCCAAGGCCTTTGGACTAGCAGGGATGAGATTGGGTTACGCTTTGGCTCCGAAGTGGATTTCAGACCAATATAGAAGAGCAGCACCACCGTTTTTTGGGGTTAGCACCCCATCTGTTACTGCAGGAAAGGCCGCATTGGAAGACTTAGACTACATGAAAAGAGTAGTTACAAAGATAATAAGTGAGCGCGAAAGGCTGCAAAAGGAGATTCCAAAAGCACAACCATCGGGTGGAAATTTCCTTTACCTAAAGACTGAAGAAAAGGCAAACGAAGTGACAGAAAAAATGCTGAAGCGTGGGATCATCATCAGAGATTGCACGTCTTTTAGAGGCGCTGGTGATCATCACATCAGAATCACTGTGGGAACACCTCAACAGAACGACAGATTCCTTCAGGCCTACCGAGAGATAACATGTTAGTTGCTCTGACAGGCACACCTGGAACCGGGAAAACCTCTGTTGCCAAACTGTTACCATACAAAGTCGTAGACATAAACACCCTAATCAAAGAAGAAGGTTTACACTTGGGGGTCGATGAAGAACGAGGGTGTTTAGTTGCCGATGTAGAAGCTCTGGAAAAAAGGATCGAAGAGCTAATTTCAGATGATGATGATGATATGGTGGTACTGGAAAGCCATTTTTCACATCAATTCGCGCCATTGGCCATCGTTTTGCGAACAGCCCCCCATAATCTCAGGGAACGATTAGAGAAGAGAGGTTATCTGGAAAAAAAAATTCGAGAGAACCTGGAAGCTGAAGCCTTGGACGTTATTTTAGTGGAGGCTGTTGAATGGTGCAATCAAGTTCACGAGATAGACACAACGGAACAGGACCCAGAGAAAGTAGCAGATCTGATCGTCAAAATAATAGAGGGCCAAATAGTTATGCCCCCAGGAAAGATCGACTGGACCGAGGAGATCGATTTTGACTTTAAATGAGCAAAGAGAGAGGGCATCGGTGGTGATCGATCCTCTGGCAGCACTGGCCGAAAGAGGGGGAATTTCACCCAACCAGATGTCTTTTATTTCACTCCTCTTCGCAGTCATGTCGGCAGCTTTTTATTATTTATCTTCGCAAAACCCACTACTTCTTTACGTTGCAGCTTTGATGGTGCTTTTAAATGCTGCCTTTGATGCCATAGATGGGGCTTTAGCTCGCAGGACAGGACAAGCGGAACCTAGAGGCGACTTTCTGGATCACATCATAGACAGATACGCAGATATGCTCATTTTGATGGGCATAATAATGGCAGGGTATGTCTCCTATTTCTGGGGATTGATTGCAGTAATAGGAGTTCTTCTCACGAGCTACGTTGGAACTCAAGCCCAAGCACTACATATGGGCCGATACTATGGTGGGGTTATGGGGCGAGCAGACCGATTGAGCATGATAATTTTGGCTACGGTGATTAACGCCGTATACCCAGAACCAATAGCCAAAATTCAGATATTGGGATGGACAGTGATTGCAATTGCCATCATGAGTCAGATCACAGCCCTCCAAAGGGTCGTTTACGTCTGGAAAAGGTTCTAAAAAGTCACGCTGAAATCAAAGTGTTGGACCACTCTTTACCATATAGGCATTACGCAGTTGGACGTATCTGTGTTGGTCATGCCCCAAAAAGTTATCATTAATTGGCGCATATTTGGTTTATAGGCATCTATTTAACCATTTAATTGCAACTATCTGGAAGTAGATACCTCAACTGCGTAACTCCTACCATCTTTATAGTCGAGAACCAATTGGTTCTCGCCAGAATAGTGCTTAATGATGCGAATAGGTCAAATCTCAAACTCACGAGAGTTTGAGATTTGACCGAAAGATATCGTTAAGCACTATAAAATGAACGGCAGTTCACTTTTTAGTCAAGCCCTTTTTTAAAATTGCATAACTGAAAAAGTTCCATGGCACAACCAATGTGCGACGCCAAATCTTCCAAAAAAGAATTGAAGGTATTTTCGACGTATTCTCCACCACCTACTACCAACAATCCCTTTGGTGATCCTTTGTAGTTTATAGGTGCCGACACCCACACGTTCAATCTGCCTTCGTTTGTATCCCTGAATTCTTTGTTCAATTGAGGTAGTTCTAAAAGATTTTCTACGTTGTTTTCTTCGATGAATTCTATTAATTCGCCTAGAAGACCATTATAAGATTTGAGGACCAACCGATCGTTTTCGAGAACAAATACACCGCCTACCATTTTTTCACTTTTCAATCCGTGTAACCCAATCATAACGTCTGCTAGAATATTACCTAAAAAGTCGTCAAGCGAACCTTTAAAATCAACCGCTTTCATCATAATATCGTGCAGGAGGGATAACTCCCTATTACGCTTCACAAGCTCAGCCTCGGTGTTACGCCTCTCGGTCACGTCGATTATAATTCCCAAAATCCACCGTTCATTTTGGAAAGTCACCGGAACGATGCGAGCTTCGGCCCACCGTTTGCTTCCATCTTTTCGGGATATCCTAAATTCACTAACATAAAAGCCCCCTCCGCCCACCTTCCTCACCATTTCGCTCACGTGATCGAACTCTTCGGGATCAATTATACTGCAAAACGGCTTATCCAACAAATTGTCGGCCTCATACCCAAATAACTCCCCGAATTTGGAGTTGGCCAACTTAAAAAAGCCATCCTGTAATACGTAAATGCCCACAGGAGAATTATCCAGTATATATCGACTCAACGTACCTGAACGATTGATCTCCAGTTTCATCTGTTGTTCGACAGATTTGAACTTGGCCTCTTTTATCAGAGCCTCAAAGACATAGGGCAAACTCCTAAAACTATCTACACTTTTTGCCACATAACTTGTGGCTTGCTTTTGAAAAGCTATAACTTGTAAATCTTCAGTGTCAAGACCTGTCACCATTACCACAGGAATATGAGAATCTAACTCTCGAACTCGCTCCAGGACGTCCAAACCACTAATATCAGGAAGGGCAAAATCCAACGAAATTAAATCGTACGAGGACTTAGAAACTTTCTCGATGGCTTCGCCCCCAGTGAAGGAGAAATCGAGAAAAAACTCATCGTGTTTTTTGAACCCAAATCGTATCAATTCGATATCATTAGGATCATCTTCAATAATCAAAATATGATAAGGGCTAATCAACCAATGTCCCTCCAGAAGTTCTACATACATGCGTAATTTCATATGATTAGTACCTTGCTATTTTATAGTCGAAAACCAATTAGATGATACTAATTGGTTTTCGCCAGAATAGTGCTTAACGATACAAATAGGCCAAATCTCTAACTCTTGCAAGTTCGAGATTAATCCGAAAGGTATCGTTAAACACTATAATCCAAACGGTCTCCAAACCAGGCCACTGGCGAACATTGGGAAAGGTATATGTGTTTAGCTCATCTCAATTAGCATCATCAAATCCATTTTTTGAGGTCTCGCGTGGCCAGTTCCTGTGAGCCAATTTTGAGTAACTGCGGCTATAGATGTTGTTTTTCTACTTACCACAAGTTGTTTGTCGGCGCATATTCATTGACTAAAAACAACATTATGCAATCGATTATAGGGGAGCTAAACACGTACGGAAAGGTTAATAGCAGAGAGGGACAGGGAGAGTGTAGTCATGGGCTCGTAGGGTAGAGGATATCCTAGCGGGCTTCGGAGAGTTTGCGCTCGAAGATACCCGCTGACCTGGGTTCGATTCCCAGCGAGTCCGTTTGTGCTATTTTTCATTCGATTACCTTGGCAACCAATTGGCGGAGGGGAATTTTTTTGTTATGGAGAGTTCATTGTCATAATAAGGAGAGGTTCCAATGGATTTGCTGGGGAAGAAGAAACTAGAGACAAAACTGAAAACGTTGAAATTAACGGTGACCAATTTGGAGAAAGAGAGAGAAACGCTCTCGAGACAACTGGAGAAACGCGAAGAAAAGATCAAAAAGCTAACGCGTTCCTATCAAGATGCTAACCAAGCCCTCAAAAACGCTGAACATAAGATTATCACCCTCCAAGCCAAGGAGAACAGAGAAGAGGTCGAGACGGTGGTCACAGAAAAAATTAGTTCCAAGAGCTTGACCATCTCAGAACTAAAAAGGCTCATCCAACGGCTTGAAACGTGCAGCTCGCCCCAAGAGGATCTGCTCACGACCCACATATTAGATCAAACGAATGACATACCCCCTTCAATCCGAGATATCGTCAAAAATATTGATTTTGAGAGCAACATCATAGTATTTCATTATCCTATGCTCTTCACCCTGGCTTTGGTCCCTCCTTTTCCCCTGAAAGATGCAAAGAGCATAATTGGCAAGTCTTTCGATCTGAGCGGAGTAAAGCAAATTTTGGATACTCCAGTATTAGTAGTTGCAGCCCATGCAGGTGAAACCCTTATGGGCGTGGCTTTGAGCAGCGAAAGTTTCGAGGAACATCAAATTATCAAAAGCACCGTGAAGGAGAAACACACCAAAGGAGGATGGAGCCAGAGAAGGTTCGAACGGTTGCGAGAAGAAGACCTTCGTCAACACTCTGGCCTGGTCTTGGAAAGGTTGCCTCTTTTGCTGGAGAGTTACAGACCCATTATCAGTTACGCAGTGTTAAGTGGCGACAGTTCGCTTACCAAGTTCATAAAACCGGCCTTAGAAATGCAAATGCCTGTTTTGGAGAAGAATATCGATAAATTCGACCGAAAAAAAGTGGTTAATGTACTGGAAGATGTTTACAAATTTACCATATTATATAAATAAAAAAAAGTTCCGATGGATTGACGAGAAAAAAAAGGTGCGTTAGAGATGAGAGACTGGAAAACGGAACAAATCGCAGGGAACCCACAAACAAATGTAGAAACATTAGAAAAACTGGCCACAAGTTGGGACTGGCATATTCGACGATCAGTGGCCCAGAACCCCAGCACGCCTCTAAAAATTCTCCAAGTTTTGGCCAGAGACAAGATTCAGTGGGTGCGGGAAGCAGTGGCAGGAAGTGCTCAGGCAAATGAGAAGCTTCTTACGTTTTTATCTAACGACAAAGACGGATTCGTCAGAGCTGCGGTGGCCTTGAACCAAAACGCACCATCAGAAGTCCTGGAATATCTAGCAGGAGATGAAATGATGGATTTCGATTATACTCTATCCAAGAGTCGTTATCCAACCCAAGAAGCGGTGGCCAAAAACCCAAACACCCCAGAGGTCGCTATCAGATTTCTGGCTTCGCGCCAAGACGAAAACGTCAGAGCATCTGTGGCTTCCAACCCTAAAGCACCTTCAGATTTGCTATTCCAGCTGAGAATCGACCTAAGTTGGGTTGTAAGAAAACAAGTTGCTAAAAACCCATCCACTTCAATTGAGATATTGGATTGGCTGGCCGTGGACAGAATTCAGGAAGTAAGGGCTGCAGTAGCCAAAAACCCCCGCACATCCACAGGATCTCTTAGAGGCATGGCCTTGGATCGTGACACAAACCTAAGGATCAAAGTGGCCCAGAATCCCTATGCAGATGAAGAAACACTGGAAGTTCTGTCTGAAGATTGGAGCTGGAAGGTGAGGGAGAAGGTGGCTGGAAATCCCAACACGCCACAGGACATCGTGGAAAAGCTGAGCCAGGATAAAGACTTAAGCGTGAGGGGAACAGCTGACAAAAGGTTAAAAGATCAAAAAAACTAGATAGGGATTCAAATTTACACAGATCGATCCGTTGTGTCAATCTTCGGAAAACTGCCCTTCCAGATATGAGATCATTACCCGGACCGACCTGCGGAGAACATCGACGTTATCGTACTCTTCCAGGATATCCTTCAATTCCTCTTCTGAAAGTCCCTCTAGATCCTCCACGCACTTTATCAAATTGGGCAGAGCTCTAACTACGTTGTCGACTATGGTTATGGTAGCTGTTTTAGCCGTCCTAGAGAGAGGATTTAGATCAACGGTGATGACCTTCTTGCCCATATTAACTAATGCTTCACAACGGTCACCATCCTCCAGAGGCACAAAAACTACGTCTGCATCGTAGATCCCGCCTTTGTTGGCCTTAGCTCGATCGTGATTCAGTCCAGGAACCAAAGAATCAGGATGCGCCCCAAAAACAATCTGAGCACCTAGGTCGCAAAGGAGATTGACGATCTTTTTCACTCGTTTTTCAGTCCTGTAAAACAGGTTAACCTCAAGAGGTGCACCGATTAGTTGGGCCAGTTTTACCAGTTCATCAGGGACAAGAGCAGCAGCATTGCCATTAACGCTCAATACAGGCCGTTTGGCCAGAAGAAGCATGGCTGCAGCCGCCCGCTCAGCATCGGCTCCTGGAGACGTGGTAACCTCACCGATAAAGTAGTCCAAAGATTCTCCCCGTCCTTGCGCGATTAAACCGTTGAGTCCAGTTATGCCACTTTCTACGCCATCTATGATCTTCTCTCGGGTCAACAGTGAAGCGTATCGAGGATGCGACGGAGGAACTTCAGTCAAGCCTGGCACATCCCAAACTTATCTTTGCGGACTTAACCTCGCCAAACTGCGAGAGAGGTGTCTTGCCATCGAAAGCGAAAACTGCATCACCCAACATCACCATGCTGGCAAGACCACCATAAGATTTTACAGCTTCTACGGCATCTACCATCCAGTCTCTGGCCAGATTGGTCTCCAAAGCAAATTTCCAAGATAAATCCATGAAATTCTCCAAGGTAGGTTTTTTCAACAATTGATTGAGGGCCCGTTCGCCGGAACTATTGACCTCCTTCATGGTCTGTAAATCCGACAAAACCTCCTCTGTAGATAAGGGACCTCTGACCACGTAGTCTACTTCCAGAGGAGGCACTGGAATACAGTCCACACTACCAATTCCTGGAGCCCCTGGTTTTAGCCGTATTACCAGACCACCGGTGTTCTGGGCGATCACGTCCCCCAAACCGGTACCGCAAGCAACTTCCGCCAAATGAGCTACTTTGCCCAACTGGTTCGCGGTCAGGCCCGAATCCAATTTGGCATTCAAAGCATAAGCACAACTCAGAGCACCCGCGCCACTAGCTCCGAAACCAGATCCTTGAGGCATCTTCAACTCAGTAGCCACCCTGACAGACGAATTGGCCAGCTTCTCTACCACCAATCTACTGACTGGTGCCTCCGATTCGTGACCGTTCAGAAAAATTATCGTCTCTTTGGAGGGAAAGACCGTAGTTGTAGCGCCGATATCCAAATTAAGTCCGCACCCAATGGAACCTGTGTTCTGAAGATGGCAATCGCGCCGGGCTCCAAAAAAGCCAGTGATGTGGGCAGGGGAAAAAGCAGAAAAACTGCTCGAAACCGTCAGTTCAATTCCTCCACCAAAACGTCAACAATCTCCCTGGCGATGACTTTTTTTTCACCGGTCACCGTAGACAAAAGCCCATCTCTATTTACGATGAGCACCCTGTTTTCGTCAGTCCCCATGCCACCACTGCCGACATCGTTGGCCACCACCATGTTTAGCTGGTTATTACGCAGGGACTCCTGAGCCGAAAGTACCAAATCTTCATCAGAGACGAATGTCTCTGCCTTGAACCCCACCATCATAAGGTCAGGATATTGAGATCTCACCGTCTTGATTATCTTGGGGGTGCGCTTGAATTGTAAAGTCAAGTCACCCCCTGACTTGATCTTCTGAGCATGTGAATCCACCGTATAATCTGCCACTGCTGCCGCGCCTATGAAGACATCATACCCATTTTCCATCTCTGATAGTACCACATGAAGCATTTCTTTGGCACTTTCTGCGTAAACCTCATTGAGGGGCAAACCCAGATGGTTTCTATGTACCAGCGTCACCTCAGCACCACGACGCCGGGCCTCCAAAGCGATCTCCACACCAGTCTTCCCAGAAGCCCTGTTGGTCATAACGCGAATTGGATCTATCTTCTCTGCAGTGGCACCGCTGGTTATCAAGACCTTACGCCCAAACAGATCTCCTGGCCCCAAGAGCCTCTCCACCTCCATTATTACAACGGCATTGTCGGCGATCTTGGCCTTTTCCTCTTCGATGCGAGGATCAATCAGATGAACGCCCATGGACTTCAGGGATTTCAGGTTACTAACCACTGCAGGATGACGGTACATGGCCTCGTGCATGGCTGGAACCACCATAACTGGAACACCACTACCAAGGGCAGTTGTAGCGTAGGTGGTAACAGGAGTGTCGTCGATGCCCAGGGCCACTTTACCCAACGTGTTAGCTGTAGAAGGGGCAATCAAAAATAAATCTGCACGGCCGCCTTCACCACAGAACTCCACGTGTTCCACCCGACCAGTTATCCTTGTAGTAACAGGATTTTCAGATGCGTATTCCAATGCGTAAGGATGCAGTATCTGACAGGCTGCTGCGCTCATCACGCAGTGGACCTCAGCCCCCCTACGAATGAGATCACGAATCAGATCCACCACACGAACAGCAGCTATGCTGCCTGTTACCCCTACCACAATCAGCTTTCCATTTAGCGAATTGCTAACAGTACATGATATGCTCGAAGACATGAAAGTCAGCAGTCATATCCCATCAATGTTAAAAAAAGATTCTCCTCCCGAGAATAGCGATGTTTATCGATGTTTATGTAAGCCGATAAAATATAGCCGAGAACCAATTAGATGATACGAATTGGTTTTCGCCAGAATAGTGTTCAACGATAATTGGAGATCGAGATGCGTATGAGCACAATGTTTATGTAACAAATCCCCTGTAGGGGAGCTACCGGGCCGGGGTGGCCTAGTCGGTTAGGGCGCCAGACTCATAGGGGAAAGGCGACAGGCGCTCATTCTGAGGCATCTGGAAGTCGCGGGTTCGGATCCCGCCCCCGGCACCTGTTTATACAAATTCTCCCAACACATAGTGGAACGATTTCTGAAAGTTTTTTGCTAAAACTAAAATAATACAGATTGCTAAAAAATACCGCCGAAATTTGAGAAAAATTGCAACCAGCAACTACAGTACTAATAAATTAATAATTGATTGTGGCTGTTTGTAGTGTTCATAAATTTATTATAGGAGTGAGTGCCAGACAAACAGATGATAGGCGTCCACCTGGCAGGAGCTATGCTCTACTCAGAAATTAATGAAATACAGCAATGCAATAGAGACGAGCAACTTATAAGAAATTAACAGAATATCAAATACTGATAATTGATACGTATTTTAGTAATTTATTGAAATTATTAAATCGTAGGTATTGATTATAATACTTAAGATAATAGTAGAGTTCGTTAATCCCCGGTATAACTATAATATTAATATAATATAAACTACGCAGTTTGATCGGACGTGCTCATAATCATCCATAATCTTAACCGTCAAAAGAGATATTAACTTGCAAGGTGAGTTAAAAATTATGAAATCCGCCTTCCAGATAGGGAAGATCGCAGGAATTCCAGTGAGGTTGCATCTGACATTTCTGGCGATTATACCGGTGATCGCCTACATATTTGCAATCACCAGTGTACCTTTCTTCGGCAAACTCTATGGTTTCGGAGCTGTAGAACCACCACTGATCAGGTGGATTTACTCTTTCGTCTTTGCCATCTTGCTCTTCGTTTGTGTAGGGCTGCATGAACTGGGACATTCCATGGTGGCCATGCGTTATGGCATTAAGATTAAAAGCATAACACTTTACATCATTGGAGGGGTGGCCGCCATGGAAGAGATCCCCAGAAAACCCTCCAAAGAGGCCCTCATGGCCGTGGCCGGACCGGCAGTCAGCGGCGCCATAGGAGCAATTTGTATAATATTAGGAAGCAAATTGCCCATTATATTGAATAACGGACATCCTTTCACCACGTTACTCTGGACCCTGGGGATTATCAACATAATTTTGATGGGATTCAACTTAATACCAGCATTTCCCATGGACGGCGGGCGCATACTCAGAGCAGGGCTGGCTACCAAAATGCCATACGTGGCTGCGACCAGACAAGCAGCATCCATCGGTAAGATATTTGCAGTAATTATGGGACTAATGGGGGTAATACCCATAACATATGGCCAACCCATCAATCCATGGTTGATAATCATCGCGTCTTTCATCTACATCGGTGCTTCAGAAGAAGCAAAGGCCACTTCAATTTCAGTAAGCTTAGAAGGTGTACAGGTCAAAGATATAATGTCAACAGACCTTCAAACCGTATCTCCCGATATGACCGTTAGAGAGTTACTAAATATGATGTTTCACGAGAAACACCGAAGTTATCCCGTACTGCAAAACAACAAGTTGGCAGGGATTGTTACCCTCACAGACGTCCAAAAAGTAGACAAAGAAATTAGAGATTCCACCAACGTTGGCGACATCATGGTCAAAAAGATATACGTGATCGAACCACACGCGGGTGCATCAGAAGCCATGAAGAAAATGGTAACGATGCGAATTCGCAGGCTTCCAGTCATGGAAAACGGAAATTTGGTGGGAGTGTTATCCAGATCGGACTTGCTCAGAGCGGTAGAACTCTGCTCAGAATGAAAAACTTAGTTCCTGTCAAGTAGAGCAACATCTTTATGGCAGACAATCAACCCCGGTACGAATTAATCAAGAGGTTATCGATTTGGAAAAGGCGGACACAGAGATCCCCAACGAGGCAGAAATTCATAGTGGCGTTCCGGACGAGCTTCGAAACGGTGATGTGATAATAGTTGGCACGGCTCACGTCTCCGAGAAGAGCGTCCAAGAAGTGACTAAAGTCATAGAAGATCTGCAACCCGACATAGTGGCCGTAGAACTTTGCGATAAGAGGTACAAAGCCATTACCGGGCAAGAAGAAACTGGTGAAATTCAGATAAAGGATCTCCTAAGAGGAGGCAAACTTTACTACTTCCTAATACAGTGGTTTTTGGCCTACGTCCAGAAGAAGATAGGAACAGAGATGGGAGTTAAACCTGGCTCTGACATGATCGCCGCCATAGATACAGCACGCAACGTAGGTGCAAAAGTGGCCCTAGTGGACCGAGATATAGGCATAACCATCCAGCGATTTTGGTCCAAGATGAGCTTATTGGAAAAGACCAAGTTAATAACATCTATGATACCCGCGGCCTTGGGCAGGGGCGGCGAAGAGATAGACATCGATAGCGTTACCCAAGAAGACACGGTTTCTCAGATCATAGAAGAGTTTAGAAAGGTTTCACCACGTGCTGCACAGGTTTTAATAGACGAACGTGATGCCTACATCGCCAGAAACTTAATCCAACTGGGCAAAGAAGGTAAAGTGGTTGCAGTTGTGGGTGCTGGCCACAGAGAAGGAATTAAAAAGTACCTCATGAACCCTGACCAAATACCGGATATAAAAGAAATGACGAAACTGCCAAAAAACAGATTCTCCTTACCCAAAATATTCGGTGCAGCACTCATGCTGTTAGTGGTGATAACAGCAGGTGCGGTATTTATGTCAGGGTACTCATCTGAAAGCATCTTTGAGGCCCTGAAAATCTGGTTCGTAGTAAATGGCACCCTCAGTGCTCTGGGAGTCATCTTGGCCCGAGGCCACCCTTTTTCTGCAATTACAGCCTTTTCTGTGGCTTGGTTAACCAGCTTGAATCCCCTCATAGCTGCAGGATGGTTTGCGGGAATTGTAGAGGCCTGGAAGCGGAAGCCGACCATGCAAGATACGAAACTGCTGAGCGACGCTGAGACATTTAAGGATCTCATGAAAATTCCCCTTTTCCGAGTGATATTAGTAGCAGCACTCGCCAACATTGGCAGCGTGGCCGGAACCATGTTGGGGGCCTACCTAATTTTACACATGGCGAACCTCAGCCCCCAGGAGTTAGTAGGAGCAATTTTTTAATATGCAACCGAAAAGTTGGTCAGCATTCTACTATTTTTATCCCCGCGTTTTTGACCTTGTTCAAACGAGATATGTTCAACAGAAGTGGAGTCAAACTTTCTATCTGGGCTGAAACTGCGATAGGACCTGCATCTAGAGGACGAAGATCCCTAATTCCACTCACCAAATCGGCAACTATTTTTTTTGCGTTTTCATCATCACCACAAATGAGAACATCGCCGACTAAAACTCTGTCTAAATCTTGGAATACAGCATAAGAAATCGTGTGAAATGCCGAAACAACCTTCACCGCGGATGGTAAGATATCTCTTACCATAAGCGATGCGCATCCCTGAGAGGGAGGGGTGTACCGGAAAGATTTGTCCTTGTGACGAGACATCGGAACTACCGGAGATACGAAAATCTGATTCGAACAATAATCTGCTAAATCCTCAATGGTAGATTCGACAAATCGATAAGGAACGCTTACAACCACCAGCTCACTGGCCTCTACAGCACATCGATTGTCCATGCCGGTTATAGAGGCATTCACACCACGATTGCGCAAGAATGCCGTCAATTTTCCAGCAGATTCTTCCGCCTTCTCTGCCTTTCTAGAACCAACTATAATTTCGTGTTCACCAGCCCAACGAAGAGCAAAACCGCGACCACAATCACCAGTACCACCAACCACAGCTATCTTCATGAAATGTTGATCTAAGCAGCATTTTATTTGATGTTTTCCCAAAATCAGTACTAATATTAAATAAATAAATCATATATCAAACCACAAAAGTTGGGTCTATAAGCGATCCTGAAACAAATACAAAGATTGAATTTGAAATTTTATAGTTCAAATTTTTAGATTCATTCTGACGCCAGAATATAATATATCTAAAAATAATTTTATATAAATTTGTATCCAGAATCGTAATAGTTATGGAGCAGTAACCGTGTCAAATAACTCGAATGCAGGAAAACATAATTAAAGTTTTAATTACTATTGTCATAAGTATACTTATAAATAAGGAATATGATATTTTGGTTCCTACTCATTAATTAAATACATTTCGATAACGATGAGGTTTAAGAATTGTTAAATAAAAATAATAAATAATGTGAATTAACAACTATAGTAACGATTGCAAATGAACAAATATTAATTACATTTGTAGATATTGTTTTTAGATTAAATTTGATTAAGAAACTGTGTAATAAAAAATACTAAAATAAATGTATAAAATAAGTAATAAATACCAAAATTTGGCATGCGGGCGAATGCAGCTATGATTAATCAAAAGACTTATAAATGAGTATAGAGGAACTGAATGTCCACCTCGATCAAATTGCTTCTACCGCTTGAACCTATAAGTAGCAATGGGCAATTTAAAATATAAAGGAGATAAATTATGAATTTAAGACGGCCGAACGCCAATGAAGCAATTGGAACCTTCAATCGATCTAGAAGCGTCGCCCCCGTATCTGGAATTTGCACCAGATGTATTGACGGATGCCGGGGTGGCTGTGACATATGGTTGTCTTCTTTTAGGGGTCGTGAAGTACTATATCCAGGCCCCTTCGGAGAAGTGACCGCTGGTGCCGACAAAGAATACCCTGTGGACTACTCACACCTGAACATACAGGGATATGCCGGCGGTGCAAGGGGACTGCCAGAAGGAGTCGAAGCAAACCCCGATACAGCCGTGTTTCATCACGTTGACACCGAAACAGAATATGGATGGGATAGAAAGGTAAAGATGAAGGTTCCCATATTCACCGGTGCGCTGGGATCTACAGACATCGCCAAAAAAAACTGGGAACACTTTGCCATTGGTGCAGCCATTTCAGGAATAACGTTGGTATGCGGAGAGAACGTTTGTGGTGTTGATCCAGACCTAGTTTTGGATAACAAAGGACAAGTCGCCAAGTCGCCAGAAATGGACCGCAGAATTCAGATTTACAAAGAACATCACGAGGGGTACGGCGAGATACTGGTTCAATTGAACGTGGAAGATACCAGGCTTGGCACTGCAGAGTACGTATCATCAAAACACGAGCTAGAAACGATCGAATTGAAATGGGGCCAAGGTGCAAAGTGCATCGGTGGCGAGATTAAAGTCCCATCTTTGGAAAGAGCATTGGAACTGAAGAATAGGGGATACATCGTAAGGCCGGATCCAAGCCGTCCCGAAGTTCAAAGAGCATTCAAAAACAGTGCCATAAAGGAGTTCGAGAGACACTCAAGGTTGGGGTTCGTGACCAAGGAAGCATTCCTGAACGAAGTGGAAAGGCTCAGAGAATTGGGATTTAAGAGGATCACGCTTAAAACTGGGGCCTATTCAATGGCAGAACTGGCAATGGCGATGCGTTATGGATCGGAGGCAAAGATCGATCTGCTGACAATTGATGGCGCCCCAGGTGGTACGGGAATGAGCCCTTGGCCGATGATGAACGAATGGGGAATTCCAACCTTCTATTTGGAATCGTTGGCATATGAGTTTGCTCAAAGACTGAGCAACAGAGGGTTGAAGGTACCTGATTTGGCAATGGCCGGCGGATTCTCATCTGAAGATGGTGTATTCAAGGCAATCGCAATGGGAGCCCCTTACGTCAAAGCAGTATGCATGGGAAGAGCTTTGATGATTCCGGGAATGGTGGGAAAGAACATTCAAAAATGGCTGGAAAAAGGGGAACTACCAAAGTCGGTATCTAAGTATGGAACAACGGCAACAGAACTATTCGTCACCTACGAAGAACTAAGAGAGAAATACGGAAACAAAGTGGAAAAGATTCCACTGGGTGCCATGGGAATCTACACCTACTGCCAAAAATTCCAGATTGGACTTCGACAGATAATGGCCGGCAGTAGAAACTTCAACATAGCCTCCATATCGTCCAACGATCTCATGGCCCTTACCGAAGAGGCGTCCCGAATATCAGGAATCCCCTACGTCATGGATGCCTACAGAGACGTGGCAGAGAGCATATTAGAAGATGGAAAGCAAAAAATCGCCCATCCTGCCCTATAAGTAAAATCAAAAATTCTGCCAAAATTGATATATGCGACAACGTAGTTGTCGCATATATCAATTTTATAAAATAAAATGACCATCTTCATTCAGAAGTACTCTCTATTAACTCCTCTATGGAAATTGCTGGAAGCGTCATGGTCTTCATCGTGCCCCTTGCACCCAATTCCATGGCGATCTTAAGCATTGTTTTGTCATCATCCGCCTCTAATATGGTCACAAAGTCATAAGGTCCGAATAGAGCATACTGGCACAAGATCTCTGCACCCCAACTTTCAACAGCTTTGTTGACTTGATCTATCCTCTCGGGGTGGTTTTTCACAGTCGTTCGTCCAGCATCGGTCAAATTAGTCAACATGATGTATTTTTTCATTTTCATCATCCACAACAAATTTATTAAATATGTACTTACAAGATGTTATATTCCTACTTAATCACTAAAATATCTTTCGTAACTTTCATCGGAAAAGCGTATTATATATCTATTAAATACTAAATAAATTAATTTAACCAAATGATGGGCGTGGAAAAGAATATTACCTTAAAAGTCTTATTTATTTATAGTGTAAACCAAAAATATACTAGTTTGATTTGAAATAAATGGATGTCGAAATATGAATTTAAGACGACCGAACGCCAATGAAGCAATTGGAACCTTCAATCGATCTAGAAGCGTCGCCCCCGTATCTGGAATTTGCACCAGATGTATTGACGGATGCCGGGGTGGCTGTGACATATGGTTGTCTTCTTTTAGGG
>Ga0272443_10002264_pt1 | contig 25060 bp, 7 predicted proteins | sample SSMAcet12_FD_193581 | JGI IMG/M metagenome (GOLD analysis project Ga0272443, IMG submission 193581) | Marine sediment archaeal communities from Little Sippewissett salt marsh, Falmouth, MA, United States - SSM-Acet-12 | ecosystem: Environmental > Aquatic > Marine > Wetlands > Sediment ...
CTTTGGTGGCACTGCACCTTCCTCTACTTCCGCACCGGGTTCTGGTTCCTCCTTTTTCTTTCTTGTGATCAGAAGAATGACCACAACTATCGCAACTAGAAGTATGAAGGCGATGATTGTAAGGATCGCAATTACACCGGCGGATAGAGGGGCTCCCCCGTCCTTTTCCTCCTCTTCCTCGACTGCCGCCTTTTCGACCTCGATACTGAACGTCGAATTAGCGGTGTCTATGCCGTCCGTGAGCTTCACAACAACGTCAAAGGTGCCTATCTGATCCGATCCGGGGACCCATGTGACCATCCCGGTATCCCTTTCGATATCCAGGCCCTCAGGGGGGTTTTCAAGCGAGAATTCGAGAATATCCTCTCCATCGCCATCAGACCCGTTGATGTAAAGGATCAGCAGGTCCCCGGCATCGACCTTTTGGTCATCTACAGGGTTTATGGTCGGTGGGTTATTGACCACGAAACTGCGGGGCCCTCCCGGGCAGGTTCCGGTCACATGGCCGTCATTGGGAATGACCATCCAGTAATAAGTTGCTCCCTGTTCGAGACCGGTCGGTTCGAAAGAGCTCGCTTCCATTCCCCCTTCGACGATGGCCCCTTCGGAGAGGTCCTGGACATCGACCAGGGTCTTGCCGAGGTATAGGTCATAGGTAATCGGATGGGACTCTTCGTCGTATCCCTCCCAGTGAAGGGTTAAACCGACTGCCGAGATCCTGCCCCCGGCTGTGGGAGAACCTAGCGTCACAACCGGTGGGGAATTCACGTAGAAGTGGTATGGGCCGTTCGTGCAGGATCCGGATGAGAAACCGTCTTGTGGAATAACGGTCCAGTAGTAATCGGAACCCGGCTCCAGATCGTACACTTCGAGTGAATCTCCATCCACCTCTCTTTTCACCTCTTCGTCCCTGATCTCCACCCTTGTCCTGCTATCGCTGAAATAGACATGGTAGATTATCTCATCTTCCTCCGGATCGCTTCCTTCCCAGTATATGACCGTATGATTGGAATAGACCATGCTACCGTTTTCGGGTGTCAGGAGCTGGGAGGTGGGTGCAGCATTGGGGGTGACGGTTATGCGAAAGCTGTGTGAACTCTTCTCCTTGCCGTCGGATGCGCTGAGCATCACCAGCAGTTTGTAGGGTTGAGATACGAACGGGTCCCTTGTGGCGAACCACACGAGCTCACCCGTGGTCCGATTGATCGAGATGTCCGTTGCAGGCAGGGAGATCACCTCGTAAGTGACCTCATCGCCCGTATCCGCATCCGTGGCGTTCACGTCGAAATTGAATGTAATCCCTTCGTCAATGGTGATGTTGTCCGGCACATCCACCCATGTGGGCTTATCGTTCACATTACTTACCTCGAATTCGAGGTCGACCTGTGCGGAAAGCCCCCTCGGGTCCTGAACCCCAACCGTCAATGAACAGATACCAACGTCATCGTTGGCGGGGGTACCGTGAAGTAACCCATCATCGGTAATATTGAGCCATTCCGATCCCGATTGGAGGGACCAATCGAGCACTTCACCGTCGATGTCGTCCGCAACGATCTGGACCTCATACGGAACATCCTCGGTCGCATCGGGTAATTCACTTGTTGTTATGAACGGTGGGTCGTTGACGTCGATGACCTCGAGTTCGAACTCGCTGAAATCGTATCCTCCCCAGCCGTCCTTGAAGGTCACGTTCACCGTGTGGATGCCCACATCATCGTTGGTCGGGGTTCCTGTGAGTAGACCGCTTCCGGCATCGATCTCCAAAAAGGGCGCATCCGTATCAAGCTCCCAGAGCGTCGTGCCCAACCCCTCGTCATCCGCGTCGTATTCCACCCTGTACTCCTCATCCTGGAGTACGGAGGTAACATCTTCCGTGGTAATATTTGGAGGTTTGTTCTCCACGGTCAGCTGAAAAAACCTCTCTGCATAGTTCCCCAGCCCATCCGAGATATTCATTTGTACATCGAATATACCGACATCCCCGTTGTTCGGTGTGCCGGATATCGTTACGGTATCCGTTCCCGGCCTGGTGGCATGTTCCAGTATCTCTTCCGGGGGTACCACCCTGTGGAAGATCCTGATCTCATCCATGTACCCCTCGAAGAAGATGTCTCCCCAGCTGGCGTGCTCTCTCTTTCCGATCTGGATCTTGGAGGTGCTGTTCGGCAGTTCACCCTGGTAAATGCTTCCTTTGTAGTTGGAATCCCATCCGTCATAGAGCGAGGTTTGGTTGATACCGTCTATGTATATCATGAACCTTGAACCGTCGAACACACCAGCTATGTGGTGCCATGTGTTCTTTGTTATCTCTTCCATAGGGGCGGCCCCGTACCAATCGTCCGTCCCTGCGGGTTTCATCTGGAACAGCGGCCGATCCCTGTCCATCGTAAGTTCATAATCCTGGGATCTGTCGTAATCCCAGTTGGATCCCTTGCTCAGGATCATATGTTCTCCCGAATCCGTAAAAGTGGGATGGATCCAGGCCTCGACGGTGATCACATCGGTGATGTTGAGTCCCGGGTCGTATGAGATGTTGATGTTATCATTACCGTCGAATTCCATGCTCTGACCGATGCCGAACACCCCCGTACCCGGGACCGTACCGTTCATCACTCCATCATGCCCGTTCCCGGAGGTATCCGCTGCGTCTCCCCGATCAAAGCTCCATCTCGCCTCCAGTGATGTGGTGTTCAAGGCAAGCGGCTCGGTGATATCCGCCGTCAGCCAATCCGCGTTGGTGTCAAAGGATTCCAAGGTCAGGTCCCCCATAACTGCGAAATACCTGGAGCTGTAGGGTCTGTCCTCGAAAGCGGTGGTGATATCCACAAGGGGCCCGATATCATATGGACCCGAGCCGGAAAAAATTGAACCCCCGTAGTCCCCTTCGACACCCGCATCGGATATCACCACCAAAGATGGGATCAGTAGAAGGATCGCTGACAGCATGCATAAATAGTTAGAATTAACCCTCAAATCAAGGCCCCCATTGTGATCCCGGTCTGCCAACCGACCGGAACCGGTAAGACATCATGTTATGTGTGTAGGTATTATATACGATTTGTTCAGGGCAACCCCTGTGAGGTATGTCCCGTAACGATGATTTCCGGTCATAAGGTAATAGAGGAGGTTCTATCAATGGCGGTTTAGGAATTGACCGATCATCAAAACGACGCGAGCGGGGGCCAATCTATGAACCGATCAACTGCCCCCGTTCCTATTGTAAGCATCATTGAACAGCTCGTCAAGTGTACCGGCACCGTTCCGACCAGTACCGTAGGTGGGTGCATGGTAATAGCTTTCTGGGAGGGATCCCTGGTGGCCGATACCCGATGTTGGTCCCAAAGCTGGACCTATTGATGTATCGCCGGGGGGCCCATATCGGACGGGTCCAGGGAGAGGTGCAACATGACCATTGGTGGGCAAGGGGCTTCCAGGATCGGCAGCTGCCACCCCTTGGATCCCTTCTGCAGGTCCTGCCGTACCATTACGTTCGATGCCTTTCCCGAGAGCGGGAAGACCATCCTTTCCGCTATCATCCTTCCTGAACCATCCATATATGAAAAGGGCTGCTGAACCGATGAAGAACAGGACTCCAATGGTTAATAATAAGAACATCCAGAACGGGACTTCGTCCTCCTTTCCGCCATCCCCATCATCTCCGTTGGTCCCGCTACCCATGACCGTGAGTACGAATGTCATCTCGGCTCGATTTCCGGCATTGTCAACCGCTTCGACGGTAACCGGATAGATCCCCGGCTCGGTTATCACTCCCTCGATCACATCTTCTGTTACCGGAAGCGGACAGTTCTCCACGGAAACACTTTCGACACCGATGTTATCCTCGACATCCAGGACCAACCCGATCTCCGTTGTGGTACCGATCTCCATATCCTGGATTGGAACGATAACAGGGGATATCACGTCCATCACCTCTACGGACTTTTCTTTTGTTTGGGCCGAGTTTCCGGATTGGTCCAACATTTGGAAATTGTAATTAATCGGGTCCGTGGAATCTACCGGTACGTTTATCTGTCCTTTGAAATGTCCATTATCCTGGTTGAGGTAGATATCCAGAGAAGTACCAGCCCCCTGTCGCCATGAGCATTTCACCCTGTCGATGCCGACGTCATCATGGACCAAGGCATCGATCAAAAGGATCGACCCGGTTCCTATGTGGATGGGAGTGAGGTCAGAGATAAGATACGGGGGTAGAACATCCTCAATATCAACGGTCGTAATTTCCGTAGCGGCCGTATTTCCCGCACCATCCTCAACGGATAGGTAATAGCTCATTGTACCGATCCTGTCCGAAGGGAGGGGAATCTCGTTGGAAAATGGGTCGCTTCCTCTCAGCTCCGTCCTCAGGCGGACCGGATCTTCGAACCAGTATTCCACCCAGGCGTTCGTTATGCCGATATTGTCCTCGGCATCGATGATGAAATGGAAGATACCGCCGCTGGTTCCACCTGCATCGGAAGCATCCTCTGTTATCGAGGGCGGATCATTGTCTACTATCCTAACGGTCCTTTTCGGCAGGTAGGATGGATTCCCCTCGACATCCAGGCCGTGCAACGTAAAAGAGAGGATACCTACCGTATTGGGGATATCCAATGTCGCTGTGAAGGATGTGGAGGATTCCTCCGGCTCAAGGGTTATGTTGAAATCCATATCATTGATCGAATATTTGACCCAGGCAGCGGATACACCCCGGTTGTCGGTTATGTAGGCGTTTATGGTGTACTGGTCCCCCGTCGTCGCATCTTGGGAGGTTCCGCTTATGCTTATCTGGGGTCCGGTTACATCCTTTATATTAACGACCTTTTCCGCTGTACCTGAAATGTGACCGGACCTATCCCTGGCGCTGAAAAAGTAGCTGATGGGATACAGGGAGTTGGATGGTGTTTTTATTATATATTCGTAGATATCCCCCTCTTTCTCGATCATGGTCACGTTCTGTCTGTATATCCTGGGGGACCAGTATTCGACCTTCACCTCCCTCAGCTCGTCGTTATCCGTGGCGATAACCGAGAATCTCAACCTCTCCCCCGCCGGGACCACCTCCGGTGTAAGGTCCTCCCCAAATATGGGGTCCACATTTCCCATCACCGGGACCTCCTTCCAGGGTCCCCTGAACCAGTTATCCGAGGTATCGTTGAGGTAAAAGGAGTAGTTCAACATGAAGTTCTCATCGGGCAGGCGGGTCGTGTAACGGAAGATCCCGTCAATCCCCTCTTCCATGGTCGAGTCGAACAGGCTCTCTGAACCCAGGCTGTATTCGACAAATACCTTATCGATGAACGCGTTGTCCATTACGCTTACCGAGAATGTGAACTCCTCAGCTGGTTCTGCCGAACCTGATGTAAGGTCTTCCACTATCCACGGCCTGATGATATCGGCCACCCTGATAATGTTCGAAGGTTTTGAGGGTGCTATCTCATTGACTGCCCTGACCGCATAGAAATATTCACCGTCGACGGTGATCGTCGTATCATTGTATTCCATTGTCTCCACTGGTAGCGTTGTTAAAATGTCGAGCGATCCGGGGCGAGGTCCTTTGTAAAGTCTGTATTCCGTAACCGGTTTACCCCCATCATCCATGGGTGGTTCCCAGTATAGATGGACCCAATCGTCCCCTCTGTTGAAAGTGAGGTCCCCCGGCGGGGTGGGTGGTGAAAGTAGGCTAAGCTCGATTATGAATGCATCAGCTGGCGGTTGATCCTGAACGCAGTCCATGAATCCCGAAAGTACGTGGAAATCCGTTGATGAGGTCAATCCGGCTGCAACCGCTTTGAACGGTGATTCAACTATGAAACCTCCGACCGAATCGTATCCGTCCCCCCCGAGGAAGGTCGAGTATAGCAGAGTGGAGAGGTCGGAATCCAGTTTGGACAGGAAAAGGTTCTGGTTGTTAGTACCGTTGAAGGTCTCATCATAGGCTCCCGTTGATTTCGGGAAATCGGTAGAGATCGTAGTTCCGTAGACGAAGATATTCTCCTCGTCATCGAAACCTATCGTCACCGATCTCTCATCGTCATCCCCGCCCAGATATGTGCAGGCCTTGACATTCGTGCAGTTCGGATCGAAGCGGGTAATGAACGCATCGACGTCCCCGTTGAAGGTCTCATCGAAGGCACCGGTCGTCGTCTGGATACCGTATGTGTAACCCGAGAGGAAGATATCACCTTCCTCTGAAACCAGGATACTACCCATGGTGTCGTATCCTGCCCCTCCGTAGTATGTTCCGAAGTCAAGGTCGGTCATGTTCTCGTCGAACCTGACAACGTACAGATCGCTGGAACCGTTCCTGGTGTCGGAATAACATCCCGTTGTGGTAGGGAAGTCCGTTGAAGTGGTATGTCCGTACAACAGGATCCTTCCCAGTGGGTCCAATGCAAGCGCTGCGGCTGCCTCATAGTCCGAGCCGCCTAGATAGGTTGAATAGAGCAGGTCCGTACCGGTTCCGTTCAAAATGAACATTATCGATTCGTAGCTCTTTGTCCCTGCGCTGATCTTCTCCTGGTAAGCACCACTTGTGGTGGGGAAATCGGTAGAATTGGTTCCACCCGAGATGATAAAGTTACCATCCTCCTTTTTGAGTAACGAAGTGACCTGCTCCCACCCCTCTCCGTTGACGAAGGTGGAGAACAGAAGGTCACCCCCGGTCTCGTTCAACTGTAGAACGAAAATATCCTGCCCGCTATTGAACGTATCGTTATATACACCAGAGGTCACCGGGAAGTCCTTGGAGTTCGTATATCCTCCAACTGTGGCTATCCCATCCTCCACGTGAATGGCCTGGGGGGAATCGGCTTCTACACCTCCGATCATCGTCGAATATTCCAGATGCTTGAACGTGGAATTGATCTTTGTTATGAAACCGTCGTTCCAACCTCCCGCGTAGTTTGTGGAATAGGCTCCTGGTGTTGTGGGAAAATTGCTGGAAGTGTGGGTGCCGATAATATATACATCCCCATTCTCATCCATTCTGATCGCATGCGGGTTTTCCCCTCCTGAACCCCCGAGGAAGGTTGACTTCAAGAGAGGATCGATGATCACTGTCCTTGATCCATCGAATTCTCCGATGCTGAAGCCGTATGTGGACCTATCGATCTTTGTGAAGCTGATCGGAAGCCTCTCAAGATCGTCCTCATAATATGCGATCAAACCTGTATCCATGACGGAGATATCATCCGAGAGGGTGATCTCCAATCCTGAGCCATGGACGGTTAGGCCTCTATGCCCCTTTACACCTATCCTGATAATGTCCGGATCCGAACCGGGCTTCAGTTTGAACTCGTACTTCGGGCCCTTTGAGGTCAGCCGATATTGAAGATCGATCCCGTCCCACAGGTTCTGATAGGATATGGTACCGTAGCTCCTTGCCCCGGAAACCCATCCATCCGGATTGTTCCCGTAGAAATAGTTATTTAGCCCTGGTAGCAGGTCCAGAGCCGTAGGTTCACATTGGGCGGACCCGATGAAATCCTGCTCTATCACGAACCCCTCCTGGGTGAGTACATCTGATCCCTGGTCCGGATATTCGGTTATCAGGTTCATCAACATACAACCGGACCCGAAACCTATCTGACCACCGGTCATCTCTCCCCTGAAAAGGAGCTCACCATCCCATTGTCCCAGGTTCTCGACGAAATGACCTGTGCGACCGCAATGCTCTATCAGCCCTTGAAACTGAGTTTCGGGGCTACCTCCGACATTAACACCGTTGTATGCGATCACGGGAACGAGGATCAATGTGAATATCACACCCAATGATGTCATCGCACTCCTCATTGAACCACCTCCTGGTCCGAGATAACGGACTGTTGCGGAGCTTGACCCGTAAAATGACCCTCCGTTGGTGCCGGAGGAAGGGGATCGATCTCGTGCTGGGCTGTTCCCCCTTCCTCCTGTAAGCCCGAAGTCGTCTGTTCACCCCCCATTGGTAGGGGGTCGGTATCTGTCCCTCCACTATAAGGGCCATGGTTCTGTCCGTTGCCATTTCTCCTCTTATGAAGGAAGATCAGGACACCCCCTGCGGATATGGAAATTACGGTCAATATTACTATTAGGACCATTGAACCCGATCCATCTTCCGCTCCACCAGCATTTTCTCTTTCGAGCAAAACCTTCTGTGAAGCCTGTGAGGTGCCCACCGGATTTACAGATATGATGTGATATGAATAACGGGCATCTACTCTTATGTTCAGATCCTCGAATGTGGTCTGTGTTCCATCGACCACACCTATCATGAACGTATGGTTATCGCCGGTGGACCTCCATATCTCCAGCCGAAGGTCACCGAGGCCGGTTAGGTCAACCGGGTCCCAGGAGAGAAGGTTCCCGTCCTTCGACCGGACCAGAGAAAGCCCAGTGACAGCATATGGTGCTTTTAAGGCAATTACACTGACGTGATCGCAATACGGTCCCGTTCCCACTATGGTCTCTGCGCATACGCGGTAAAGGTATTCCTGGCCGGGGTCCACATCCTCATCGAGATAGGTCAACGGTTCTGCAGCCAGGTCCATCGTTACGATAGTGCCGGAGGCAACCTGTGTCCTTTCTATGGTGTAACCCTTTATCTCGGACCCTCCGTCGTATTGTGGTCTGTTCCAGGAAAGAGATACGGTGCGGTCTCCGAGTATGAATTTGAGGTCCTTCGGGATGTTTGGTATTCCCAATGGGGTGCAGGATAGTGTCCTTTCAATGGGTGAATGGCCTTTGACATTTACCGCTGAGACCCCATAGAAGTACTCGATCGATGTGGTCACGGTCGTATCGTTGTATTCATATACGTTTCCTTCGAACTCCGACAGCAACTCCAATTCATTCTCAACTGTTCCCCTGAACACCTGGAATATTAATATCTCGCTCCCACCGTCCTCTACGGGCTGGGTCCAATTCAGATGTACGTGGTCCCAACCGAATGAGTGCAAATATACGTCGGGTGAGCCGGGCACCTCAAGGGGTTTGATCAAGACACCTCCGGACCAATCAGAAGGACCCACTCCGTTTTGCACCCTTATCCTGTAGGAATAACTGCTGCCGATCACGATGTCCTCATCCGTAAAGGATATCACATTCCTATCCAAATTCATTGTCAGAGTGCCATTGTCAGGTAAAAGTGTACGTTCGAGCTCGTAACCCGTCACGGCGGAACCACCGACTGATAGTGGAGGGCTCCAGGTCAGGATTATCGAGCCGTCCCTGTAATCTGCCTTGAGGTCCTTGACCTGAGATGGTATCGTTATTGGTTTCACGGAGATGTTGAGCGTCGGTGCGGATTCACCAACTTCGTTGACCGAGGTCATTCGGTATGTATAATCGACCCCGTTCTCAGCTGAGGTATCATTGAAGGACCTTCTAGCCCCCGAAACCATTTTTAGCAGTTTGAAGTCCCCTCCATGGATCGATCTGTATATATTGTACTCGGATATCGCAAGACCTCCCGTATTTTGAGGTACCGACCAGAGTATATCGACATAACCGTCACCCGCATTGCATGTAAAATTGTCCGGCGGGTCCGGGATTGAGATGGGAATGACCGAAATGCTATCGGTCCATTGTGATATGGACCTCCCATTGTATGCTGAAATTGAGTATGAGTACTCCTTCCCTGGATTCACCTCTAGGTCGGTGTGGAATACCAAAGGTGAGAGGACTTTGATATCATCACTTCCCTCATCCCATGTTTTTTCGATCAAGTAGCTGATGATAGGGGCACCACCGTCGTTCAGAGGTTGTTCCCATGATAATTCCGCTTGACGTATTCCGGCTTCTACTTTGAAATTTAACGGTACTGTCGGAGGTCCTACGGGAGTGGCCGAGATCTCGACCGACGGGATAGAATCAGGTCCTATGCTTCTTGTTCTAACGCTATAGTAGTATGTCAACCCGTTCTCCACGTTGGTATCATTGTATTCCAGTATATTTTCCAGCGTCACTTCCAAAAGACCTTTGCCGGGAATAACACCTTTGTAGATGTCATAACCATCAATTCCCAGTGTACCGCTGATGTCCGGTTCCTCCCAGGCCAGTTTGATGTATTTGTCACCACTTTCCGCACTCAAATCCTTCGGTGGCCCAGGTGGTATGTCCAGGGATACGGAAAGGAGTATGTGGTCCTCGAAACCATCCAGTTCTTCCATATATGCTCCTGATGTCGTTGGATAATCGGTACTGTCAGTGGATCCTGCTGCAAAGATGACCCCGTTCTCGTCGGTCCCCACTCCACAGACCTCATCGAAGTGGCCGCTGCCCCCGAAATAGGTTGAGAACGTCATCTCTGTCAGGTCCCCGTTGAATACACTTATGAAACCGTCATCATTACCTCCGCCGTAGGTCCCCATGAACGCGTCACCGCTGACCGGGTACGAATTGCTCTGTGTCTCCCCCTGTACCAATATCCTTCCCACACTGTCTATGGACATGTACAGGGGTTTTTCATACTCTGACGATCCGAAATAGGTACAGATAAGAGGGGAGTTAAGGCTGCTGTCGAACTTGGCGATATAAAGGTCGGCAGATCCGATCGGATCGGCCGAGATCACACCGGTTGTCGTAGGGATATCATCGGAATAGGTGAGTCCGACAACGAATATGTTGCCCCGATCGTCCATCCTGAGGTCGTAAATGCCGTCCCCCGAGATCCCTCCGAAGTAGGTCGAGATCAAAGCGGTCTTACCATCCTGCGAGACCTTCATTATGTACCCGTCGCTGTTTCCCTCTACGATGGTGTCGAATGCCCCGGCAGTGACGGTGAAATCGGTCGAGCGTGTCATACCGGAAATAAAAGCGCATCCTGAACTGTCCACGGCCAGTCCTGTCACGCTGTCGTCAGCTTCCCCGCTGATATAGGTGGAGTAGATCAGGTTCGATCCGTCGTTCTTCAGCTTGAAAAGAAAACCGCTGATGTCACCACCGCCATAGTCTGAACAAACCGGGTCGTCCGAAAGTGGAAAATCCAGAGAAGAGGTAGTACCAGCCACGAACGGGTTTCCGCTCACATCGATCTCCATCCGGTTCGGGTATTCAACAGAAGCTCCGCCGACATAGGTTGAGAATAGTAAAGAGGACATGGCATAGTTCAATTTGGATACGAAGATATCGTATCCGCCGCTGTTCCCCCGGGAATATGCATCAGGTGAGGCAGGGTAATCCGATGAGGAGGTCCTGCCGGTGATGTATATATTGCCGCTATCGTCCGTTTGCAGGGCATATCCTGTCTCATCGCGGTCTCCTCCGATATAGGTGGCTGTCATCACCGTACTTCCATCGGAGGAGATCCTGAGGATGGTGGCATCCCCATTACCATCGGCACTATCCTTGTAAACACCAGGTGTGATGGGAAAATCCCTCCCGCTGTTTCCGGATATCAGAATGTCACCGTTGTTGTCGATCATCATTCCCGTTGCCTTGTCGCTTCCGGCGCCTCCTATGAATGTCGAGAAAACGACGGGATCGATTACCACAGCTCTACTCCTGTCGTAATCGGAAAGGGAGAACGTGAACGAATTCTCGTCTATGAGCTCGAACCTTGAACTTATCCTATCACCATTGTCCTGATAGTATGTGATCAAACCCGTCTCCCTTACCTCCGTACCATCCATAAGCTCCACTATCAGGTCCCCCGACTCTGTCCTCAGGGACTCGTGGCCGACGACATCGAGTACGATCCTCTCGGGGTCCGAGCCGGGTTTCAGTACGATGTCGTATTTCATCCTTTTACCATGGGATCTGTAAACAAGGTCGGTTTCCTCGTATAGGTTCTCATATATGACCTCTCTGTATGATCGTACATCGGTAAACCAACCGGATGGAGACGACCCAAAGTAGAAATTATGGGTTGTGCTAGTTCTGTCGATACCGAAACCGATCGTATCCAAATGGCCTCTGAAGGATACCTCGAAGCATTGTGTCCCCATTGTCCCATCTTTGAGTTGTCTGTCAATTCCATATCGCAGGAACCCGGGGCCCAAATGAACCCTGAAGGGCCCGTGATTGTAGAAATCTACATCTGGATCACCCAGCTGACCCCTGTTCTCGATGAAGGCAGATTGGGGATGGGCCGCCTCCAACGGGGGATCCCCCTTTATCTCAAATACCATCGATTCACCATCAAAATAGGTTAGCGATAGGAACAACAATAGGCCCAGAGCTACCCAGGGTGTGAGCTTATCGATCTTCATGTGTACCACTCTTAAATCCTTACGGGGAAATTGTACCCCTTGAAATTCCTGAGACAGGTAGCTTATAAAAAGACCATTGTAGCTATTATCTAAACTATTTAGATTTTTTCCTTTGTGGATACGACATTCCTACAGCTGTGATTGTGTTTTTTAACTAGAAATGTCCGTTAATACTCCCAACCTTTTTCCATAATCCGGTTAGTAATGGTCCGGGATATCATAATGGAGAATTGTATATTGATCGAACGTAAGACCTCACTTATTCGTTGTTATGACCAATCCTCCCAAGTGAGAACGGCTCACTGCCGTTTCCGTCATATTCGAGCCACTCACCATCGATGAAGTTAAAGCCCACAAATTACATGTCATCCGAGGGGTGCCCTGGTGGGTCCATCAGGTAAAAGAAAGCAGAGGGTCGTGAAACCCGATCCGGGCAGGGATAGGCTGCTCAAAGGGCTGATCGAGACACTTGACAACATAGACAGGGCCATGGAACATGCAAAAAAGGACATGGATCTCAGGGAGGTCAACAACATGGTGGAGGGGTTGGAGTCAATAAGAAGGAGCACCCTGCTCTCGCTGAAAAGGGAAGGGGTGACCTGCCTGGACCCCACGGGTGGGGATTTCGATCCACATTATCACGAAGCCGTAGGTACGATATCCATCCCGGGAAAACGGGACGGTTCCGTAGGCAGGGTGGAGCTCAAGGGTTATATGAGGGGCGATGTTCTGCTGAGACCGGCCAAGGTGGTTGTCTGCAAGAACACCTCAGGGGAGGAAAGGCCATCGGGTATTTCACTGGGAATTCCCGGATATGTACCAGTTGCAAAGCTGGGCCAGGGGGGCTCTTCCTCAGTATTCCTCACAAGACATGATACGGGCAGGGAGGTTGCATTGAAGATACCCAAGATCCAGGGTGAGGGATCGGATGAGAAAAAGGCCCTGAGGCGGTTCCTGGAGGAGGCAAAGAACTGGAAGAGGCTGGCAGGTAGACCGGAGCTATCCCCTGGCGTGGTCGATATCTACACCTATTCCCTGGAGCCGAAACCCCACATAATCATGGAGTATATGAAGGGAGGTAACCTGAAGCAGAACATGCCCCTTATGACGGTGGATTCCAAATTGGAATGCCTCGGATCCATACTGGGAACCCTATATGAGGTCCACAACCTCGGCATGATACACAGGGATATCAAACCCCAGAACATACTCACGGATGGTAAGGGGAGGTGGAAGCTTGCCGATTGGGGTCTCAGCAAGGTCCTGTTGGAGGGGTCGAAGGGTCTGTCAAACGCTGGTACCATCACAGCGACTATAAAATACGCATCCCCCGAACAGCTGGAACCCGAGGAGTACGGCGGTGTTGACAGGAGGACCGACATCTATCAATGCGGGGTACTCGCCTACGAGTTGATCTCTGGAAAAAAGCCCTTCGAGGGAAAACCGGCCCAGGTGGTCTTCTCGATACTTACAAAGAACCCCCTACCCCTGTCCGACCTGAACGAAGGTATCGAGGGGAAGGTCTCCGAAGCGATCATGAGGGCCATGAAGAAGAACAAAGAAGACCGCTTTCAGGACGCAGGTGAGTTCCGCAGGGCCCTCCTGGGAGATAATGAAAAGAACAGGTTGAAGGTCTATTTCGAAGCCCTGGAGGAGAGCATGAGGGATGGGAGGTTCTCCCTGGATGAGGTGAGGATGCTCAAAAGGTTGAGAAGGTCCCTATCGATCACCGAAGAGGAGCACAGGGAGTTGATGGGCGAGCTCGTTGACCCCGAGGAGGAAGACTGGGATTGACCAGTGTAACACGAATTCAATAACTTTTTTATATCGGGACAAAATCATAAGCACCTCCCCAGGAAATGGGCGATCAAAGGAGGCAATTTTTGAAGGATGAGCCGATCCTCATGGGAATAGACATAGGCTCCACAACCGCGAAGATAGTCCTTGTAAGGGATGATGAGCCGATCCATAAGGATTACAGGAGACACAATGCGGACATAGTGACGACCCTCTCTTCGATGCTCAGGGATGCAAGGTCCGAACTTGGGAACCAGAGGGTCTCGGCAGCCGTGACGGGCTCTGCGGGAATGGGTCTTTCCGAGAGGTTCTCCATACCCTTCGTACAGGAAGTGATCGCAACCGTGGAGGTGGTAAAAAAATTCTATCCATCCGTGAGGACCCTGATCGATGTTGGGGGCGAGGATTCGAAGATGATCTTCTTCGATGAGAGGCTGCGCCCCGATATTCGGATGAACGGGAACTGTGCGGGAGGGACCGGTGCCTTCATAGATCAGATGGCCACTCTTCTGAACGTCGAGCTTTCGGACCTGGAATCCCTTGCCGAAAAGGCCAGGAGGGTCCACCCCATCGCATCGAGATGCGGGGTGTTCGCGAAGACGGATGTTCAGAACCTGCTGAGCAGGGAGGTTCCTAAAGCCGATATCGCAGCCTCCATATTCCACGCGGTCGCCCTTCAGGTGATGTCAACCCTCTCGAGAGGGTACGATCCGATATCGGATGTCATATTCTGCGGGGGTCCCTTCACCTTCATGCCCAAATTGAAGGACTCCTTCATGGAGGTGATGGAGATAACAGGGGATTCTGTGGTGGAGCCCTCTCACCCCGAGATGCTTCCCGCCATAGGCACTGCGATATACAGGGAGGGTGACAGGCTCGAGACCAGCCTGGAGGATCTGATCGAGACCATAGAAGGGGATCATACGGGAACGATCTCGATCAGCAAGAGGCTGGATCCACTATTCAAAGACGAAATGGAGTTCAAGGATTGGGAAAGGCGCCGCATGACACCCGTAAGGAGGGGCTCGTTAAAGGACCTTGACGGCTCACCATGTCACATCGGGATAGATTCGGGCTCCACGACCACCAAGGTGGTGCTGATCTCCCCTGAAAAGGAGATAGTGTACGAATTCTACACGAACAATCGTGGGGACCCGATCGGTGCCGCAAAGGAGGGGCTGGAAAGGTTGAAAGATAAGCTGTACGACGCTGGTGCAGAGGTGGTCATTGCCGGTACGGCGGTCACCGGGTACGGGGAGGACCTGATAAGGGCAGCCTACGGCATGGATGAGGGTATAGTGGAGACCCTTGCCCATTTCCGAGCGGCGAAGGAGTTCATGGATGAGGTCTCCTTCATACTGGATATCGGCGGTCAGGACATGAAGGCCATATTCATACAGAACGGGATCATAAACAACATAGAGATCAACGAGGCCTGCTCCTCAGGCTGTGGCTCTTTCATCGAGACCTTCGCCGCCTCCCTTGGTTTCCGGGTTGAGGATTTTGCAGGGAAAGCCTGTCTTTCACAGGGCCCCTCGGACCTTGGGACCCGCTGTACGGTCTTCATGAACTCCAAGGTCAAACAGGCATTGAGGGAGGGCGCCTCGGTGGAGGACATTTCCGGGGGTCTGGCTTATTCTGTAATAAAGAACTGCCTTCACAAGGTGCTCAAGATCAAGGACATGGCCGTACTGGGGGACCATATCATCGTACAGGGAGGAACATTCAGGAACCCGGCCGTTCATCGGGCACTGGAGAAAATACTCGAGCACGATGTCGTCTGTTCGGACGTACCCGAGTTGATGGGTGCCTACGGAGCGGCGCTCTTCTCCGCGGACAGCAGGGGAGATGGCGCGGTCTCCGGGTTCGTGGGTCTCGAGAATCTGGAGGAGGCAAGAAGGCACACCAAGAGGGAGATAAGGTGTTCCGGATGTGAGAACAGATGTTCCGTCACCCAGATGACGTTCAGCAACGGTCAGAGGTTCTACACAGGAAACAAATGCGAGAGGATATTCACCAACAGGGGAAATGAGGCGGAAAGGGGCTACAATGGTCCAGACAGGAAACTGGAGCTTCTCTTTGACAGGGAGATGGTCCCAGAGGGAAAGCCCAGGATGAGATTGGGTATCCCCAGGGTCCTGAACATGTACGAGAACTTCCCCTTCTGGTGCACCCTCCTCAGAGGATCGGGTTTCGAGGTGGTTCTCTCCCCGAGCTCAAGCCCGGAGATGCATGAGAAGGGAACCAGGACGATCATGTCCGAGAACATCTGCTATCCAGCCAAGCTTACCAACGGGCATATCCTCCAGCTGATAGGCGAGAACATAGACCGGCTGTTCTATCCTATGGTGATCTACGAAGAGGGGGAGTACGGCGGATCGCTCAATACGTTCAACTGCCCGATAGTATCCGGATATCCCGATGTTATAAAGAGTTCGATATCGCCGGAGGGCAAATACGGGATCCCGTTCGACACTCCCACAATCACTTTCAGCGACAGAGGCCTTCTCAGAAAAGGCTGCTGGAAGTATCTGAAGGGATTGGGAGTTTCGAGGAGGGTGTTCAATCGCGCCTTCGGGGACGCCCTTGCGTCACAACTTGAGTTCAAGGAAAAGCTGAGGGAGGAAACAGCACAGCTGATGGAAAGAGCGGAAAGGGCCGGGGAGTTGGTGGTACTGCTCCTGGGAAGACCCTATCACATCGATCCCCTCATCAACCACAAGATCCCCGAGATGATAACGGGTCTTGGGGCCCACGTGATCACGGAGGATTCCATCCCTCACGGGGGAGATGAGGACATTTCCAATATACAGGTACTGACCCAGTGGGAGTATCCGAACAGGATATACAACGCTGTCAACTGGGCCCTTTCAAGGGACAATGTCGAGGTGGTGCAGCTGAACTCCTTCGGATGCGGCCCTGACGCTCTGGTCTGCGACGAGGCCCGTGTACTCCTCCAGGAGGTGGGCAAGAACTACACCCTCATACGTATCGACGAGGTCTCGTCGCCGGGGTCGGTGAAGCTGAGGTTGAGGTCGATGATGGAGTCACTCAACCAGAGGGGGATGGGTAAAAGGTCGGAGCCGATCCCTAGGATAACGACCCCCCCTTTTCAGAAAGAGGACCGCATACGCAACGTTATCATACCTTCTTTTGCCCCCTTCTTCGATCCGCTGCTGGCAGCCGCGTTCCAATCGATGGGTTACAGCGTGGAATCCCTCCCCCCCCCGGACAGGGATTCCGTCAACGTGGGCCTCAAATACACGAACAACGAGATCTGCTACCCCGCGATAATCGTGATAGGCGATATAATAAAGGCCCTTCAGACGGGAAAATACGACCTTGATACCACCGCCGCCGGTATAACCCAGACCGGAGGGCAGTGCAGGGCATCGAGCTATGTTTCGCTGCTGAAGAAGGCCCTTGTGGCTGCGGGTTTCGAAAATATCCCGGTCGTAACGGTGACGACCTCGGGCCAGACCCTCAACTATCAACCCGGTGTCAAGTTCGACTACATGTCCCTGGCAAGGAAAGCCGTTGTGGGTATGATGTACGCGGATTCCATCATGATGATGTACTACTCCACCGCTGTGAGGGAGAAGAGAAAAGGGGAGACATGGCGTCTGTCCGAGGAATACCTCGGGAGGGCAGCGGACCTGATGAGGGGGAACAGGGAAAAGGAGATACTCGGTCTTCTGGAGGAAGCGGTGGATAGGTTCAATTCGGTCGATATCAATTGTGGCGAGTTCCCCGTCGTGGGTTACGTGGGCGAGATCTACGTGAAATACAATCCGTTCGGGAACCAGCATCTGGTGGACTGGATGGTGGACAACGGTGTTGAGGTGGTGGTGCCCCACATCTTCGAATTCTTTGCCCAGTACTATCTGAACGATCGGTTCATGATAGAGGCCAACCTCAGAAGGAGGGGCCTTTTTTATTTGGCATCATACCCGATCGAATGGTACGTCAACCGCCATCTGAAGAGGTACGAGAAGGTTAGGAGGAAATACCGCTATTACAGGCACCCTCACGACCCCTCGCATCTATCCCGGCTTGCATCAAGGGCAGTCAGCCTTGCTGACCAGTTCGGTGAGGGTTGGTTGATACCGGCGGAGATCAGCTCCTTTTCCGATTACGGGATTAAGAACGTCCTGTGCGTCCAGCCTTTCGGCTGCATAGCCAATCATGTGATCGGCAAAGGTATTGAAAAGAGGCTGAAAGAACTCCACCCGGAGATGAACATCCTGTACCTTGACATGGACGCAGGTTCCTCCGAGGTGAACCTGCTCAACAGGCTGAACTTCCTGGTAAGGTCCGCAAGGGCCGATATGGGGTGATCGTAACTCATCTTAGCGTCATTCCTCACCCCAGTCCTCATCCGATCGTGTATCCCGGTTTTTAACGGCCACGACAATGACCACCGCGATAAGCAGCAGGAGGACGATAGCACCCGTGACGACCAATCCGATAAGGGCACCTCTTGCCCCGGTGCTATCGGAGCCGTCATCGTCATCATCATCCTGTTCACCGGTTCCGGAAAATTCCAGGGTGGTGTTCGCATGGGCGACATCGTATCCCCCGAACCCGTCCCAACCGACGGCCGTGAACCAGAACGTGCTCTGGTCGTATACCGACGGAGAAGCCGTCGGAGGTACCTCCCAGGTATACGAGAAAGACCAGGTCCCGTTAGAGGGAACAAGGGAGAGTGGAGCTCCATCCACTTCGAAGGGCATCAGATGTGTTATACCATCCCCCTCGGAGATATTGGAATAGATATGTACGGCGGCCACCTCTGCGGAACATGTGCCCTCTACCTCATAAGATATCGTGGTCCCGTTCCTTTTCACCTCCAATGAGCCGATCTCGACAGCCAGATCCTTGCTGCCGATCTCATCAGCTTTTATGGAATCCCACCAGTGAGGCTCTAGCTGGTCCGTGATAACCCTCATTGAAACGGACAAGCTTCTGTTCGAGCCACTGGAATCCGAGACCCTCATAGTGATCATGTGCGTACCTATGGAGAGGTTCAAGCCGGATAGGTTCCTTCCGTAACCCAGCAGACCGTCCACATCGGAGTGCCACGAGAAGTTGAGCGTGTCACCCCACGGTATATCAAGGTCATCGGCGGCCCCCGACAGATCGATGGGGTTCTCCAGGTCGGAACCGTTCATGGGTGATACTATGGTGAGGTTCCATGGTAGGTGGTTCACATTATCCACCGACACCATCAGGCACATGCTATCCTCGGACCCGTTGCCGTCGGTGATGTTGAACCATATATCGAAAACCGGACCGTGAACAGGATATGGTGTGAACAAGATCTCCCCGCTCGAATCGTTGTAGAGGACCGGAAGCGGAGCGAGCAGACCGTAAACATACACCTCATCACCGTCCACATCGGTGGCATTCACCCTGAATCGGTTCTCAGCCTCCTGGTTGGCCGTTATCTGGACCGAATGGTTCACAGGTGTTAGACCGCCTATGTCATGCAAGATGAAATGGTCGTTGACCGGGGTGACGTTGAACCAGAAGCCGACATCAAGCTGATGCTGTCCGTCATAGAGGGTTATGGTTGCATATGTCGATCCCGACCAGTTCTCCTCCGGTCTCAAGAGAACGGTCTCATTGACCCCGTCGAGTTCCCACTCGAGGACCCCTTCCGTGTCCTGGAAGGTGTATTCATGCTCCAGATCGTCCCTGAAATAAAGGGCCAGGTCGATCTGGTGTTCCGAATCCTCCTCTACCTCCACATCAGGCGGATGTGATATGACCTCGGGTTCGAGGTTTGTATATATCGAGTTCACGGATACCCTGTGGACCTTACCCGATCCGAAGATGTGCTGCTGAACCATAATCAGCTCGGTCTTCATGTCGTTGTTCACATCCCTCAGATAAGGGACTATTGAATGGTCCACAGGATCGATCTCATAGAGTACGGAACCTATCTCCAGGTCTATGATCATGAAGAATCCGGTGTAGTTGCCTTCTTCCATATCATTCCAGTAGATCATTTTGTCGTCTATCCCGTTCCGATCGATATCTTCCTTGATCGATAGTATAAACATGGGAGCCTCAAGGTCGTGCAGCAGTTCGAATTCGGGGAGGGAATAATAATTCAGGTATCTGTCCCTCCCCATCTTTATCTCCAGTAGTTTTTCACCATCTTCACTGCAATATGTTGTCATACTTCCGTAAACGTCCAAGGTCAGATTATGTATATACGTGAGAGGTCCGTCATCGTTCAGCTGCACGAAATGGGCCTCCGTGGGATAGGAGTGCTTCATTATCACCATTTCCGGGGATGGGTCCGAATCAACGTCCACCGGTAGTATGGAAATGGAATCACCGGTGTAATTGAAGAGGAGGTCCCCTGAGAGATCATCCGTATCGAAGACCATGTGATGGTTCTGCATCCCCGTTGGGGTCCTGTTAGAGAACTGGACGTAGAGTTCGTCCTCTGCACCGTCAAGGTCGATCGTTGTCGCGTAAAAATAGTTGTCCGCCTGGGTATATACGACCGACTCCCACATTGTATCATGTGTGCCCCCCTCGATTATCGTGAAGTTCATGGTAGGGTAATCGGATATTCGGGTGGCCCACCTGCCAGCGGTGTTCTCCCACCTGTTGACCCTCACGAAGTCGAACTCGTCATCCTCGTCTATCCTCAGAGGATAGAGCTTGACCTCCGTGATGTCATCATAGGCGAACGGACCCGTATCGTACAACATCCGGTTCTCCTTCATGTCGAACACGTATCCACGGGCGTGGTCCATTGTGGAGACGTTCCTGTAGTCCACTTCTACGACCAATAGAAGCCTGTCCCCCTCGTCCTCCGTTCTCACATTGGCATACCCATCTGGTCCAGCGTCCATCTCGGGTGTTTCCATAAGAAGAGTGAGATCTTCGGGATCGTAGAGGGCCAACTTATAGTGCCTGTCCGAACCTATGACCTTGTAGTGCCTTAACAGGAGCTCATAGGATCCGTCCTTGGTATAGTCCCCGAACCAGAGGTTGTCGGTCGGTGAAAAGTCCAGGGTGACATTGTAGAGCAGGCTCCATGATGAGGTCCCATCAACTGCCCTCAAGGAGACCTTCCTCATGTCGTTGGAGAGGTTATAGATGAAGAGCTCACGGTCCCCATCGGAGTTGATGTCCCACAGCCTGTAACATGAGTCCAATGTGATGTACTCTATGTACTGCTTGATAAGGAGCTGTCCGGATATGCAATCGAAAACGGTAAGGTATTTCTTCCAGTAAACGGAGGGGTCCCTTGTATACAGGACCAGTTCATCCGTACCATCGCCGTCGAGGTCCTCGAATTCGAACTGCTCCAGGCCGCTGTCCAAGGACCAGTCACCCTCCCAGAGAAGAGAGAGCGCATTCGGGTCGTAGACCACCGGCCTGATACCCGAGGCGGGGTCCACCTCTATGACCACTATCTCGAGGTCTCCGTCCCCGTCGAGGTCCCTGCACGAGTATTTGGAGCGGTGCGATGTTATGCCCGCAAGGTCGTATATTCCACTTATGTTCACAAGCACCTCGTGAATTTCGATGTCCACGAGGATCAAGCTGGCATTACCGGAGTTCCAGGTCGTGCTGATAAGAACCTCCTGTATGCCGTTCGCGTCGATATCGAGCATCAGGGGATATCCGTTCGGGTAAGAGTCCGATACCCAGATGGATTGGTAATCGTTGGACGAGTAAGAAATCAATATCAGCTCCCCCGTCTGGAACCTCTGGACGAGGACGAATTGTCCCGGGGCCGTGAACCAATCCAGGGTGCCCGGAAAATATCCGGTATCCAGCTTTTTATCCCAGCTTGTCGTGTTGTAGACCCTGATGGCCGAACCGGCGTCCGAATCGATCATAGCTAATAACTCCAGGCTACCGTCATATCCCAGATCGCGGACCCAGATATCATCCAGATATCCTTCATACGTATCGTACAGCAGGGAGGTTCCGTACCTGAGTTCGATCACATTAATGGACCTGTTACCATCCGGCAGGTTCGCCTGTATCATGAGCTCCTCGTATCCATCTCCGTTGAGGTCCTCCAGAAATCGGGTATTGTAGATCGAACCCTGATAGAACTCGCTCAATGCTGTCTCATTTATCAGAGGGTCGGGCCCCTCCCTGGACCCGGCCAGTATCCTGCTATCCGCTCCTCCCGCTGCAGGAAATGAGAGAGAGACCGTCACCAGCAAAGACAAAACAGAAAGGCAGTTCATTTTTCTCATGTTCATCGATTTTCCCCCTTATCTTGATATGTAATTGCCATAAAACAGATAAATCTTTGTATAAAATAATAAATAATCTATGAAAATCCATAAAAAATGAAAATGACCCCTTCCAAAGGAACCGGGCTGTATCTCATCCGTGTTAGGAAAGGATCCTGACCTGCGGTTGTTGTGTCATATCCCGCCGTTCCAGTTCAATTCTTAAATAATAGATAGATGTTAAAGATATCCTGGTGGGAAGATGAAGTATCTTATACCGGTGATAATATCCATAATCGGATTTGGAGTGCTGACGAGCGGTTGCATATGTGCATGGACATCCACCATCGATGAGGAGAGCGAGGCTGATACTCTGAACCTTGAGGCCAGCATATCTGCATCGAGCAATTACCTTACTCTGGAGGTAATAAGCGGAACGGTAACCTGGTCGGACTACAGGGTTACGGTTGACGGTATCGATATGCAGACGGAGTATTCCGAGTCTTCCGCAGGAGATAGTGCGGATTTCTTTTCGGTTTATTCCGCTTTCGAGCCTCTGGCAGGGGAGAGTTACAACGTGCGGATCATGAGTATGGAATCAATGAGCATCGTTTGGCAGAAGGATGTGACCGCAACAAATTAAGCCAGACTGCCATGGAAACCTAAGGTGATAGGGCCGGATCGGTTCCCTTTCAGACCAGAAGATACAGGAACATCCCGAGCATCAGCAGCACCATTCCTACCTTCATGTACTTCTGGGCCCTTTCCGCATCTGTGAAGGACGTAACGCATGATATTATCAGCTCGACATCCGAGATGATTAAGAACAATATCAACAGTGTATGGGGTCTAATCGTGATATAGAGCCATAAGCTCAGGGCTATGCCAAGCAATGTCATCGCCAGGGCAAGCCACAGGGAGTCGACCTCACCCTGCACCGCAGGGACCGTCCTTCTCTCCACCTTATCGGCTTCCAGGTCCTCAACGTCCTTGATAACCTCCCTCGACAGGTTTACCACCACAGCCATGAGAGCGAGTATAACCACGGGTGGGTCAAAGGAGGTTATGGAGGCCCCGTAGAGGAATGGAAAACCCGTTAGCAGGGCAACGGATAGGTTTCCAAGAAAGGGCAGCTTCTTCAAGAATAGCTCGTAGGAAGTATCCATAAAAAGGGCCAGGAACAGAAGGAGGAGCGGGAGAACGGTGGACGAGTTGATGGACAGAAGTGTGCCGAGCATCAAGGAGACGGATAAAAGCAATATGGAGTTGTTCCTGGCGGCCTCCCGGGTCATCCTGCCGCTCGGTATGGGTCTTTCGGGATGGGCCGTTCTGTCTATCCTGTGATCGAAGAAGTCGTTGAGGGAATTGAAAGCGCTGACCATTAAAAACGATGAGAATGCAAGAAGCAGGAGGTCCGGATAATTATCGAGGACCCCCTCTCTCGAAGCCAGCCCCCATCCAAGGAGGGCGGCCCCTGCCGCCATGGTCCCGTTGACGGGTCTCATTATCATGATGTGATCCTTTATTATCAACTCCCCCAACAGCTTCATCACGGTTAATAGAATTTCCTCTTTTCAACAGTAGATATACGATCGTTCCCACGGCCAGGACTACGATCAATACCGCACCTGTGGCTATTATGATCCATATATCGATCCCATCATCGTTACTATCGTCCGATGGATCGAACTCAACATGAACCCTTTGCATCTTATCCTCACCCCCATGTGTCACCGAGAGGCTGAGGTTCTCGGGGAACTGTCCATAGGGTGCCTTGACCGTCACCGTTACGTTCAGCGGATAGGGGAGTCTCTTTATCTCTGACGGGTCCATTGATATGGTAACGTTCCTGTCGGGACTGTCGGACCCGAACGATATATCCTCTATCACACCCCCTTTCGGAACGAGCCTTAACCGGAAACTGCATACCCCAATTGATCCCACCTTTTCAATCTGGGGGGCCCCCTCCGGGGGCATTATCTCCAACGAGGGGGGCGCAGGGATCACCAGGCATCTGAGGACCGTCTCCTTTGCCGTGTCATTGTACACCCCCCTTGCTCTAATAACATACGGGCCCCCCGGTGTGATCCCGGTCAACGTTACGGTGGAGTTCTGGGAGGGAACGTGCGTTGTTTGGGATATCGATACACCGATTCCCTCATCCGGATAAGAGAGCTCTATCACGACTGTTTCCGAGAAGCCGTTGATCGATCCGGTCACTAGGTTCACAACCACGACATCCCCCTCCTCCAGTATCACCTCGTCCTGGGGAAAGTAGATCTCGTAATCGGACAGCGATGCTTCGGATATGTTGAGCTGTATCCCCCAGGCCCTGGTCGTGTTCCCGGACGAGGCAAGGGCAAAGAACCTGTAATCTCCGGGGGTGACCCAGGACCCGGAGGCCAGGGTAGCGCTGATCGGGGAAGGGCCCCCGTACGGGTCGCAGAGGGTCCTGTTGAATGAGAGGGAAATCCCCTTTGGCACGAGGTGCCCCGATACCACAACGGGTTCGTTAACCCCGGTCTCGGAGTCCACGGAGATCTCCAATCTAGCCTGCCGGTCCGCCTGCAGGTTGACCGAACAGTACTCCGGGTACTGTACAAGGTGGGGTGCTCCCTCCCTGACCGAGATCGATATATCTACGGTCTGGGAGGATAGTGGTGTCGTAGCGGTGATCGAGATCGTGTGGTTTCCCGTGGTTGCCGGGGCCTTGAGGTCGATGGTAGCGAAACCCCCTCCTCTCAAGCTGCTTTGCGAGGGTGAGGCTTCGAGACCGTTAGCTATCATTCCGATATCGCCCATATACCCTCCTGTAGCTTCCACGATGATGGGGATGGAGAGGGGGTCCCCTGGAGCAACCTC
>Ga0272443_10002265_pt1 | contig 25043 bp, 20 predicted proteins | sample SSMAcet12_FD_193581 | JGI IMG/M metagenome (GOLD analysis project Ga0272443, IMG submission 193581) | Marine sediment archaeal communities from Little Sippewissett salt marsh, Falmouth, MA, United States - SSM-Acet-12 | ecosystem: Environmental > Aquatic > Marine > Wetlands > Sediment ...
CTCGCCCGGGCCGGGAAAGAACCTCGAAGTTGCCTATGGAGTTTATTATGACCCTTAACGATCGCCTTACCCGTAGTGCCCTGAGTGCGACGACGACCCTGCTCGTGCTTCTGGCCGTCGGTGGACCGCAGCCGTGCCAGGCAGCCGCGCCAACGGGCCAGGAGCCAGAAGTGTTCAAGAACCAAGAAACACGCGAGCAGAAAGACCGGCGGATGGCCTGGTGGCGCGAGGCCAAGTTCGGCCTGTTCATCCACTGGGGCGTCTACGCCGTACCAGCCGGCACCTACCAGGGGCGGCAGATCCCCCGCGTCGGCGAGTGGATCATGCTGAACGCCAAGATTCCGGTGGCCGAGTACCGCGCCTATGCCCAGCAGTTCAACCCGGTCAAATACGACCCGGCCGCGTGGGCCCGGCTCGCCAAGGATGCCGGCATGAAATACATCGTTATCACGGCCAAGCATCACGACGGCTTCGCCCTCTATCCCACGAAGGTCTCCGAATGGAACGTAGTGGACGCCACGCCTTACGGCAAGGACCTCATCGGCCCGCTGGCAGAGGCCGCCCGCAAGGAAGGTTTGAAGTTCGGCCTCTACTACTCGCAGTCCCAGGACTGGGTCCATCCCGGCGGCGCCAAGCACGGCTACGAGGAGGGCGACGGCTGGGACGAGGCGCACAAGGGCGACTTCGACGCGTACCTGAAAACGATCGCCATTCCTCAAACGCGGGAGATCCTGACGCGCTACCAGCCGGACATTCTGTGGTGGGATACCCCGGCCTGGATGACCCCCGAGCGGGCCAGGCCCCTCTATGAACTGACAGCGTTGAGGCCGGGGCTGATTACGAACAATCGACTGGGAGGCGACTTCCCGGGCGATACCGAGACGCCCGAGCAGCGCATCCCGGAGGAAGGCTTTGCCGACCGCGACTGGGAAACGTGCATGACGATGAACGACACGTGGGGCTACAGGAGCGACGACGACAACTGGAAATCCGTCGAGTCGTTGCTGTTCCAGCTCGTCGACATCGTCAGCAAGGGCGGCAATTACCTTCTCAACGTGGGGCCGACGGCCGACGGCGTCATCCCCGCCCCGAGCATCGAGCGCCTGCAGGCGATCGGCCGATGGCTCGAAGTCAATGGCGAGTCCATTTACGGCGCCGGGACAAGCCCCAACGCCGCGTGGCCCTTCCGCTGCACGCAAAAGCCCGGACGGTTGTTCCTGCATCTTTTCGACTGGCCTGAGGACGGCCGACTGGTCATCCCCGGACTGAAGAATAAGATTCACAGTGCGTCCCTGCTGGCCGACCCGGACCGTCGGGCGCTGGATGTCACCGTCGGTCGCGAAGGTCCTGTCGTGCATCTGCCGCGCAAAGGACCCGACGCGATCAACAGCGTGGTGGTCCTGGAGATCGAAGGTCGGCCCGAAGTCGTCGAGTAACCCTCCGAGTTGCAGCCTTCGCGTCACTTTCGGGACGCATTCGATCCGGGACGCATCGTCCCGACAGTGCGGTCGCGAGTTAAGGATGCGGCAGCTGGCACCATCCGTCAGCTACCGCCAGGATATTGCGTATGGAACTTCCCTTCCGAGACAAAGGTGACGGCCTGCTGAAGGCAGGCGAGCTGGTCGCCCTTCGCAAACGCCTCCGCAACATCGCGCCGGCCCACGATGTCGTAAGCGTCATCGCCTGCGCGTTCGACCACCGTACCCGCGCGCTGCCGTTCATTTACGCCGACATGCGGATGGTACCGGCCGGCGTGCGCGCGATCGGGTCGGCCCTTGTGGACGCGGGCTTTGCCAAGACACGCATCGTCCTTCAACAGTGGAACAAGAATTTCGCGCCCTCGCAGATGCGTCTCGATGGCCGAATACCCGACATTTTCCTCGTCTCGAGCATGCAGATTCACTCGGCCCAGTGCCAGGCGTTCATTCGCGACGCCTGCCGCATCCCCCCCGAACACCGCCCGCTCATCATCGCCGGCGGCCCAAAAACGATCTATGAACCGTGGGACGTCTTCAGCGCCGACCGGGACGCACCCTGGGGCGCCGACGTGGCCGTCACGGGCGAGGAGTACGTTCTGCTGAGCCTGCTGGAAGTGGTCCTGTCGGAGCGAGCCGGCCGCGAACCGCTCCGGTCAGCCTTTCTGCGGGCACGCGACCGCGGCATGCTCGACGAGATCCCCGGCCTGGTCTATCCGCGCACCGACGCCGACGGTGTCGTTTGCGAGCTCATCGACACAGGCATCCAACGGCTCATCAGCGACCTCGATGAGACGCCCCACCCCGTCCTGGGCTACCGGCTGCTCGAGCCGCCCGGTCGGCGGCCGACCCTGGCCGCGGAGGCAGTGCCGGTCGAGCGGATCAGGGGATTGACGCCCATCGGCTCGCTTGTGATGACCTTCGGCTGCAAGTTCAACTGCCCTTACTGCCCCATCCCCGCCTACAACCAGCGCTGCTTTCGCACCAAGAGCGCCGACCGCATCGCCGAGGAGATGATGCAACTCTACAACGAGTACGGGATCCGCTATTTCTTCGGCACCGACGACAACTTCTTCAACGACAAGGCGCGCGCGATCCACATCCTGTCCGCCCTGCTCCGGGCGCGGGAGAAACTGCCCAAAAACCACAGGCGAATCCGATGGGGCACGGAAGTAACCGTCCACGACACCCTTCAGATGAAGGACTACATGCCCCTCGCGCGCGGCGCGGGCATTCGCGCCCTGTGGCTCGGTGTCGAGGATATGACCGCCACGCTCGTCAAGAAGGGCCAGAGCGTGGACAAGACGGCCGAGGCGTTCCGCCTGCTTCGCGAGAACCTCATCTGCCCGATGCCAATGCTCATGCACCACGACACCCAGCCGCTGGTGTCCCGCGGCACGTCTTATGGCCTGCTCAACCAGGTCCGGCTCCTGCGCAAGGCCGGCGCCCCCTCGCTCCAGGTGCTCATGATCACGCCGGCCACCGGCTCGCGGCTCTACGAGGAGACCTACACCTCGGGCCTGGTCTACGCCGGTGCGGGCGGCCGAGCGGTCGAGCCCTACATGATCGACGGCAACTACGTCGTCGCATCGCACCATGAAAAGCCGTGGCGGAAACAGCTCAATATTCTTCTAGCCTACTTATACTTCTATAATCCGCTGCGCTTTCTCAAGGCGCTCGTCCGGCCGAAGACCCGGCTCTACCTGGCCGACGCCGGGATGCAGGCCATCGGCATGTGGGGGCTGTCCAAAACGATCCGCCGCACGCTGCCCTGGGCCTTGCGCCTGGTCCGCGGTCGCATCACGCGCTGTGCCACCTTTCCGGCCAGCCCTCTCCCGATGCGCATGCCCAACGGAGGCCCCGCGCCCCACGCCTTGCCCGGTACGCCCTTAAGCCAGCCTCCACCGCCGACATCCCCCGGCAACACCGAGCCCCAACCGGCGGGCCGTCTCTAAGGGTCTTCACGGCCCAACGCACCCTTTCACGCCAATCGCAGTGTACAAAGATCGGTGAGCGCACCTGGAAATGCGCTGTCGAGATGAATCGAAGGCCGAGCTCGTACGTTAACAGGGCATCGGTCAGCCCCGCTCAGTTCGTGGATTTTTCGTAGGTTTTGAGACGATCGACCAGCGCGGACTTGAACTCGTCGTCTTCGGCCACTTCGATCGCTTTCTTCATGTATTCAATAGCGTTGGCCCGGTCACCTTTTACCCACAGGAACCGTGCATAGGTATCCAAGACGCTCGCATCGGTCCCCTTGCTCAGTTCCATCGCCCTGCGGATGGCCCGCTCGGCCAGATCGAGGTCGCGTGTTTCCCGAAGATCGAGCGTCAGGATGTTCCACGCCAGCAGGTCCAACACCTGGTAATCCTCTCCGGCCGCGGACACGATCACGTTGCTGATCTGCCGGACCTGTTTGTGCAGCGCTTCCTTTTTCACGGCGTCGCTCGTTTCCTGTGCCTCGAGCAACCCCAAAAAGTAGTCTTCCAACATGACGCGAGCCCGAAGGCTGTAGGTCCCGTCCAGAACGGATTGAACGACCGTGGCCAGGCCGCTGAACGGCGACCCGTGCCAGGCGATGCGCCCCTGCCGGTCGATGATGAAAGTGTGGGGGATGCCCTCGAGACCGAAGCCGCCCATGTACGCACTGAATGTCGCCCCTCTCCTGTCGGCCGCCACCGTGTAGTTGATCTTGTCGCCCTGCTCTTTGACGAACGACTTGAGCGTATCGGGGGTTTCACCGCTGATGGCGACCACGACGAGGCCCCTGTCCCCGTGCTTGCGCTGCAATTCGGCCATGTGCGGAATACTGAGACGGCAGGGCGGACACCATGTGGCCCAGAACTTCAGCACGTAGACCGGAGCGTCCGACTCTGAAGCAGGGCGCGTCTGGGCAGGTTGCGTTTCAGGGGCGTGTTTGATCTCGACGGGTTTGCCCCGGATCCATTCGGCGATCTCGAGCGGGGGCGCCGGGTCGCCCAGTTCCAGGGCCGCACTTTCCGTAACGCCCAGTACGGCCGCCAGCAACATGCCGCAAAGACAGGAGATTCGCTTCATCGCCGGATCCTCTTCAGCAGCCGCCGTTTTCAGCCCACCGGGGCCGGGGTCTCCTACCCAGCGGCAACGCCCTGATTGTAACCGGTCGTGAGGTGCAGAGGAAACCGGGTGGAGAAGGCCGCACCCTTTGGTGGAGTTCTTTGCAGGTGGCTTGCGATCACATCTGCATGTCGGGATACTGCCCATTTGTCTTAGAAACGGGACGAAGCGTCCGGATTCCCGGCCGGCGGTTGCCTCAACGACCCAACGGAAGGAGCCCGTCTTTGAAAATCGTATTCGTCATCATGGACCTCGACCTGGGCGGCGGGGCCGAGCACGACATCGTCAATCTCTCCAGTGGCCTGAACGCGGTCGGCCACACGCCCGTCGTGATCACTTCCGGCGGACGGCTCTGCCCGATGATCGAATCGCAGGGCATCCCCGTCATCACCTGTCCGGTCGATCGCCGAAGCCCGACGGCCTTGTGGCACAACGCGCAACGAATCGCCGAGATCGCAGAAGCCCACGGGGCGGACGTCCTGAACCCCCAGGGTCTGTATCCGGCCGTCAGCTGCTACCGGGCCAGCCGGCGGCTGCTCAAGCGGGGGAGAATCGTCCCCAACATTGTCACCATCCACATGCTCGGCAGGCTGAAGTGGTGGTACTACTTTCTGGGAACGCGCATTTTGAACCTTCACGCGGACCACGTCATTTTCGAGTCGCAATGCGAGTTGGACCGCGTCCGTCGACAAGGCCTGCGCAGGCCATTCACGGTCATTCCAAACTGTTTTCCGGCCGGCAAGATCGAATCGGTCCAGGAAAGCAATGCCGACATCCGCCGCGACATCGGCTGCCCTGAAGACGCGGTCCTGTTCGTCATGCCCGCAAGGATGACCCCCGAAAAAAACCATCCCCTCCTGTTCGATGCCCTGACGTGCGACAGGGTTCGCAAATTGCCCGTGCATTTCTTTCTGGCCGGCGATGGGAAACTTCAGGAAGACTATAAGACCCGGGTCGAACAGGCCGGCCTGCAAAAGAGCGTGACCTTCGGCGGCTTTCGGAGCGATCTGCCCCGGCTCTACAAGGCTGCCGATGTCTTCCTCCTGTGCAGCCTGGTCGAATCGCTGCCCCTGAGCATTCGCGAGGGGATGGCCGCCTCGCTACCGGTGATCGCCACGCGCGTCGGGGGCATCCCGGAGGCCGTCGAGGACGGCCAAAGCGGCATCCTGGTCCCTTCCGGAAACGCCGACGCGTTGGCCGACGCGATCGTCGCGCTGGCGACCGACCCCGATCTTCGCCGGTCCATGGGGCGGCGCGGGCACGCCATTTTCCGCGAGAAGTTCGACTACGACAGCTGGATCGCACGCACGCTGGAGGTGATGGGACAGGTGCACGAGAGATTCAAGCGCGCGCCGCGATAGACGCACGGCACATCACCTGGGCTGCCGGCGCGATCTACGTTCGAGAAGCTCGAAATAGACGCCTTCCACTTCGTCCACCATGCGGTCGATGTCGAAGTACGCGTGCGCGCGTTGATAACCCGCCTGCCCGAACGCTTCCTTCTTGGCAGGATCGGACAGGATATCGACGAGCGCCTCCGCGATCTGTTCCGGACTGCGATCCGGCACGACGCGGCCGTTTTCACCGTCGGTCACCTGTTCGGGATTTCCGCCGACGGCCGTCACCACACAGGGAAGACGCATCGCCATCGCATCGAGAGTCGTCAAACCAAACGTCTCCATATGCGAGACGAGCGCCAACGCATCGATGCCGCACAAGAGCTCAGGGATATCCCGGCGAAAGCCGGCCAGGACAATCCGGTCCTCCTCGTGCAATTCGCGGATCATCCGCTCCAGTTGAGGACGCATCATTCCATCCCCAACGATCAGATACCGGATATCAGGCAACAACCTGTGGGCATGTTGGAAACTGGCCACGAAATCATCCGGTGCCTTTTCCTGGGACAAACGCCCGATGAATCCAACGACGGGGGCGTGCTCGTCGAAGCCGAACTCCCGGCGAACCGCGCGCCGGCATTCGGCCCGCTGCTCGGCGGTGAACGTAAACCGCTTCAGGTCGATGGCGTTGTGGATAGGAACCACCTTGGCAGGCTTCAATCCATGAGCGATCAGCTTATCTCGCTCGAAATTGGAGTTGGCGATGCTGATATCGAGGTGGTTAAAAAGCTTGGCCAACAACCCGTAGTGGTTGATCCCATGATCGTGCCAGATAAGCTGCGGGCGGGGCCGTGAAAACCACCCGAACCACTTGGCTACAATACCCATTACGGCGGGGCCGGCGCTCTGGGCGTGAACAATCGCCACGCCATGCTCAGCCGCGTAACGGGCCAGTGCCCGAGCACCCCGCAGCAACCCCCATGGAGTACGTCCTTCGATCTGGAGACGCTCGGTCCGCACCCCCCGCCGGACGAGTTCCTGTATGTGAACATCGCTCACGGCCGCCACCCGCACATCCCAACCGCGCTGATGAAGGGATTCGCTGAGGTTGGCTGTAAAACTCTCCTCGCCTCCGATGCCGCCGCCTGTCGAGACGAGTAGAATGCGGTACCGCGAGCGATCAATTTGTCCATCGCCCTTCATGACGTATCTCTCCTCATCGGGCATTCAGCAGTTCGGCCGTCTGTCGCCCCTGCTCCATCGCGTCCTCCATCGAGGAGTATTCCCAGGAGCCGTAGCGTCCGATGCTGTAAACATCGCGGGCAAGCAAATACTTCTGAATGGCGGCCACCGCCCTGGCCCGGTTGTGGTCGTAAACCACGTAGCCGTATTCGATCGGAAGATTCATCGCGGTCATCACCCGGCCGCGCGAACCGACCGCGCCCATCTTCTTGAGCCATCGCAGTGCGTAAGCCCCCTTGAGCACCTTGCTGCGCGCCGGTACGCGCCGGCGGAAGGAATACTCCACGTAGAGCGACGCGCACCTCGCCTGCGCCATCTCCGGACACACGTTCGAATAGCAACCCACGCGGAAGAAAGCGGGCTCCTTTTCAGGCACATAGAACCAGTGAGCCGGCGACCGGTAATCGCTCACGCCCAGGTGGAGCACGTTGATCGCCACCCAGCGCAACGCCTCCGCCGCCCGTCGTACGCGCAAAGGCACGTTGTCGGCGATGTGGATCAACCGATGGAGCGGCATCGTGCTGATCAGCGCGTCGTAAGATACCTTCTGCCCGTCCGCAAGGGTCAGATGGCGTTTGCGCAGGTCCACGCGGACGACGTCCGCATTGAACTGCGGCGGCTGGATCTGGCTGGCGACCGCCTGAGAGATCGCTTGCGAGCAGCCGCGGCGAGGATAATGAAAACCGGCGTTGTAGCCGGTCATCGCCCGGGCCCGCGGGTCCAGCGCGCTGCGAAGGGCCGGCTCGATCTGCGGCTCGGGCACGAATCGCCCCAGCCAGTCGATCGTCATGTCGCGCGGATGTACACGCCACAGCTTGCGGTTGTAAGGGACCATGAAATGCCGGCCCACGCCCTGCCCCATGCTGCGGAGAATGAAGTCCTCGAAATTGCGGACGGGCCCCTTCCAGCGTGTGTGCTTGGCCTCGATGAGCCCCATCAGACATTCCACGACGACGTCCGGAGGCAACCCGCCCAGGTTGATCTGAAAGGGGTAGTGCGTGAACGTCCCGTGGGACCAGATCCGCGCGTCCCGGCGATGCCAGACCCAGTTGCGGCCGAGCGTACGGGCCATCAACTCCTTGACCCAGCCCAGCCGGGCGTGGAACCAGTGACCCGCATAATCGAAAGAAAAGTCGTCCTGGTGAATCGTGCGCACCAGGCCGCCGGGCTCACCGTGCTTCTCGAAGACCCTGTGCGGGCGCTTCAGGAACATCGAGGCGGACATGCCGGCCAATCCCGCGCCAATGATTGCGATCATCCCTGCTCCCTGTCCCGTGAACAACCACGTCGGCCTGCACGGGCCGTCAGCGAACCCGCCATGAAGTCAACGTAGAGACGACTCGTCTCTTGCATCAGCCGCGACAATGAAAAACGCCGTCCGACGGATTCCCGGCCCGCGCGCCCAAACCTCGCGCGCTGCTCGGGGTCGGCCAGCAGCCGGATCACGCACTCAGCCATCTGGTCGTCCCTGTCCAGATCGACCAGCATCCCAAGCCGATTTCCATCATCGTCGAGTACTTCCCGCGCGCCGGCAAAGTCCGCACAGACGGCGGGCAGCCCGCTGGCCATCGCCTCGACCAGGACGTTCGGAGACCCTTCCCACAAGCTGCCCAGACAAAACACGTCCGCAGCAGCCATCAGACGGGGCACGTCCTTTCTCAATCCAAGCATCCGGAGAAAGGATCCCAGGTTCAGCCGGGCGTGCAGTTGCTCGAGGTGCTCCTTGAGTTCGCCGTGCCCTGCGATCAGGAAAACGGCGTCGGGCCGTTGCTGCATGACCCGCTTGGCGACGCGTAGAACCATCGGATAATTTTTAGCCGGTGTCAGCCGGCCGACCGCAAGAACAATCGGCGCGTCGGGAGGCAGGCCCAGTTCCGCGCGGACCTCGTCGCGAGCCTGCCTTTTATCGATGGCCGCCATCTTGACGCCGTTGTGGATGATGCGGATGCGCTCGGGCGGGTGTCCCGTCGCGCGGCGGACGGCATCCGCGACGGCCTTCGCGTTGACCGCGTAAAGCGTCCCATGGCCGAAAATCATCTCGAAAAACCGCAAGCTCGTAGGAAAGCCCTTCGATGACTGCTCGCTGCAAATGAACCGCCCGTATCCGCAACTCAGCCCCGCCAGCCGTCCCCAACAGTTCGGCGAATACTGCCAAGTATGGATGATATCCGGCTGGAAATCACGAATAACCCCCCGCAGCGCCTGGAAAAAACCCCACAACGAAACCCCGCCGAACTTATTGACATAGTAAAGGCGAACCCCTGCCTCCTCGAAGGCTTCGCGCATGTTGTGCGGATCGGGCGAATAATAGCAGACGGCGAACTCGAACATGCTGCGGTCCATGTGCCGGCAGAGCTCGAGCAGGTACTTCTCGCAGCCGCCTACGCTGATCTGCCCAATGATATGCAGCACCCGAATCTTCTTCGTCTCCATGGACCCGCCCCGCTTCAGGACAAAAACAAAACCCTGTCCGCAATGAACGCACTCAACCCCGCTTCCCCTTCTTCGATCATGCATTTTGCGGGGCGTCGCCGGCCCCTTCCTGCCGAGGCGGCGTCGTCTTGCGTGCGATCGCAAACAGGTGACAGGCTTCGTCGTCGGGCACCGGCTTGGTCCCCTCCAGCAGATTGGCCAGCAATGAAACGCCCATCCTCCAGGGCATGCGCAACCAAGACCAGGGATCGCTCTTGTGGGGGATCCATCCTCTGATCGCATGATCGTGCACGAAACCCTGCCGCACACCCGTGAAGACTTTCACTTCCGAAAAGGCCTCTCTAAGCTTGGCTTCAAGCTGGTCTGCCGTGTAGTGGCGCATGTGATCGGGATTGACGTTTGGCGTGGTCTGGCCGTTGGGAGTCGTCAGAATGAACCACCCGTTGCTCTTCAGGATTCGGTGAATCTGGCTCACAAAGGCTGAATCGTCAGGCACGTGCTCGATCACCTCGACACTCACGACAATGTCGAACGTTTCCGTTTCATACGTCGTTCGCGTGATATCCTCGAGACGTATACCTGCCACATTGCTGCGCCTGCGCTTCAACTCGGCCAGAATGGTCTCGGTCAACCCCAGCGAAAGGGCCTTCTGGACTTCGGACTCACGCGGCAGATCCACGATCTCAACCTGAGCGTTGACCCCTATCGTATATTGAGACTTGCGTCCTCCCACGTCCAATAGCCGCCGCGGCGGCGCATTCACAGGACAGCGCTCCCGCAGCAGTCGGCGGACTCTGGCATGGTGCACTGCCGTCACGGGCCACAGCGCACAATAGAAACGTTCATACCAGGTCACGATTTATCTCCGTAGGAGCCAGGCCCTGGAAGATCCCTTTCAACATTCGGCCAAATCAGGCATCGCTTCGCGCAGGTGCGCACCCATGTACCGTACCTGCGCCTCGATCGTTTTCTCGTGTGCCACCTGAAGGTTGTGCTCGGCCAGACGCCGGCGATATGCATCCTCACAGACGATCCGCCGGATCGCACCGGCCAAAGCGTCTGCATCCCCCGGCTCCACCAGGATTCCGTTCTCTTTCGAGACAATGCCGGGTATCCCCCCGACATTCGTCGCCACGACCGGAAGCCCCTGCGCATAGGCCTCGATGAGTACCTTCGGCGCCCCTTCCGTAAGGCTCGGCAGGATGAGCAGGTCGTGCGCACGATAGATCTCCCACAGGCGTCGATACTCCTTGATGTGGCCCCTAAAGGTGACTGCTTCCTGTAACCCGAGTCGGACCACCTGTTCTTCGAAAGCGCTTCTGTCCGGTCCTTCGCCGACGATCGTCAAAACCAGATGCTGGGCGTCATCGCGCAGCTTTTTGAGAGCCTCCAGCAACGTGGGCACCCCCTTCTTATAATCGAGGCGCCCCGCGTACAAGAGCCGGGGGGGGTGATGCAGCTCACCTATGCCGCCGGTACTGCGAATGTCGGCCTCCCGAAAGTTGCTCGATTGGTTGACGACGACATGCCGCCCCCAGCGACGGTAGCGCTCGGCCATGGCCGCACCGTGGACGAATACGAGCATGGACCGGAGGACCCACCGGATCAACAGCCGATGCAGCAGGACCACAGGCTTGACCAGCCAGGGATGTGCCTGGGCAAAACCGGAGACGGCATAATCCGCCTCCCAATCGCCGACGATGGAACAAAAGAGCGGCCGACGCTTCCACCGTGCCAGCGCCAAACCGATTATCTGTTCGTAACCGGGAAACTTCACGTGGACCACGTCAGCTTTTTTGACGGCCTCCAACAGCGGCCTGCCCAGCGCGATGGGATGCTTCAGCCTCAGGATCGGGTACCAGTATCTTTCTGTGTAATTGGGCAGCTCGATCACCTCGGCCATTCCCTCCGGCAGTGGATTCATCGCGCGGGGCGGCGCCGTGTGTTCGACCGGTACGGCCAAATACACCCGCTCAAAGAGCGACCGAATGACCTCGACGTAATGCTCGAAACCCCCTTCCGTGCAGTAGCGGCCATTCACGGCGTAAAAAAGCTTGTGTGAGATCACCAGGCAGCTCTTGCGAAATACCGCCGGTGGAGCGGATACACCACCCGGAGACTTATTGCCGGCCCTTTCCTGATACATCGTTTGGCTCATTACGGGTGCTCCACCCGATCACGCGTCAGCGCTGAACGAGGCGTCATTCCATCCCTGCTCCAGGCAGACAGGCAACAATTGAAGCAGAATCGCGTGGAAACGTCAGACGGCTTCCGACGGGCCAACAGGCGACGGGTAGACTGTGTCCGCTTCCACCGCCTCGCTCGACGCACTGGAGTACGCAGTGCTTCCATAGGTTCGCTCCAACCAGACGACATATCCCAGGTTGGCCGCCATCAACGCCCAAAACACTTTGTAATAGGTCAGGTCGACCAAAGGCGTCATGACCAGAAAAAAACTATGGAGAGGCCAACTGTTCAACAACAGCACGCGGTCGGCACGCGGAAGCGGCAACCGTTCTGCCTTCCGAATACGCAACAGCATCAAAAACCATGCGCCGAAAAACAATCCCCAGCCCACGAACCCGGTCTCCGCGGCAATCTTGAAAAGCGAATCGTGGGCGCTCATGCGCACACCTGTAAAATAGGCGGCCGCGATCGCATTGTAGCCAACGCCGAAAATGGGATATTCCAGGGCGGTTCGGAAAGAACGCCACAACAGTTCCCACCGGGCTTGCGCGCTCGACTCGCCGAACTCCTGTCCACCCGTCGTATCGAACATCCGAACCACCCGACCCCAGTGCTCCGTCGTCGTCAGATACAACAGGGCGGCCCCCATCGACACGCATATCAATACCAGCCAGAGTGTCTTGCGCGACGCGCCCGTACTCAGCTTGCGAATCATGAACCAGTAGGTGGCCATCACGATCACGAAAAAGCCCAGGTACGACTGACGCGCACCCGCCGCACCGATTACAATAAGGCAGAAGACCACAAACGCGATCATCGCCGCTTTGATTGCCTTGTTACGTGTAATGAAAAAGATCGCGATCGACGCCCAGGTGGCCATGCACGTCAGATTACCCAGGCCGGCGGGGTTGCCGAACAGCCCCACCGCCCGCGTATATACCTGAGTCACTCCGCCTCGGACGATAACAGTCTCCCCTCCACGCGCCAGGCCAGACGCGCCCCCAACCGATGCAACCACCGTCGCAATGATGATCGCCCACATGAGCCAGAGATAGGAGCGCCGCCCGTTGATTGCATGAAGAACGACGACGGCCATCAACAGCAACTTCAACAGTGTAATCAGACCCTGTTGGACGGCTTGAGGGTATGCAACGAATGGGTAGCTGGCCGCGATCCAGGTGACGAAAAATACCAGAAGCACGCACTCGCGCGTGAATACGATCGCGGTGCCCGCCGAAAAAACGCCCATAAACAGGACCATCCCGAGCAGCGCCACCATCCCCTGGGAAAACAGGGCCATCGGTCTGGCCAGCGTGGCCTCCCCCCAATAACTGGCGAGCCCGATGCACCCCAGAAGGATCGCCAGCAACGGCCCGCGGATCCCCGCCGGAGGGTTGTACGTCAAAAACGACCATGGGTCGTCATCCACTCCGTACGCTTCCCCCGCTTCGTACGCCCACGGTGTATGGCCGTGCAAAGCCAGCGTTTCACTGTACAACTGTCCCATCGAATAAACCCCCATCAGCCACGGGCTGAGAAAGGTCCGTTACGCAGGTACGCGAACAACAGCTCGCGCGTCTCAGAACGACGCTGCGTATTGAGTCTCCCGCACAGCCTTAACAAGGCCGAGAATCTCCTGCCGCATGCGCTCGGCGCTCCGACCGTCGAGGCCGCAGAGTTCCGCGTCCAGCATGATCCGCCGATTGCGGTCCAACCTGTCGCGCTGCGCGGTGTCGTTCAACGCCGCGCTGAGAACCGCAGGCAGATCCTCGGGCCGATCAACGTCAAGAGCCGCACCGTAGTCCCGCCCGTAGTTGAGTCGAAGCCATGTATCCAGGTACTGGATCAACACGCACGGTTTCCCGTAAATCATCGCCTCCAGAATGGCCGTACTGAACACCGTCATGCATACATCCGCCAGACGGATCAACTGCTCGACCGTATATTCTCTCTTGAAAAACATGACCCGATCGGTCCCCCAACCCCGGCTCTCGGCCCATTCGCGCCAGGGCTGCGGGTCGTCGCTGCGCGGGTGGAACTTGACTGCCAGTACGGCTCCGCACCGCTCGCAAGCCGACACGAGCGTGCCGATCAGTGCCGACTGCGCACGGCGGCCGGTAAGCAGCGGCTGCTCGATGAACAGCACGAGTGGTCGATCGGCCGGCAACCCCAGCCGGTCACGTTCCTGCGGCACCTCGTCCTGCCATTTCCCCTGCCGCGCACGTTCGGCGATCAGGTCCAACTCCGGAGAGCCCACCAGCCGGACCCGACCCGCATCGACCCCTCGGGCAGTCATCGTGTCGCCGCTGCTCTTATCCATGACAAAGACCAGGTCCACGCCGTTCATGCCGCGAGGCTTCATACCCGGAGACGACCCGACCACGAGACGGAGCGCGAACAGTTTGCTGCGCACCCACAACGACGGCTGATAGGAGGGATTGGGCGGCACCTCAACCCCGTCGACCATCAACACCGTCGGGATACCCTGCCTTCGTGCCTCCTGAACCAGCGTCCCGCAGACCACACCGTGGTCGTTTCCAAATACGATCGTGTCGATATCCCGGCCGGCCAGGAACTTGCGCATCGCGTCGGCCAGCTTGCCCTGCCGCCACAGGGACAATAACCGCCGACCGCGACGGCGAAGGCTCGGCCGATAACCGCACGCCGGAAAGTCCACCACCGGATGCCCAAAGCTCTCCGAATCCACACAAGGCCGATCCCACGGCGCGGTCACGTTTGCCAGAGAAAGCAGCGTCACCCGATCGCCGCGCGCAGCCAGATGATCCATCAACGGCTTGAACTTGCCGGGCTGGGAATAGCCCAAAGCCGCAAACCAGACGTTCAGCGCCATTATGAACGAACCTCTCCGCTATGCGTCGAAGGGTGCTCCGCCGCATCCAGGGCGGCCTCGATCAGGTCGCACACCTCGCGTACGGCGCCATGGCCGCCGGCCTTGCGGCAGACGTATGCCGCGTGGCGGGCGACTTCCGAGCTGGCGTCTGCCGGGCATGCCGAGAAGCCCGCGCGCTGCACCATCCCCAGATCGTTCATGTCGTCCCCCACGCAGGCCACCTGTTCCCAACTCAGACCCAGCCGCGCTATCAGTTCCTCAATCAGCGCCTGCTTGTCCTGCACGGCGACGTGAACGTGCTCGACGCCCATCTTGCGGGCCCGCGCGGCGACAATCGGTGAATCCTCCCTGGTAACGATCGCGGAGGTGATCCCCCGCGCGCGGAGTCGGCTCATTCCCATCGCATCGCGCGTGTCGAATCGCTTGAGCAGCTCGCCGCCCTCGCTGTAGTACATCCCCCCGTCGGTCAACGTACCGTCCACGTCCACGCAGAACAGCCGCAACCGCCGCGCGATGGCTGCAAGATCCATCCGTGCCCTTTGCTGAGCGATCAGCAGGTTCTCCACGATCGCCCAGTCGCTGGGTTCGTCGATCTCGTAGTACGTCTCCTCAGGCATCTCGTAGCCGGCGATCCGTCCCGAAATGCGGCAACGGGTTGCCAAGAGGCGTTCGCGCGATGTGACGTACAGGGCCCCGTTCTCAATGAGCTGCCCTTCCCACTCCTGCCGCCGCGGCCGGTGGAACGGATCGTAGTTCACCGGCTGAACGAGCCCTTGGCGCTCCGCCCACAAGAACCGCTTGGTCCGCACGAGCGTCAAAAGGCTGTCCGCGCCGGTGGACAGGTACTTCTCGATCGCCTCGGTCACCTGCTGGCCGGTCAACAGTGGGCTGGTCGCCTGGACGAGGCCGACATGCTCCGCTTCGTGGCTCTCGGCGAACTCCAGTAAAGCCGACTCGCTGGTGGCTGCGTCGGTTGAGCTGGCATCGCTGCGACCGATTGCCCGGACTCTGGGCAACTGGAGGCTCTCCACGCAGTTACGGATATCCACGCTGTCGCTGGCAACGTAAGTCTCCGTCACAAGCGGACTGTCCGAACAGGCCTTGGCCACCCAGTAAATCAAAGGCCGACCCGCCATCGGAGCGATATTCTTGAGCGGGATGGTTTTGCTTCCGCCACGGGCGGGTAGAAACATGGTTATTTGCATTGCGCGCGATCCCATTTGAGTTTCTTCCGCGTCTGCTCTTCGACCTCGAGAATCTCGCGCGGCCGCCGCTGGAGCGCCAGCGCCATCGCCTTCAGGTCGCGCGCCACGCGGCGCAGGCCGTCCGGCTCAAGGCTTGCGGCATGATCGGTCCCCTTCCAGGTCCGATCGAGCGTGAAATGCCGCTCCACCCAGTCGGCCCCCAGCGTGAACGCCGCCACGTCAGCTGCGATACCCAGGTGATGGCCGCTGTAACCGATCCCCTTGACGCGCGATCCGTAGGACTCCACCAGCCGGCTGATCTCCAGCAGGTTCAGGTCCTCGAAGGCCACCGGGTAACCCGACGTACAGTGGTAGAGCACGACGTCGGTCAGCCGCCCCTTCTTGGTGAGCAAATCGACCAGCTCTTCCTCCTCCCGGCGGGCGGTCATGCCGAGAGAAATGTGAATCTCACCACCGTATTCGTAGCACAGTTTGGTCAGCAGTTCCCAATGCGTATTGCAGGCTGACGGCACCTTGATGAGTTTGGGATTGAGTCCGATGATCTCGGCCGCGCTGGTCATGTCCCACACGCTCGTGCTGTAGGTGACCGCATAGCTCTCGCAGATCTCCTTGAGTTTGGCGTGGGTGTCGACGTCGAACTCGAGGAACTCGCGGTGCTGGCCGTAGGTATGTCCGTAGCTGTGGATCGGATTGGGGTGCGGCGCATCGTACTCGGCGGGCGTGAGGCACTCGCTCGGCGTGCGCTTCTGGAATTTGACCACCTCGACCTTGCAGAACTGGGCGGCCATCATGATCATCTCCTTGGCCGTCTCCAGGCTGCCGCGATGGTTGCAACCGATCTCAGCTACCACGTGGGGTGTTCGTATGTCTGCCAATTGAGAATCCCTCATCCTTGAAGACAGCGGACCGCCCTTGTCCTCCGTGCCGATCGATCAGATTTCCCCTTGAACTGCCGGCATGAATCGTGACCGCACGCTACGGATCGTCTGGCCGAGCATCGCCCAGTCCGAAAGACGGAACCGCCACGTCCCGTAGAACCCCAACCCGCTGAACCGTACGAAACTCACCAAGAGTATCGTGGAACTGGCGAAATAGCCCAGCGTCATCGCCCAGGCGGCACCGCGCAAACCCATCACCGGCATGAGCAAATACAACGCCACGATGTTGGTCGCCATGCCGATCGCGACGGCCCAGGAGGCAATTCCCGGACGATCCGTCCCCAGGAGGTAAGGGACAAAGAGTTTGGTGGCCACGCGCACGAAAATCCCCAGGCATACGATTCGGTACAGCGGCACCGCCTCCAGAAAATCCGGCGAAAACAGAATTCGCACGATCGGGGTCGCGAAGATAGCCAACACCCCCAGCAGGGCGCCGCAAACGACAGTCACCACCCGCGCACTCTGGGCGACCAGAGCACTGCGGCCCCCCGCATCGACGGCCACGCGCGGCATCAGAATCGTCGAAAGTGTGTCCGGAATCATCTGTATCTTGCTCGCCATCACCGTCGCCACCGTAAACAGCCCCAATTCACCACGAGTGGCAAAGAAGGCCAGAATGATCGCCCCGATGTGGGCATTGACCTGGTTGCTGATCTTGCCGAAGTAGTAGCGTACCCCGAAAGAAAGCATCTCCTTCAGGCTGGCAGCCGTCGGCTGGACCAGCTCGGCCTGGAATCGGCGACGATACAGAACCGTGAGCCACACGATCGTGATCGCGTTGGAAATCAGCAGTGCCAGCAGTGCCCCCCACACACCCCAGCCGACCACGACCACGAACAGCGCCACCCATCCGAGCTGGATGAGCGTGGTCGCCAGCGAAAGCACTGCCATCAGGCTGAATTCGCGCAAGGCACCCAGCAACAACATCAGTGTCGAAGCAAAAAACGAGAGAGGGATGGCCAGCAAGGCCAGGTGGAACTCGCTGGGGGAGGCCTTGTCCAGAAAGGTCAACGGGAACTGCATCAATACCAGGCCGACCCCCATCGCCAGCAGGCAACCCAGACCGCCGTGGACAAGCATACTGCTGATGCCGCCCGACAGCGAAACCCGTTTGGAAGCTACGAGGTAAACCGCAGCGACGTCGCAGCCCAGCACGCAAATGATCAACAACATCGTGGTGAACAGGGTGCAGGCTGCATAGGAGCCCACCCCGGCCGGCCCGAGAAACCAGGCCAGCATGCTGTGATTCGCCAGCGCGATGAGGATGCCGCCGATCCGCGCACCAAACGTGACTAAAAAATCCCGTACCCCAGGAGTCATATCGCAGCGATCCTTGCCTCATGGAGAGCGTCTCGCAAAACCGCTACGGCTACGGTCGGATAGGCCGGCGGGGTGTGGGATCCACTCTCGGTGTACGCTGTCTCTGCAATCGTCGACGGCCGTCCCTCCCAACCCTGCCGCCAGGTATTTCCTGCCCCCCAGACGGCTACCGCCACCTGTTGCTCCCGAAACCGAACATCGCGCGAACATCATCCCAGTCGGCCGCCTGCTCCGGATGGTTCCACGATGCAGCGCATGGGCAGTGCCCATGTTCAAAGACCAAATCCAGTGCTACATGATGATATCGGTCATCTGGAGTATCGGTTCGCACTCCTCCCCCTAACAATATCGACGGGCGGTATTCCGTCCATATTCCATGTACATGCTTCTTCCCGCCTGATGCCTTCCCCTCAGCATTACCACAGGGGTATGGTCCGCCGACAGATAGACGCTGTTTCCTGATTCAGATATGCGGTGGTTCCCCAATCTATCTATGCTGCTGGCAGCTAAAAGTTCGTTAATAAACCAGGACTGTATTTATGCTGCCTTTGCCGATTGATTCGTGCCCGTAAATCTACTTCCGAAACGGGCCGGCAGGTGACCTGCTCGGTGGGTCGCCACCATCAGCAGAGACGTTGTCGGAACTTAACCGGGATCGTCCCATGTGGCACGCCCACAAGACCGACAGGGCCAGCGCGATACCTGCCAGATCGAGCGCGAAATCCCACCAGTTCGGCCAGCGACCGACCCAAGCCTGCGTCAGTTCGTCCAGGGCTGCCCAGAACATCCCCAAGGCCAGCAGGGTGGCGAGCGTTCGTACCTTGATCGGCCTGCCCGGCCGAACCAGGACGAACCACCAAACCACCGTCCAGCCGATGTACAGGCCCACATGCACGAGCTTGTCAGTGTGGGACGGAGCCCGCGTGACGAGGGGGAATTCCTCCTCGAGGTTCGGCCAATGCGTGACGACGATCATCAGCGCGCAGTACAAAACGAGCCCGACGTAGCGGAACGGCGATATATGGTTATGGCTCTCCACGCAATCTCCCAGCCAACGGCACATCCATGGGATAAACGCGCCGTCAGCCGCGCGACTCTCTGCCCTGTCCGGCGTCTTATCCACCTCTCAGGCGTCCGCAGATGCGCACCGTTTACCGCACCTTCAAACGCAGATTCTCCAGAACCTCGCGAGTGGAGCGGACCTGGTTGAGCGTGTAAAAGTGGAAACCGGGGACCCCGTACGCGATGAGCGCCTCGCACATCTGCGTTGCCAATTCCACGCCGTATGCGCGGGCCGAGGGCTTGTCGTCACCGAAGGAGTCGAGTTTGTCCGACACGCCCTTGGGCAGCTTCGCGCCGCACATGCCGCAAAACCGGCGGATCTGCGGGCCGCTCAGAATGGGTAGGATTCCCGGCACGATGGGCACATCCACAAGATTGTAGAAAAGTTGCGTGATGATCATGCTCGCACCGGCCTCGACCTTATCGCGGCACCGCCGCCAGTCGAGGTACTTGTCGTGGCCCTCCGGGTGGCCTTCCGGATAGCCGGCTACGGCAATGTCGAAATCGGCGATCTGTTTAAGAAAGCTGACGAGCTCGATTGCGTAACGGCAGCCGTCGGGGTGTGGTTGAAACGTCGTATCCCCCTGCGGCGGGTCTCCGCGCAGTGCCACGACGTTCGTGATCCCCGCCGCAAGAATCCGTTCAGCATAGGCGCGGAGCTCGTCGCGCGACGATCCAACACACGTCAGGTGGCAGGCTACCTCGATCCCCGTTTCCCGCTTGACCCGCGTGATGACGTCGAGGGTCTTATCCCGCGTCGTTCCGCCCGCGCCATAGGTACACGTCATGAAATCGGGGTGGATCGCTTCCAGTGCCGGAAGTGTCGTACCAAACAGGCGGGCTTCCGCCTCCGTGTCTCTGGGCGGAAACAGCTCGAATGAAATCGTCAGCTTCTCGCTACGGTGTGCCGCTGAAATACTCACGTTACTGTTTCTATCCTTTCATCGAGTCGCCGTCATGCACGCTTCGACATGCACGACGGCCAACCAAGTAGTCGTCCTCTATTTATCGGCTGGCCTGGGCCAGGCCATAAAAAGCAGGTGGAAAAGGGTTGGGGACCATTCCTCATCCCGGCTCGACGCCGCCGGCACGTCCTCACTCTGCCATGACAAAACAACGGCGGGCATCCCGTCCCCCTGCTCGTGCTCGCCCGTCTCGAGGCGGCTCAAACACCAGGAACGGAATACCCGCCGATCGAATCATCTTAAACAAGTGGCGGCGTGCCGCGTCAGCCGACCGCCAAGGCCACCTGGAAATACCTGCTCACCCTCTCGAACGTCTCCGGCGTGTCAGAAACAGGCCGGCCGACCCGACCGCCAGCAGCGCCATCGTCGCAGGCTCGGGCACCGCGGAGAACTCGCCGATGATGATCGGGGCGTCGGACAGCTCGACCAGCGCGAGGTAATTGTTCACGCCGTCAGGGTTGTTCGGATCCCACTGCCCGAAGATGTACTCGAAGTCGCGCCAATCGTCCCATTGCCACTGGGAAGGATCATTGGGGTCGCGTTCCCGTTCTCCCCAGTTGAACCCGTTCATGCCCATCCGGTCCACGTAGTCCACGCCGGGAAACGCCTCGGAAAAATCATCCATCCAGGACGCATTGATCGTCCAGACCCAGTCGACGTTGAGGGCGTCCCTTTCCCGGAACAGGTCCACGATAAGCCGGTACGCCTCGGCGAACTTTTCCGGCGTGTTGCCGTTGTGGCCGTTCAGATAGCCCCACGTGAACCAGTCGCCGTTCATCTCGTGGCCGATGGTGATTTCGATCGGCAGACCATTCGCGGCCGCCGCATCCGCCCAGGACTTCATGCGATCGTAATACCTTCCCTCTTTGCTGGTGAGGTGATCGATGATGTCGTCGAGACGGCTGGGACCGCTTCGCGCATCGTCACCTTCCCAGGCGTCGAAAAGCTCCAGGACGATGTAGGGAATCGAACCGCGCGCCTGGACCGCATCGATCGAGGCGGCTGGATAGTACTTGTCGAGCGACTCGTACCAGCCGATGCGCGTCTGGTGAACGTCGACGAGCGTCTCAAAGTTATCGACGATGGTCGTATCAGGCGGGGGCGGGTAAGGGAAATCCTCGAGAAAAGCCCCTTTCTGAATGCCGGTCCAACTCGTGCGGTACGCCGCCACGCTGGCCGGATCGAAATCGATGCGCCAGTCGCGCTCCTTATCAAGGTTGAACCACATGATCGCATCGATTTGCGTGAAGTTATTCCGTATCTGCTCACCGGCGTGCTCGATCCAGGACGCTCTGTTCCCAAAGGTCGAGCCGGCCAATGCGACGGACGAAAAACCGCCGCTAAGAATCACCAGCAGAGCAACGGCGCACGCTGCGCCTCCCCCCGTTTTGATTCCCAAATACCGCATGATCCGATGCTCCTCTCTTCTTTCACCCCTCATGAGGGCAGATTGCTCCCCCAGCCTTTCCCGTTGCCGTTTCGAATGGTGCTTCGCTTCTGGAGGGGCAACAATAGAGAAATAAAGCAATACTTTTTCCCCGCTACCCTCTCTGATCCATTCATAGCCGATAGCGGCTGTGAAATCAAGAAGATAATACAAGTTTATGGCCGATGATTTTCGAGCCGCCACCCTTATGGACCGCGGAGCCGACCACGCCTGAGATCAGTATTGATATTTCTGTTAAAGCCCTGCTACTTTCTGGCAGGATCGAAGGCACACCCCCCTCCTGGTGAGCAAGCAGCAAGGCTCAAAACGTCCGATAACGCCACGGACGGCACATTTGGCGTGACAGAACAGACCAAACTGGCTTCAAAATACAATTTTTTCGCTCCCGCCCTATCGACAACGCCAAAAGTGTTCCTGTATGATCTCCCCGGAAAAAGCGTTCACCCTAAATGTAGTGCCATTGGCCGGATGCAACCTTCGGCGGGCAATGCTGGGAAACGGCACAGGGGGCAAAAAAGGTCGGAGCGGCTGTTGCTCTATGCAGCAGGGAGCCTTCGAACCGATAAAAGACAAAACAACTCAAATTGAGCGATCTTTTCAGGAGACCACGCTAACGCACCGTCATGATCGTCGTGCGACAAGCCGGCTCCACCTGGCGCGAAAAAAGACCGTTCGGTGAAAGCCACAACTCTTTTGGGCTTCCAGCGGACCGGGCACAGCAAATCGTTCAGTTTGAAGAGGTAAAAAGGGTAATTCCATCACGAGCCGATCAGGGAGCGCCTCCCGCAAGGATTAAGCGCTACGGCCTCCGCAAGCCGGCTTGGGAAAGGTAAGACCTACCCCATGGAAACGCGACTGGACGGCACGTACCAGAATCGGCAGCGAGCGATCGGCATGGGCACGCTTTTCGCGCTCGCCGGTCTTATCGCAATGGCCGCCATGGCCACCTACTTCACCGTCCGTGTCGTCCTGCTGGTGCGGGCCCGCTACAGCGGTATCGAAATCGTCGTGAGCGTCGCCCTGATCACCGCGGAGATGTTCGTAGTCATCCACGCCTTTGGTTACGTGCTCAGCGTGCTGCGTGCACTGTTTCGGCAACCCTCGATCAAGGCGGCGGTCCTCAAGGATCCCGAGGACTTCCCCCCGGTGGACATCCTCGTGGCGGCCCGGCACGAACCGCGCGAGATCCTCGAGCGGACACTCGCGTCGCTGGTAGGTTTGCACTACCCCAATAAGACCATCTGGCTGCTGGACGATTCCTCGGATCCGCGCCACGTCGAGGAGGCGGCCGAGCTGGCCCGCACATTCAACGCCAAGCTCTTTAAACGGGAACAACGATCGGGTGCCAAAGCAGGCATCATCAACGCCTGCCTCGAACGCCTCGAAGGCAAGTACATCACCCTCTTCGACGCCGACCAATGTCCGATGCCGTTTTTCCTCAACCGAATCGTCCCGGTTCTCGAGGCGGACTCGGAGCTGGCCTTCGTGCAGACGCCGCAGTTCTACGCGAATATCAACGTCAATCGTGTCGCCCGCGCCGCCGGCGCACAGCAGGCGGTCTTCTACGAGTACATCTGCGAAGCGAAGGCCTCGGCAGCGTCGGCCTTCTGCTGCGGCACGAACGTCGTCTTCCGGCGGGATGCCCTCGCGCAGGCCGGCGGCCTCGACGAAAACTCCGTCACCGAGGATTTCGCCACCTCGGTCAAGATCCATGCGGCCGGGTGGAAATCACTCTACTACGGCGAGGCCTACACGATGGGGCTGGGCCCCGAAACGCTGCCGGCCTACTTCCGCCAGCAATACCGCTGGGCGCGCGGCACGCTGGGTGTCGGCCTTCAACTGATCAAGCGGCTCGTCACGGCACCTGCCAGCCTGTCGTTCTGGCAATGGATCGATTACGGCCTGTCGAGCACGTTCTATCTCGTCGGCTGGGCCTACCTTATCCTGATGCTCTGCCCGGTCCTCTACGTGGGGGCCGGCATCCCGAGCTACTTCGTACAGCCGGAGATTTATTTCCTGGCCTTCATGCCTTACCTGCTGTTCGCGGTTTTCGTCTTCATCGCGGGTCTTCACCGGCGGCGCTACACGGTCGGCCAGATGCTTCAGGGAGTGCTGCTGGTGTTTCTGGCCGCCCCGGTGCACATCCGGGCGTCCCTGGCCGCCCTGTTCGGCAGACGCAGCAGCTTCGGCGTTACGCCCAAAGGCCTCACCAAAATGGTCGGCCTGAAGGCGCTTTGGCCGCAGATAACGATCTGCGTGGCCAACTACCTCGTCTTTTTGTGGGGCATCAGCCAGATGGTGTTCGAAAAGAATCTGGCTGCCGGCATCAACGGTTTCTGGGCGGGCATCCACTTCGCGGCCTTCTGCTCGGTTTTCTACTTCCGCGAGGCAATCACCCAGGATGAAAAAAGCCTGGCCGCCAAACTCGAAATGGAGACGGCCTCCTGATGAGCAAAGACAAACTACTGGCCGACCTGCGCGAAGCCGCTCAAGTCGAACGCGCCGCAGCCGTCGCGACGCGCAACATCATCGCTACTTTCACCTGGAGCGGGCTGGATGATCAGGCCCGAGAGGATGTGGCCGACACGCTCAGCACGATGGCGGCCGGCCACGACGCACGCGTCGGCGAATTGAACAAGCTCTCGGCCGACATTGAGAGGAGCGGCAGCGATGTTTTCTAGCGGTACTTTTCAGCGATATCTCTACGAGATCGACTCGACACAGAATCGACTCCGCGCGCTCTACGAGCGGATCACCGAACAGGCTTCCGACGAACAGATGCGCAACCGACTGAGCGGTTTTGTCAGGCAGCTGGAAAACGAGCAGCAGATGCTCCAACGGATCCGCGAGATGATGTCGTCCTGATCCGGCGGGGCAGGGACCGGTCGCCCAAGGCGCGTCGAAAAAACGCCACCGCATGGCAGGCGCGGGGGCCCGATGAACACGCAACGTCCATCACAGACTGTGCGGTCACGGCCGGGTCGCTCCATACCGTGCGTGGCGGCCTGCGCGCTGGCGGTTACCGCCGGCTGCTCGCAGGCCCATGCGTTCTCGCCGCGCGGAGACCGCGACGCGGTCCGGACGGGCGCGTTCGTCGGCGACGGGGACTACGCGCGCGGCTATGCCCGGCATGCACGGACGACGGGTCGGCCTCCCGGACTCCTGCTGAACTTCACGCCCTGGGCGCAGCGGGGCACGCTGCCGTTTCCCGAAGATTTCTGCCTGTTCGCCATCGAACGGGCGGTGATCCCCATCATCACGTGGGAGCCCTGGGAGCCATGGAGCGGCTGGTATCCGCGTCTTGCCGACATCGCGGCCGGCGCGGAGGACGAACGGATCGGACAGTGGGCGGCCCGGGCCCGGCAACTGCCGGGGACCGTTCTGCTGCGTTTCGCGCACGAGATGAACGGCGACTGGTACCCGTGGTCGGTCCGCAAAGATCCCGCTCAGCGCCCGGAGGATTACGTGGCTGCCTGGCGGAGAAT
>Ga0272443_10002266_pt1 | contig 25033 bp, 26 predicted proteins | sample SSMAcet12_FD_193581 | JGI IMG/M metagenome (GOLD analysis project Ga0272443, IMG submission 193581) | Marine sediment archaeal communities from Little Sippewissett salt marsh, Falmouth, MA, United States - SSM-Acet-12 | ecosystem: Environmental > Aquatic > Marine > Wetlands > Sediment ...
GGTAAGTGCTACAGCACCCTTAATGGATTTAGGATCTGTATCTTTAGGAATATTAATGGAAACATGTAAATCTATACTCCCAACAAAAGAAGAATATGAGTTTTCTTTAACCTTTTTAATACCTTCTTCTAATGAAAGAATTTCATCATGATTTATATTCTCTACAATCTTTTTATATTTTTTACCTCTTTTCATATCTAGTTTCTTGTCAAAATATTATTTCTCAACCTCAACACCCATCTGTTTAGCAGTACCCTCAATGATCTTGGTAGCCTGTTCTAAATCTTTGGTGTTTAAATCTGGTTGCTTAACTTCAAAAATATTCTTAACCTGTTCTTTGGTTAATTTGCCAACCTTTTTAAGGTTAGGTTTACCAGAACCCTTCTTAATCTTTAACTCTCTCCTAATTAATTCAGATGTAGGAGGAGTCTTTGTAATGAAGGAGAATGTTCTGTCTTCATAGATTGTAAGAATTACAGGAGTAAGAATACCTTGACCATCTTTTGTCTTCTCGTTAAATTGAGAGCAAAAATCCTGTGTAGCAATACCATATGGTGCTAATGTAGTACCAATTGGAGGAGCAGCTGTAGCTTGCCCTGCAGGAATTGTAATTTTAATTTCAGCTTTTATTTCTTTAGCCATATCTAGTTATTTAATATCTTAAAGTTTACTTACCTGTGAAAAATCTAATTCTACAGGTGCTTCTCTACCTAAGAAAGAAATGAGGACCTTGATCTTTCCTTTGGTATCGTCAATCTCTTCAACACTACCAATGAAGTCAGCAAATGCACCCTCAGTAATCTTAACAGCTTCTCCAACACTGAAAGAAGTCTGGTATGAAGGTTGCTCAACCTCTTGAAATTTCATAATTGCATTAACTTCACTCTCTGGTAATGGTCTTGGATATTTATCTGTCTTAACAAAACCTCTAACTCCATCTGTATTTCTAACCAAATCCCAAGTCTTTTCATCCAATTCCATCTTAATTAACACATATCCAGGGAAAATCTTATCTTCTTTTACATCTTGTTTTCCCTTCTTAACAACAATCTTCTTCTGTACAGGTACTAATATCTCTAAAACTTTCTTGTCCATCCCTGTAGCTTCAACCCTCTGTCTAATTTCTTTTTGAATACTGTTTTCATATCCAGTTCTAATGTTTAATACATACCACTTAGCATTTGGATTAACAATCTTTTTCTTTTTAGTAGCTTTTTTAGAAGTCTTCTTAACTTCTTTCTTCTCTACCTTCTTTGTTTCTTTTTTAGCTTTTTTCTCTTCAGCCATCCTTAATTATTAAAAAAATTAGAAATTGGACATATCTCAGACTTAAATCCTTCTAAGAAACAGTTAACTGTTCCATGGAAGAAAAGGTCTAAGAGTAGGATTAGCAGGGCTATTATAGCACAAACTATTAAAACATATACAGTAGTCTTTAGTAACTCTGACCTTGTTGGCCATGTAGTCTGTTTTAATTCACTTTTAATGTCTCTAAATATATTCATTTATATTTCTCTTAAGTATTTGGCAGGCCCACTCCGATTTGAACGGAGAACTACGGTTTTGGAGACCGCTGTTTTACCAGTTGAAACTATGGGCCCTAGTTCGTAAAAGAGCGTCCTTACTTTACTTTTGTCTCCTTATGTACTGTATGTTTTTTACAGTTAGAACAGAATTTCTTCTTCTCTATCTTTTCTTTAATATTCTTTGTTTTGTAAGTTGTGTAGTTTTTCTTTCCACACTCTGTACATTTCAAAGCTATTATTTCTCTGTTTGCTTTTGCCATCTTTTTCCGATTTCACATGTTAATAGTATGGGGAATAGATATGGAATTATACGTGAAGATAAAGGAAAGTACAAGAGGATATATTCAAGGCCTGGCCTTACTAGCCTGTAATAAAATACATGTAACATTTTGAATAACAAAAATTATTTTAAAAACAAAATTTCTAGGCCAGGCCTTGAAGGGGATATAAAATGGTGTATATTAGAGAAGTAAATTGACATAAAAATAAATGTCCAACAATTCTTCAAATGTTTCCAATATTGTTGCAATGGGTCTTGCCACAGGCTCGTTCTTAAGCTCTGGAGAGGATATTAGTCACAAAACAGTTGAAAAGTTTACAGATTCTACGACCCCATTTTCACAACCAGCATATGAAGAGATACAAAAGAATATGGGGGATATTAATCATGGATTAGGGAAGATCGGAGGAGGATATAGGGTAGTAACAGAAAAGGATGCCCTTGCAGTTAATTTAAATCAAGAAAATGAATTAACCCCAGAAGAAGAAAAGGCATTTATCGAACAACAAGGAGGTGTAATGGTAGATGGATCTCGGTCTTTTATTATTACTTTTGATGAAAACCAATTAGGAGGGGAGGATAAACATGGTAATCGGGATATTCGCGCCCTAGGAGAGGGAATGGATATAATGATTGAGAGTATAAATGCTCAAATAACTTATGAGAACAAACAAGGTAGAGAGATCGGATTTTTAAGATGCCCACCTGAGGGGACAAGAGAAGTTGCTCAATTCTTTAATAGAATAATTCCATTGCCTGAAAATGCTTATGGGAGAGTTGTACATCTAAATAATTATGCGGAGACATTGCGGGGGGATGAAGGTATAGATGTTCGACTCCAACGAGATGAGAAAACCGAGGTTGTTATTATTCCTGTTTTAATGTCTGGAAATACGACCAGTATATTACCCCCTGAGGTAATTGTTGATGAGAATGGAGAACTTCGTGCTAGGGTCAAAGACTCTGATAGGATTCCTATAAATAAAGGAGGATATTTACAAGCAGATGGAGCATATTTATCTCTAGCATTTGCAAACTTTGTTGTAGAAGGGGAGGGTAGTTTTAAATTACAGATATTAGGTTATTATAGAAATGGAACCATTCATCCGAATGGAATATATGTTTACAATATGCCTGAAGATGTTACTCAGGTATATCTTCCTTCGAAATAAATAGGTGAAAGTTAATAACTGGAGCTGGATCTGAGAATCGAACTCAGGACCTCATTCTTACCATGAATGTGCTCTAGCCAACTGAGCTAATCCAGCATTAGAGTGGTGCAGAGGATTGGATTTGAACCAATGTATCCCGAAGGAGTCGGATTTACAGTCCGATGCATTTGACCACTCTGCCACCTCTGCTTAGTGGAGCCGAAGGAGAGATTCGAACTCTCGACCTACGGTTTACAAAACCGTTGCTCTGACCAACTGAGCTACTTCGGCCTAGGTACAGGGTAAGTTTAATATATCAAGAATATATAGTCAATGGGGATTGTAATAGGCCCGACCAGGAGAGGGTTCGTAAGTGCCCTGTAAGAACAGGTGGGTATCCTCAGCGTAATCCCACGGGATTACGAGATTTAGGATCCCCAAGAATTCACTTTAAGGAGCTACGAAACCTCTGGTAACCCCAATCGGGTTAATATATTTTAACCTATGTGGAAGCTTATAACAATCTCTTAAAAACCCAGTAGCTGTAAGAAGAAATTAAGTGTATTAACAATATATTGTGATACAACACCAGAAAAAGGAAACAATATTAAAATTATCAATATCCAAGAGTATTTCTCTAACCCTTCCCAATAGACCCTTAACCTTTTTGGAAGAATTGCCCTCACAACCTTATGACCATCTAAAGGAGGAATTGGAATTAAATTAAAAATTGCTAAAGACAAATTAACAATGGCAAATACATAGATGAAAATCTGAATGAACAAAGGGAGGGATGGAATCTTGTTAATTAATGCACAAATACCAGCCATTAAGAAATTTGAAAAAGGACCCGCAAAAGCAGTAACGGCAGTACCAAGCACTGGTCTCTTAAAATATCCCTCATTAATTGGAACAGGCTTACTCCAACCAAATCTAAACAAAATCATGGAAAGGGCACCAACAGGGTCAATATGTTTGAGAGGATTAATAGTTAACCTATCCATCATCTTTGGAGTAGGATCTCCTAATTTGTAAGCAGCATATGCATGAGCAAACTCATGGATAGAGGAAGCTAATATTATCGATGGTATGGACAATAGAGTCCAATTTAATGTATCCATAATTTACAAATACTTGCTTAAAAACTAACTTTTTGATAATATCATCTAGCTTTTAATAATTCAATTTTACTAAATAGCAATGGCAAAGAAATGCTTTTTGTGTGGAAAATCTACAGTAGCTGGTCGAAATATACAGCATCATCACTCCATAGGATGGAGATTTAAAGCACCTAAAACAACAAGAACATTTAAACCTAACCTAAGGAAGGTAAATATTGAGATAGATGGAAAGGTAACTAAAGTTCCTGTATGTATGAAGTGTTACAAGAGATTAAGAAAAGAGGCTAATTAAAAACGTTTCAGTATTTAAAACAAACTGTGAATTAAAGAACTTAAAATGTTCTTTAATTTTAAACATTTACCTCTCGCACATCCTCATTAGTAATGGTAAAATCGAGGTATGAAGATAATAGATTCCATAATGGAAATGTTCACGTATGACATAGGTATAGACCTTGGAACTGCTAATACCATGGTATATCTCAGAGGTAAAGGTATCGTTGTATCTGAGCCATCTGTTGTTGCAATTAACAAAAAAACAAAGGAGGTTGTTGCAGTAGGAAAGGAAGCAAGGCAAATGATCGGTCGTACTCCTGCAAATATTGTAGCAATTAGACCTCTACGAGACGGGGTAATCTCCGACTTTGACACTACCCAAGCCATGATTCACCACTTCATTGGCAAAACTCACATGTATTTTGGGAAGGGTTTTAAAATTCCAAGACCAAGAGTAATTGTAGGTGTACCATCTTCTGTTACTGAAGTTGAAAGACAGGCAGTAATAGATGCGGCTAAAACTGCAGGAGCTAGGCAGGTATACATTGTTGAGGAAGCAATGGCAGCAGCCATAGGTGCAGATTTACCAATTGAAGACGCCTCTGGTAGCATGATCGTCGATGTTGGAGGAGGTACCGCAGATATTGCTGTTTTCTCACTTGGAGATATTGTAATAGATAAGACCTTGAGGGTTGCTGGTAACGAAATGGATCAAGACATCATTAACTATGTTAGAGAAAAATACAATATTCTAATTGGTGAGAGAACTGCAGAAGATGTAAAAATATCCATAGGATCAGCATCTCCTCTAGAAGAAGAAAGAAAGATTTTAATTCAAGGAAGAGATCTTCTTACAGGCTTACCAAAGACTGTAGAATTTACTAGTGTAGAAGCTCGTGAAGCCATGATGGGAACCATAGATTTAATTACAGATGCAATTAAGGATGCCATTGAAGAAACTCCTCCGGAATTACTTAAAGACTTACTCTCTGCTGGTATACATGTAGCAGGTGGTGGAGCTTTAATTAAAGGTTTAGATGAATATTGGTTAGAAGAACTTAAACTACCAATTAAAATAGTGGACGACCCAATGTCTGCTGTGGCAAGAGGTACTGCTAAAATGTTAGATCATATAGATCTTCTGGATAGAGTCCAGAAATCTTGGGAAGAGCTTGTCTAAAAATGAAAAAAAGAAAGATAGAAGTGGTAAAAGATAGGAAAATTGTCCTCCCAGTAATATTTCTGGTATTAGGCATATTACTCTTCTCCTTAGAACTTCTTAAAGCAGATTCTGCAATAGATACAGCAATACATTGGGTATCAGATCCAGTAACAGTAGGCTCTGAAAACGCAGGAGAGTCAATATCTGACTACCTAGGGATACTCTTTGACATACCCAAGGTTCAAAAAGAATTAAACTCTTTAAAAGTAAAACTCTTTAATTACGAATCCCAGATTGCATACATATCCATACTAGAAGAAGAGAACTCATCGTTAAGACAAGAGCTTAATCTAGGGAATAAAGAGCATGTATATGTTGAAGCTAAGGTTTTGGGTAATGTTCAGGAGAATACAATTAGAATTAATGCAGGAGAAAACCAAGGTATTCAAATAGGAGATACAGTGTCGTTGGGATATAGTTTTGTAGGAATAGTAATAGATGTTACGGAAGATATTAGTACCATAAGATCTCCTTACAGCAAATCTAGTACTTTTAAGGTTAGAATAGCATCCTCAGAAGACAAGAAGGATTTAATTGGTACAGCAGTAGTTGTTGGTAGTGGAGAAGAATATATATCCATTGAAAATATTTCAAAGAATTCAGGTGTTAAAGTAGGGGACTATGTAATACTCAATGACGAGAAGGTAGTAGACAATCTTGTTTTAGGGAAAATATCTGAATTAGAGTCAGATCCTGCAAGTATATATGTAAATGGAAAGGTAGAAACAGTTGTTAATTTGGCAGAATTAATTTCAGTATTTGTTTGTACAGAATGGTAATCGAGATATTGGCAAGTATAGTGGGTTTGTTTGCATTGCTCTCCATAGAGCACCTCTTCATATCTCTTGGATTCTTTAGTATATGGGCATTCCTTACAATATATTCATACCAGAAATTACACAGCCCATTTCTCTGGATATCCTTGATATTAGTAGGAGGAGCACTTGGTTCCACTGTAGGTATTGGTACAGGAACCTACCTTCTAAGTGTAGCAATATGTCTTTTACTCTTGTACTTAATTAAAAGTTTCATCCCAGATGACTCATTCTTAGCTAAATACTTACCCTACATATTCATATTCTTCCTGTTTTACATACTAAGAGATGTATTTGGTGAAATTTCTAACAATGGAGTATTTCCAAGCATCCAATGGTCAGATATTTTGTCTTTCACAATATCTTCCATAGTTAGTACAGGTTTGGTAATACTAATAGATTTGGCATATGTGCAGTTTAGACATAATGGGGGTATTTCAAGGAAGGGTACAGGTATTGAAATTAGAAGGAGGTAGTTATGAAATTAAATATTTCTAAAAATTTAGAAAAAAGTGTTAAAAAGAAAGAAAAGATTAATGGTAAAGATATTAAAAATAAAATTTCGTTACTTCTAAGGCATCTTAAAGGGAGTGTTAAAAGTAAGGAAGGGGAGTTTTCTTCTCAATGGAATCTAATGTATTCCTTTGTAATCTTTGTTTTAATATTTGGGGTGTTGTTAATAAATATTACATATTTGCAAGTGGTTAAAGGTGCAGATATGGTTGTTGTTTCAGAGGAGAATAGGGTGAAGATTGAGAGTGTTGCACCTTACAGGGGAGTTATTTTTGACAAAAATGGAATTATCCTTGCAGAGAATGTTCCTTCAATGAACGTATATATTTCCATAGAAAAGTTTTTGAATACAAAGGGAGAGATTCTAAACGAAAGGTTAAAATACGTTTCCGATACCCTTGGGGGTATACTCGAACTTGAAGATATCGCAGATTCTGAAGGGAATGAATATGAATCAATATATGACAAAGTAATATCTGTATATGAACAGACCCCATATTTAACAGACATTTTAATTACATCTGGGATAGATAATGAGAAAGCAATTGAAATTAAAGCCCAAGGAGAGAGTTTAGACGGGGTATATATAGACAACGGCAATGAAAGACACTACCCATTCAAAACAATATTCTCACACATACTTGGTTACACAAGCCGTGTTACAGCAGAAGATTTAGAATCTAGAGAATATGTTGGATATACAGATATTGTTGGAAGATCCGGATTAGAATATACATATGACGAACAACTTTTTGGCATTAGTGGCAAAATTGCAAAAGAAGTAGATGCTACAGGCAAAGAAGTTGGGACTCAAGAAGTAACTTTGCAAGAAGCTGTATCTGGGAAAAGTTTGTATCTTACCATAGATTCAGATATCCAAAACAAGCTCTATGAACTTCTCAAAGAAGGAATAGAGGAGAATAATGCGACAGGAGGAGCAGGAATAATTGAGGATGTAGAGACAGGAGAAATTTTAGCAATTGTTACATATCCTTCGTATGACAACAACCTTTTTGTAGGAGGGATATCTGTAGAAAATTACAAGAAATTAACCTCCAGAGAAGATGTACCTCTACTAAACCGAGCTGTATCTGCACAAGAGCCCCCAGGATCTACATTTAAAACAATTGTTGCATCTGCAGCTTTAGATGCTGGAGCAATTAATAAATATACAAAGTATGTAAGTACTTCTAATTACACCTTTTCTAGTGGAGCACCATTTCAGGAATACCATGGCCATGCATATGGTACATTGGATTTAATAGATGCAATATCTGTTTCTTCCAATATATATTTTTGTGAATTAATTAGAAATTGGGATATGGATAAACTGGTACCATATATTGAGAAATTTGGAATTGGAGAATTAACAGGAATAGATGTACAAGGAGAAATGTTAGGAAGAGTACCTTCTCCTGAAAACAAAGAAGCACTGGCTAATTCAACAAGTCCTTGGTTAGATCCAATCTGGTATCCAGAAGGAGATTCTTGTAACTCTGTAATTGGTCAGGGAATTGCTCTTGTTACGCCAATTCAAATGGCTAATTGGATGTCTGCAATTGCTAATGGAGGGACATTAAATACTCCACATGTAGCAAAGAAGTTTGTAAGTGGAGATGGTGTAGAGGAGATATTGAAATATTCACCATTAAGGAAGAATATCATTCAAGAAGATGCTCTAGTAACTGTTAGAGAAGGTATGTGGGCAACTGTTAACGGTCCTAGAAGCACGGTATATCCTCTGAGAGATGCAAAGATTACAGTAGCAGCTAAAACAGGGACTGCAGAGTTTGGGAAGCTTAATGAGAGGGGGGAGTATGAGCATACTCATGCATGGACAGGAGGTTTCTTCCCGTATGACAATCCTAAATATTCATACTCAATATTTTTAGAAGATGGTGGAGAAAGTGCAAATGCTGCTTTTGTAATACGGCATATGGTGGACTGGATGGTAGATGCGGGATATATTCAGTAGTTCATACATATTTCATCTTCATTGTTTACCATATATGTATGAACATATATCTAAAAAACTACTTAGCTAAATCTCTACTTAAAAAGGGGGTAGGGAGGAAAAAACTTTTAGAAATTGCCCAAAAGGGAAGGTACAGGAAGGAGTTAGACTACATTGCATATCTCAAGAAAGAAAATATATCTGTAATTTCCTTTGACGAACCTCAATATCCTAAGCTTCTTAAAGAAATCCATGACTTTCCAATATTTCTTTTTGCTAAAGGAAATGTTGACTTTTTCAGCCAAAAGATATTTACAATTGTTGGAACAAGGAATATGTCTAAGTATGGAGAGAGGGTGGTAGATGAATTTCTGAAAGAAAGTAATGGTTACTGTTTTGCTAGTGGTCTCGCAAGAGGTGTAGATGCCAAAGTGCACAAGATGTGTTTAGAAAGAAATATCCCTACAATTGCTGTAGTAGCAGGTGGTTTGTATGAGGGATTCCCAAAGAGTAATGCAGAGATATTTGACGAAATATGTAAAAAAGGGTTGGTAATATCTGAATTTCCGCCAGGGAGGGAGATAGTGAAGGGGATGTTTCCAATGAGGAATAGGATATTGGCTGGTATGAGCTTAGGAACTTTGGTAGTGGAGTCAGATATAGATGGGGGTTCCATGATTACAACCAACCTTTCTTTGGAATATGGTAGAGAGGTATGTGCAGTACCTGGAAATATATTTAAAAACACATCTAGAGGGTGTAATTCCCTCGTAAATGACGGCGCCAAAAGTATTGTATCTAGTGAAGAATTCCAATCTTTGTTAAAGGATTGTATACAGTAAGGTGCATATTAAAGTGATAGTTCCCATTTTGTATACATATTTGACAAAATGGAACTCCACAGGTATTTTAATATCCAGTGATATATACTTAAGAAATAAATATGGCAAAGAAACTTTTAATAGTTGAGTCTCCAGCAAAGGCAAAAACTATAAACAAATACTTAGGAAAAGATTTCACAGTTAAAGCAACTGTTGGACATATCATTGACCTTCCTAAAAGCAATCTGGCAGTAGACGTAGAGCATGAATATGAGCCAGAATTTGTCACAATTAGAGGCAAAGGAAAGGTAATTACAGACTTAAAGAAAGCTTCCAAAGACAAACAAGAGGTATATCTAGCAATGGACCCAGATAGAGAGGGAGAAGCAATAGCATGGCATACAAAAAATGCTTTGAAATTAAAAAATCCTAAAAGAGTAACTTTCCATGAAATTACAGAAGATGCGGTTAAAGAAGCAATGAAAGAACCTGGAAAGATTAATGACGACCTAGTACAGGCACAAATTGCAAGAAGAGTACTAGATAGGATTGTTGGTTACAAAGTTTCAGAATTAGTTTGGAAAAAGATCTGGTATGGTCTCTCTGCAGGAAGAGTTCAGTCTGTAGCATTAAGGTTAATTGTAGAAAAAGAAGAAGAAAGAGAAGCATTTAAACCAGAGGAATATTGGGAATTCTTTGTAAATGTGAAAGACACAGATGACAATATTCTTAAAGCCAAACTCTCTAAAAAAGATGGTAAGAAATATATTCCTAAGAATGGAGATGAGGTTAAAGACATTAAATCTCTTTTAGGAGATTCTACATATACAGTAGATTCTGTAACTAGAAAAGAGAAGAAAAAACATGCATACCCACCATTTACAACATCTACACTACAACAATCTGCAAACAATATATTAGGCTTTAGTGCTAAAAGAACCATGGGTATTGCACAGGCTCTTTACCAAGCTGGATATATTACCTACATGAGAACAGATTCAACATTTCTAAGTAACAAAGCAATTAAAGAGATTAGAGAATTAGTAAAAAATATCCATGGAGAGGAATATCTTCCAGAAAAACCTAATTTTTACAAAACTAAGAGTAAATCTGCACAAGAAGCACATGAGGCAATTAGGCCTGCACATTTTAATGTTAAAAAAGAAGAGATTGAAGAGAAATTTGGTAAACCAGAAGCAAAACTGTATGACTTAATATACAGAAGGGCAGTTTCTTCTCAGATGGTTGAGAAAAGAGTGGAGGTTGTTTCTGTTGAATTACTTCCTACAGATGTAAAAAATCCTGAATATATTTTTTCCTTGGGTGCAGAAAAAGTTCTTTTTGACGGTTTTAGAAAAGTTTTAAGTACAAAGGGTAATGGTAATGATGATATTCAAGAGATTGAAAAGATTAAAGAGGGAGATATTCTTACAAAAGAAGATTTTGTTACAGAGCAGAAGTTTACAATGCCTCCTGCTAGATTTACAGAAGCATCTTTAGTTAAAAAGCTTGAAGCTTTAGGTATTGGTAGACCTTCTACATATGCCACGATAATTGGAACAATATTAGCAAGAGGATATGTTAAAAAAGAAGCAAAAGCACTATTCCCAACAGAAGTAGGTAGGATTGTATGCAACTTTTTAAAGAAAAATTTCTCTCGCATGATGGATTACAAATATACAGCTAATGTAGAGGATGAGCTCGACATGATCGCCTCAGGCAAAATGGAATATGTTCCATTCATAGATGGTGAATACAAGCCTTTAATTAAAGAAATTGAAGAAGCAGACAAGAATGTTAAGAAGGAAGATGTAGTAATTCTTGGAGATTCGGATGAGAAGTGTCCTGAATGTGGAGGAGAGATGGTTGTTAGATTGGGTAGATATGGGAAGTTCCTTAGTTGTAAGAAATTCCCTGAGTGTAAAGGGATGAAGGATTTAGAAGGTGGGGAAGAGAATTTAGATCTTAAGAAATATTTTAAACCAGAAAAATGTCCTAAGTGTGGAGGAGAATTGGTTCTAAAGAGTGGTAAATATGGTAAGTTTTGGGCTTGTAAGAAATATCCGGAATGTAAGGGTACAGTTCCTTTGCTTTTGAATGAGAAGTGTCCTGAATGTGGGGAACATTTAGTAGAGAGAAGGAGTAAATGGGGTAAGACATTTGTTGGTTGTAGTGGATATCCTGACTGTAAATATATTAAGAAAGCAAAGAAGAAAAGTAAGAGTTCATAGTTTTTTCATAAATATTTCCTAAACTAGAGGTATGGTCTCTAGTAAACATGTTGTTTCTCTAAAAATAATAAAAGCAAAGCAGGAGAAAGTATACAAAAAAATATTTGACAGAGAATTTCTTCAGAGTAAAGACAATCTCTATTTAGAGGAATTTCCTCTTATAATTTTCCCAGAAGATTTTTATCATATTTGTTATGAATCTGAGACTGGTGGAGGGTATAAAAAGAAATTCAGTTTAAGAAGAGCTAGAAAGATTCTTTTAATAAAGGATATATGCTTAGGAAAAATCCCTTATAAGATTATTTATCAAAACCAAAGAGAGAATCGTAGTATTTGTGTCTTACTGGAGTATGCCGAGTTCGCTATCTTTGTTTTACCCCAAAAGTCAAAAAAAGGGACCTTTCTTCGTTTGTTGACCATAATCTCTTATGGCAAACAAGTAGAATCCGTAATAAAGAAACAAAAGAAAAGAGGGGTGAAGGTTGAATCAATAAAAGAAGCTGTTAGATTACGAGGCTCAACAGCTCCAGAAGGCCGACAGATAAATAAATATCCTACCTAAATAATACCTGAAATTTTAGGTTCTTTCAAATTTAAAATATTAAAAAATATATACATGTTACCAAGAGAAAAATTCTCACAAAGAGGGATTGACTCTCTTTCAGATTCAGAGCTAATTGCAATATTAGTAGGTTCTGGTTGTAAACAAACCAACTTCAAAGAAATATCTACAAGGATATTAAGATGTATAAGGGGGGAGATTAGGAACAAAAGGAATATATCTACTAAAAAACTAATAAAGATTAAGGGTGTAGGAGATGTAACATCCATGAGGATATTAGCAGGTATAGAGTTGGGAAGGAGGGTATATTTCCTAGAAGGAAATACAAAGACATTAAAAAATTCTAAAGAAGCATATGAATATCTTTCTAATATGCAAAATCTTAAACAAGAGAATATTGTAGGTGTTTTTTTAAATGCAAGATTTGAAGTATTAAAGAAAAAAACAATATCCATTGGGAGTTTAAATAGGGCTACTTTACTACCAAGGGATATCATAATACCGGCATTAGAAGTAAATGCTTCTAGTGTAATATTGGCACATAACCATCCTTCTGGGAATTGTGAACCTAGTAGAGAGGATGTAGTAGTTACTAAAAATATTAAGAAGAGTTTAGATTTAGTAGGATTAGAATTAATTGAACATCTTGTAATTGCTAAAGATGGTTGGTGTAGTGTAGGGATTTAGGTTAAAATATTAATATTTTAATATTAATCCTACCTATAAATGTTAAAGTACACAGGGCTACTAATTGACTTAGACGACACGATCCTAAGATCCTTTGAAAGATATGCTCCAGCATTAGAATATACCTCTGAGATAATTGCAAAAAGGTTTAATGCAGATGCCGAAGAATTGTTAGAGGCAGTTACAAAAGAACGAAAAAACCTTAGACTATTAATGCCTAATCTCCCATTGGGGCATAACAGATTAATAGCTTTTAGAAATGCTCTGGAAAAGATAGGGGCAGAATACAGAGTAACTGAATTGGCGGATGTAGAAGATATATTCTGGGACACATTTTTGGATGGTATAGAACTTTTTGAAGGTGCAACAGACACTTTAGCAAAACTTAAAGATGCAGGAGTAAAAATAGTAATTATCTCAGATGGAGATTTATCTTGGAGATTAAAAAAAGTTAAGAAATTAGGTTTAGAAGATTTAATAGATGATATTGTTGCTTCTGAAGAAGTTGTTTTTGAAAAGCCTTTTGGTGCTCTCTTCTCTTTAGCTTTAAAGAGAATAAATAAGAAGGAAGATGAGGTGGTAATGTTAGGTAATAATCTAATTAACGATGTACATGGAGCACAACAAGTAGGTATTAGGGCAGGACTCTTCGACCCTGAAGAAGGAGGCAATGTGTATGGAAGGGAAGTTGCAGATTTTGTAAAACCAGACTTCATAGTAAGAAATTACAAAGATCTTCTAAAAGAATTTGGCCTTTAATACTTGTAAAACCCTTGCTTCTTTGATATTATTCAAACGAATTAATATCTCATATATATCTGAGAATTTCCTGGATATTAAATCCATCAGATATATTTTTGAAGGAAAGGAGTAAATCATGGCAGAAGCCAAAAAAACAGTCTCAAAGAAATCTGAGACTAAAAATAAAGATTTCGAAGTAAAAATTCCATCACTAGAAGAACTCTTAAAAGCAGGTGTCCACTTTGGACATAAAAAGAGTACATGGAACCCTCTAATGGAAGAGTATATCTATGAAGAAAGGAATGGAGTACATATCATTGACCTTGTTAAAAGTAGGAAAATGATAAAAGAAGCCTTAACAGAGCTTCGCAATCTTTCACAAAAAGGTACTGTATTAATAGTTGGTACAAAAGGTCAGGCTGCAAACTTAGTAAGAAATATGGCTTTAGAAAATGGAGCCTTCTATGTTAACAAAAGATGGCCAGGTGGACTATTCACAAACTTCAAAAACATTAAAAGAAGTATTATCAAGTTAATTAAGATGGAAGAGAAAATTGCAGGTGGAGCAGAAGATCTTGTTAAAAAAGAAGTACTTCTAATGGAAAGAGATGTAGAAAGATTAAACAAGGTATATGAGGGATTGAAATTCATGGAAGAATTACCAAAAGCCATGATAGTAATTGACAGTAAAGTAGAAAAAAATGCAATTAGAGAAGCTAAGCTCTCTGGTGTAAAAACATTTGCATTGGTAGATACTAACTGTAATCCAGATTTAGTAGATTACCCAATTCCTGCAAATGACGATTCAATTAAAAGTATTACCCTCTTTGTTAATCTTTTTGCAGAAGCAATTAAAGGAAGTAAGAAATTAGACTCCGTCAAAGCTCTAAGAAATACACATGAAGCAACATTAGCAAAATTAAAGTCAACTTACGAAAAAGAAGTTGAAAGAAAAGCAAAGATGGAGGAAGATGAGAGAAATAGGATGAAGGCTCTTAGGGAAGGAAAAGCAGTAGAAAAAGGTGTTGTTAGGGTTGTTAAAAAAGAGAAAAATATAGAGGCAGACATAGAAGCAGCAGAAGAGGTTAAGAACAATTCTAAAGATATTGTTGAATTAGGATTTACAGCTCGAACAGAAAAAGCTTTAATGGAAGCAGGATTAAAGAAAGTAGAAGATCTTAAAGGAAAGAATGAAAAAGAGCTTTTAGAAATTAAGGGAATTGGAGCAAAAGCAGTAGAGGAAATATTGAAGGCTGTTAAATAATTTTTTAATTAAGAAAAATGGCTGCAAAGATAGAGGATATAAAAGTTTTAAGAGCTAAGACATCTGCTGGAATGGCTTTGTGTAAAGAAGCTTTAGAAAAATGCGATAACAACATGGAAAAAGCAATTGCATATATTAACGAAAGAAGCGATGTCATTAATAGATTACACAACTTAACCGGTGCAAAAATTGGTTTGTGTAAAGTTGCTTATGAAGAGTCTAAAAAAGATTTTGAAAAAGCAGTTGAAATGATTAAAGAAAAAGGCTGGGATGAACCAATTGAAGCAGAAGAATTTGAAGGAGAGGGAATAATTGAGGCATATGTACATGGTAAAGACCAAAAGTTAGTCGCTTTAGCTGAAGTTACATGTAAGACAGACTTTGTTGCTAGAAACGATAAATTCAGAGAATTTGCACATGAGATTGCACTACAAGTTGCAGCAATGAAACCAGAATTCATTTCCCAAGAAGATTTAGGTGAAGACAAAGTTAATGAATTAAAAGAGCTCTTTAGGAAAGAGGCAAAAGTTGAAGGAAAGCCAGATTCAATAATTGACAATATTGTTGAAGGAAAGTTAAAGAAATATCTCTCAGAGAAATGCTTACTAGAGCAAAAGTGGTTTAAGGATGAGTCCAAAACGATTAGGAATCTCCTTGACGATATTGTACAACAGCTAGGAGAACCAATCTCAATAAGAAGGTTCATGATTTGGGAATTTGGTAAATAGGGTCAGACCCGGGCATACTTCCAATGGAATTTAATTAATAGATAACCTCTTAGGTCTTTTATAGGTTTAAAAACAGTTCAAGGTCGGAGGGGGTCTGGCACTAAATTTTCTCTTGTAATAGAATAAGGATAGGTTAAATTAATATATTAAGAAGAGTATGGATATAGAGAAATTCAAACAAGATCTATCTAAATGCTTAGAAGCACTTAAGGAAGATCTCTCTCAAATTAGGACAGGAAGAGCTACACCAGAGATTGTAGAAGATGTTTTGGTAGATGCATATGAGACACAAGCACCTATAAAGAATTACGCAAGTATTACTGTTATGGATGCTAAAACGGTCTCTATTCAGCCTTGGGATAAAAGTATTGTAGATAATATTTCTAAAGCTGTGTCGGAAGCTAACCTGGGTCTGTCCCCAATCATGGAGGGAGATAGGGTGTTGGTTAAGTTGCCGGATCTTACCGAGGAGAGAAGGAAGGACTATGTAAAGATCATGGGGGAGAGGGTAGAGGATTCTCGTATAGCGGTGAGAAATGTTAGGCAGAAGTATATGAAAGAGGTGGATGAGGCCCAATCTTCTGGATTGTCTGAGGACGATGCTAAAAGGAAAAGAGATGAGGCAGAGAAAGTTGTAAAGGAAACAAACCAGGAGATAGAGGAATTGAAGTCTAAAAAAGAACAGGATCTAATGACAATTTAATTTCAGAACAATTTCTAAATGCTTTCTGTTTTAGTAAATATATTGCTTTTTGTTGTAGTCCTAGGGGTATTAGTTTTTGTACATGAATTAGGTCATTACCTTGCTGCTAAATCTGTAAAAGCCACGATATATGAATTTTCCTTAGGATATGGTCCCAAGATATTTTCAAAAGAATATAAAGGGATTTTGTATGCAATTAGAGCTATTCCTTTAGGAGGTTTTGTGAAAATTGCAGGAGATGGAGATCCTTCGACAGAGCAAGGGAGAAAGGAGAGAGATGACCCTAATAGTTTAAAGAAAAAGTCTAAAATTGCTCAAGCTTGGGTAATGTGTGCAGGGGTAATTATGAATATTTTCCTTGCAACAGGAATATATTACTTGGTTCTTTCCCAGAGTGACTGGACGGCATCGTTGTCTGCAGATTTTAGAGAATTTAATCCTGTTGTTGGGGAGGTGGAATATGAGGCGGTTGAGAATATTAAATATGACGGTGTGGTAGATGGTAGTGGGGCTAAAGAGGCAAATATACCTGAAGCAGGAGAGATTAGAAGTATAGATGGTAAAGATATGGAATATTCCTTTGAATTAGGAGAAGTTCTAGAAGGAAAAGAGGAAGAGGTTGTAGAGGTTGAAGTTTGTGTAGATGAAGAGTGTAATTTTTACAATATTGAAGTTTCAGAAGAGGGTCATTTGGGTGTAATGGTTTTTTCTAATTACTTTGTAAATTTGTCTTACAAAAATTCAAAGCTTCTTGCTGGTCCTGGTCATTTGTTAAATGTTTTAAAACTTTCTTACCAAAAGATATCTTCTCTGTTTTCAGAGGCTAGGGAAACAGGAGATTACAGTGAAGTAGCAAATACTTTTACAGGACCTGTTGGAATATATTTGGTTTTGGATTACTTCAAACAATTTGGTTTAATTAGTGTTTTATCCATAGTTGCAGATTTGTCTCTATCTCTAGCTATTATGAATATTCTACCTATACCAGCTTTGGATGGGGGGAGAGTGTTGATATTAATAATTGAATCTATACTTAAAAAAGATTTAGATGAAAGGGTAGAGGCTGTAATTATTAACATTAGTTTCATCTTTTTAATTGTTTTAATAGTGGGGATATTGATAAAGGATTTTTTGTCGATAGATAGTATTAGGGGAATGTTTCAGTAGGAGGCTTTTACATACTTTGTCTACATGATATATTGGTATATTAAATATACTTAGCATTTTTATGGCTCGTAGAGTACTGTCTAAAAAAGGGAAAATAACATTAATTGTTTCAATCGTTTTTGGTGTAATAGTTATCGGCGGAAGTGGGTATTTACTATGGAGGGTAAATCAGGAGAAGGCTTTGTCTACCGATGAAATAGAGGCAATGGATCCAGATGGAGGTTTTGTTAGTGTAGGACAAGATGATTCTAGATACGATAATGTTTATGATGCAAATGTTGATGAAGATGGATATGTAAAGGAAGGATCGTTGCGTTGCCAATGTCAAAATGGTGTTTGGGTTGTTGGAAAAGCCAATGACTGCAATACTCTGTGTACTAGAACAGGAAATAACTATCCAAAAAGTACTGCCTCTGGATCATATTGTATACAAGGAAGTCAATGTCCTGCTTGTGAATGGCCACAAGTTGCATATTGTGGTTGTTCTGGAGATAGTAGCCCGGCTCATAATACTTGTGGTTGCAGAAGGTATAACAGTTTTACTTGTGGAGTCCCATGTGGAGAGGTTCAGAGCTGTACGCCAGATCCTTGCCCAAGTGGTTGGGTAAATTGTGGAACGTCTGGTCAAGATGGTGCGAAAGCTGAAGGGTGTGTTGCAAAAACTTCTTGTAACGGAAAGTGCCTAGGTTGTACAAATGAGTTTTATATTAAAAGATATTGTAAAGAAATCCCTGAAGAACAAAACACCTGTGACGGAGGAGGTTGGACTAAACAAATACCCTCTAAAGTTCAAAAAGGCCAATCTATAGAAATTGCTGGATATGGAAAAGACAGTGACGGTATAGATCCTACAAGTGTAAGCATATCTGTAGATGGAGAATCTGTAGACGATGCAAACGCCAAAGTAGACAGTACAGATACAACTAAAACCAACTGGGATTACACCCTTACAGGTTTGGAAGAAGGAGACCATACAGTAACAATATCTTGGAAAGACAACGAGGGACTAGGAGGATCTGACTGTACACTTACAGCTACATTCTCTGTAGAAGCCATTGAAACAAACCCAGATTGGAATATATCTAAAGTAGGAACCCCTGTATGTGTAGAAGGGGAGGAAGATGCACTGGATACAGTTGAAGTGGCATATGTAATAACCATAAAGAATACGGGAGATGGGGAAGGTACAATTGAAGACATTGTAGATTCTTTAGATTCAAAAGTAGAAGATAGTTTTGTTTCTGAAGATTCAATTACACAGGAAGGAACATATGCTTCTGGAGAAATTACTTGGGATCCTTCTGGAGAAGATGCAACCTTCGATGCTGGAGAATCTAAAACATATGCATATGATATTGTAATACCTAGAGATTCTTTTGGAACATATGAAAATATTGTAATTGCAACACCAACAGAAGGAGACTCATTCTCTGCAACCGCAGAAATTGGTGCAGATTGTACAACCACTGAGGAAGAAGAAGAGGAAGAAGAAGTCCCAGAGACAGGAATATTTGACGAAGCTGGTAAAAAGATTGCAATTGGTTTTACTTTCTTAGCAGTCGGTATGCTGTATATGAAGTTTGACTTTGTACAACTTGCTTGGCATGGTGTAGAGGGTAGTAAGAAGAGGATACAGAAGGGAATTAAAAAGAGTAAAAGAAAGAAGATTTCAAACTTAAGGGAAAGGTTTGAAAGAAAAATTTTTAAGAAGTAGTGGTTAGATGAAAATATTAGAAGATTTAGAACCAAAAGAAAAAAAGATATACATATGGGTAGCTGCAGCAATATTGGTTGTAGGAGCTACTGGTTTTTTGGTATGGAGGGTTAACCAAAAAGCAAAATTATCTTCCGAAGAAAGTGAAGCTTCTGGTACTGTTGCATGTGGTAGTGGTTGTGTAAATGACTCCGACTGTATTGGCTGGGATGGTGGAAGTGGAGATGTAGAATGTAACCAAGGAAGTACACATAAATGTGAGGTATATAGATGTCCAGATGGATATATCATTGGCCCTAGAAAATGTTCTTGTATTCCCCCAGATGGCATAGCTTGTGGAGATTACGGTTGTTACAGTGACGGAGACTGTGAAGGAGGTACAGGTCCTAACCAGACACATGAATGTGCACAGATAGCGAGTGGAGATATATCTAAACAACAGTGTGAAAGAATTGCTTGTCCCACGGGATATGAGGTTGGAGATGACAAATGTTCTTGTGTTTTGTCTGTAGCTAATACCTGTGAAGGAGGAGGGTGGACTAGAAAACCTACTTCGTTTAATGAGGATGAGACTTTTACAATTGCAGGATATGGGGAAGACACAGATGGGATTAGTACTAGCAGTATAGAAATTAAGCTAGATGGATCCACAATTGCTGGATACAAGATTACAAAGGAAACCAACGGTAACAGAGTAGATTGGAGTACAACACTCTCAGATTTAGATGCTGGTAGTCATACACTAGTTGTTACATGGGAAGATTCTGAAGGAAAAGGAGGAGACGACTGTACCCTAAGTACAACATTCTCTGTACTAGGTGTTAGTGACGAAGAGGAAGAAGAAGAGGAGGAAGAAGAAGAAACAACAACACCAACAGTAGATGAATCAGACAGTACACCTCAAACAGGAATATTAGATGAAGCTTGGGGCAAGGTTGCTTTAGGTTTTGGAATATTGGGAGTAGGTATGGTAATTAGAAAATTCAACTTCTTAGAATTTAGTTGGAATGGTGTACAAGTTGAAAGAAAGTCAACTACAAAAAAGAAGAAAGGTGAGAAATATAGTAATAACTTTGAGAAGAAGGTGGTAAAAGGTAATTAAGGTATGCTATAATCCACTCGTTTAATATATATCTTTACTTTGTCATGGCAGTAATTGTTCATGCTAACGAAAACATAGACAGTGCCTTAAAGAGACTTCATAGAGAGGTCATGAGAGAAAAGATTCTCGAAACATATAGAAACAAGGCATATAGGATCAGAAAGTCTACTCTAGCAGCAGATAAGAGGCGTGAGTGGGCTAAAATGAAGAGAAGAAGGAGAGCTGCTAGCAGAAGGGCTAAGTAAATTGTAATTCTTTTCAAAATGTCACTAATAGATCAAATCCGACAGGATATGTTTAAAGCGTCCAAAGAAGGACGTTCTTTTGAAGCAGATATATTAAAAATAGCAATGGCATCTGTTAAGAATGAAGAAGTTAAAAAAGGAGAGTCTTTAGAAGATTCAGATGTAGAAAAGATTTTAAGAACAGAAGCTAAAAAGATTAAAGATGCAATATCTCAATATGAAGAGATGGGGAGGAGAGAGTTAATAGAGGAGGAGAAGAAACAGTTAGAAGTAATTGAAAAATATTTACCAGAATTAATGTCAGAAGAAGATATTAAAAAGATTGTAGAGACAAAAGCATCTGAATTAGGAGTGTCTTCAATGAGAGATATGGGTAAGTTAATGGGTGTTGTAATGAAAGAGTTAAATGGCAAGGCAGATGGAGCAGTTGTTCGTCAAATTGTTCAAGATACATTAAGCTAAATGCAAATACATAGTTTCAATTCAAAACTTTTAAGTAAATATTCCAATATTAATTGGGAAGATTTTGTTCTTGCTTTAGAGCAGGTATTTGAACAGGATATTTCTGTTAATATTGTTTTTGTTAAAGAAAAGTATATAAAAAAGCTAAATAATGAGTTTAGAAATATTAACAATGTTACAGATGTGTTATCTTTCCCCCTTTCTAATACAAGTGAAATATATATTTGTCCTAGATATATAAATAGAGTGTTTAAAAGGGATAAATTTACACAAGAAATTATGCGTGTATCTATACACGGTATTCTCCATTTGTTAGGATATGACCATAAAGGGAAGTTTGAAAAAGATAGCCAAGAGGAGATGTTTAAGATTCAGGAAAAGAAATTAGAAGAGGTTTTAAATTTACTCAAAAAGAAAATGTATTTACTAGTAGGTCTAGGAAATCCAGGGGAAGAATATGAGAATAACAGGCATAATGCTGGATATATGGCCTTAGATAGGTTAGAACAATTACTTACTAAAAAAGATTTTCAACCTACTGGATGGAAAAAAGAAAAAATATTTAACTCTGACATTAACACATTTGAAAAAAACAATATTAAAATTGTTCTTCTTAAGCCATTAACATTTATGAACAATTCGGGGGTTGCTGTTAAAAAAGCTCTAAAGAAATATTCTTTAGAAGATATGTCAAAAGAATTAATACTAATCCATGACGACTTAGATATCCCTCTAGGTCAATACAAAACACAAATGGAAAAGGCTCCTAAGTGTCACAATGGTGTTAAAAATGTAGAAGACCATTTAGGTACTAACCAATTTAAGAGGGTTAGATTAGGGGTAGATAGTAGAGATGGTAAAAATATTCCTGGTGAGAAATATGTATTAATGGATTTTTCTGAAGAAGAAAAAGTTTCTCTTTTTGAAGCAATAGATTGTGCTTTAGAAGAACTACTCTTGAATCTCAATTAGAATAGATTCTTTGTCATAACTCTCCAATATTTCTGTAAAAGAATGTTCCGTTAATCTCACATCGTTTGGAAGTACAATCCCTACATTGTTTTCTGTAAGGGTTAATCCAAGATTAAGAATGTCCATATCCTTGTCTAATATGAAAAAGATTTTTCCTTCAGGTAATAGCTGTGGGGAGGAAATATTTAAATTCAATAAAGAATCTTTGTTTCTTAGATAGGTATACAGCTCTTCAACAGGTTCAAAATCTATACAATATTTAGGATCCTCCATCCTGTTTTTAACCTCTTTTTCTAAAACAGGTTCAATTGGTAATCTGTTTTCAAAATATGCTTGGGAAATAATCCTGTACGAATTCATTGCCCCATATTCATAAAGAATTTTCTCTAAAATATCTAAATCCTTTTTCTGAGGTACAGCAATCTTGTTAGAAGAAATAATTACTTCTCCAGAAGATGCAATATGTGAAGAAACAGCCTCATCAATGTTGTTAATATCGTTGTCATTAACATCATAGTCATAAGGGTCTTTAATACCATCAAAATCTAAATCCTCTGTAACATCGTTGTTAGCATCAAAATGTAAACCCTTGTTGTATGTCTGGGTATACATTCCAACTGTAAACAACAGATATATTACAGAAAGCCCCATTAATGAATATGCAATTGGATCGTCCCATTTTTGTTTTTTAAGAAATTTCCTGGTGAATACAACTAAGAAGAGAGATACAAATACCAATTCAATTGCAAAGTAGAAAGAAAGGTAATATCCAGTTTGGTAACTAGGAGGGAAGAGTGTTTGCAAAACAGAAAAATCATTGGTAGAGAATGGATACAGTACCATTATCCCACTAACTAAAAGATCTGCTAGTAAATGGGAAAAGGTTCCAATTAGTAATGTAAGAGAGAATATTTTAAAGAAATCTTTGTTCCAAAAATCTCTGTTTTTCTTGTTTAACCTTTTGTAAATTAATTTGTAACCAATATTCATTAGAATATATATCCCTAACCAAAATACAAAGGTGTGGGTAATTAGATCATGGTGTGTAAAAGAAGGTTTTCTAAAAGCGAGTAGGGCAAGAAAGTCAAAGTCAGGAAGTAAGCCACAGAAGAGAGCCCATGCAGATATTAATACCTCTTGTCCAAATTTCAATCTTTTAACTTTTTTTCCTTGAACAGCCTCATTGGCCAAGTAAGATATTGGGGCATGCGCTATAAACATCTTGTTACTCCTTTTAATTAATCTTTCCCATTATACATACCTTTCCCTAAATGATAAAATCTATCCTTGTATGCTCAAGTCAAGCATATTTAAGAAAAATTTTACAGAATATATAGCCGGTAAATTAGAAATTCCGGCACTTGTTGTTGGAGTAAAAGTTGGGGGATATCCAGAGGGATTAGAAGAATTTGTTGCAGAGATATTAGGAATTAAAGAAGACAAAGAGATTCTGCTAGCAGATACCTTAGAAGAATCTACTAATGGAATATATATTTCCAAAGGTAAGAATTTCCCACTAGAAGACATTCTTTCTTTAAATTACCAAAGGGTACAAAGAGTTTGGGAAGAGGGAGATATCTCCATCCTTGGAGATGTTGTAGTACTTTGGCCTTTTAGTATGCAAAATGTAATTAGGGTTAGTCTAGATGGAGATGTAGTAGAGAGAATAGATTTGGTAGATTCAGATACTAGAGCAAAAGTAAAGAGTGTAGATACAGTTAGTTTGTTTAGAGATAGGGGTAATACTGTAATTGGTAATGAGGGGGCAATTAACAAACTTTCCTTGCAAAGATGTACAGATGTTTTAGAAAAGAAAGATTTAGATCTAAAGATTTCACATATTCCAGGGATAGATATCTTCTCCAATTCTAAAAGTACAAGAGAGGTAATTTCTAATTACAAAAATAGAGGTTTTGACATTGTATACCTAGCCCAAAGCATTGAAAGGTTTGAAAAAGAAAAATCTTTGTTAAAAGAACAGATAGATGTTGTATTTAAGAAAAACAAAAATATTGAAACAAATATTCAAAAAGGTTTTGTATTAAACAATGAAAAGGTTGTTGTACTTACAGATTTTGAAGTACTTGGGGAAGTAGATCTATCAATATATGACAAGAAGGGTCGAGATTTAGATAGGGGGTCTGTAGCAATATTAAAAAAGATTTTACCTGGGGAATATGTAGTGCATATAGATCATGGGATTGGGATATTTAAGGGTGTTGTTTCAAAAGAGAATGGAGAATATTTAGAAATTGACTATGCAAAAGAAGATAAATTGTTTGTACCTCTTAAAACAGCAGGGAAGGTTAGTAAATATATTGGTGCTGGTAAGAGAAAGCCTCGTCTTACTGGTTTAAATAGTGGGGTATGGAAGAGAATTTCTAAAAGAGCAAAGGAAAGAGCTGAAGATATTGCTAAGGAATTAATTCAATTGTATGCAATGAGGGAGATTTCTGAGATAGAGCCTGTATTGAAAGACCCAGATGAATTGAATGACTTTTGGAAGTTTGTAGATACTTTTGACTTTAAGGATACAGATGACCAGATTTTAATTACTAGACAGCTTTTAGAGGACTTACAGTCAACAAAGCCAATGGATAGGTTGTTGGTAGGGGATGTTGGTTTTGGAAAGACAGAATTGGCTCTTAGAAGTATTTTTGCAACTGTTAATGCGGGGTATCAGGTGGCTGTATTAGCTCCTACAACAATATTAGTACAACAGCATTTAGAGGTGTTTAAGAAGAGGTTTAAGGAATTTCCTTTTGAAATTAGAACT
>Ga0272443_10002267_pt1 | contig 25027 bp, 10 predicted proteins | sample SSMAcet12_FD_193581 | JGI IMG/M metagenome (GOLD analysis project Ga0272443, IMG submission 193581) | Marine sediment archaeal communities from Little Sippewissett salt marsh, Falmouth, MA, United States - SSM-Acet-12 | ecosystem: Environmental > Aquatic > Marine > Wetlands > Sediment ...
CCCGCCGCCCGAGGCCCCCCTTCGGCTCTGTCAGCAAATTTGCTAGAAGTGCAAATTTCCCGCCATCGCCCCCGGTCCTATCCCGCCATCGCCCCCGGTCCGTCGGTTGAAACCGATGGCAATGAATTGCATTTCGATACAAGCGAAACTTTACTCAACGACCTTCACGTCGATTGAAAACGGTAACGATAGATTGCGACTGTGTGTTTAATATCAGAAGATTGAATTTAAGAATTACCTCGTTGTGGTTTTAGATATTTATTATTAGGTAGATACAAGATTTACTTTCTATTGTTTTTCTGGTTCGTTTTATTAGAAGGGAGATTTAGAAAAAGGGGTGTCTTTTTGCATTAATTACAGAATTAATGGGTTGAATCCGGGGAATAAAAATCCCGCCTTGAAAACGAAGACGGGATTTTCCAATGTGCTAATTTTATAGAGATAATTAGTACAACGCAGCGATATCGCGAATGAAGCTGATTTTCACATAAGGGATTGGATCCTCGAACAAACGGAAACAATTATCCTTGCCACGAGGAACTATCATTAATCCGCTATTGGGATGTCCTCTGATCCATTTGATCAATACATCGGTAATATCCCACAGCAGATAGCCTTTTTCATCCGGGAGAAAATCGAGGTGTAATCGATTATCTCCGGTCATACAATTCGCATCCAGATTGGAGGATTTCTTTTTAACATCGACATCTTCCGCAATCATATATATATCGAAAAAAGGTGTTTCCGATTTTTCAGATTGAGATACAATATGTATTGGAAGTGCGAGATAGCCAAATTCTATCCAGCTTTTTTTAGATAGATTATCGGGCAAATCGAAATTGACGATGATACAATCCTCGTAAGATAGTGAATTGTCGGCAACATCGGCGTAATGCTGTTTTCTTGCTTCACGGATATCCAGTTCTGTTATAGTGATTTGCTCTATTGCAAGAACATGAGTCATAGTTATAATAAATAGAGCAGCAATAAGTGATTTCATGATTTTTCCTTTCATTTATTTTATTAAGACCAGTTTCCTGGTTCCATTAAAGTGTGATGTGCGCATCCTGCAGAAATATGTGCCGGAAGGCATAGATGCCTTTTCATCATTCCGGCCGTCCCATACGAGGGAATACTCTCCCGGTTCGAATTTATGCTGAACCAGGGTGATAACTTTATTGCCCAAAAGGTCGAATATTGAGATTTCAACATCGGTTTTCTCGGGCAGATCGAAACTTATATTCACAGATGAATTGAATGGATTAGGTAGCGCTTTCTTAAATTCGTATTCATCTGGTATGTGGTCAGAATATTCATCAGGTTTAGATTTAACAACAGACAGATCGCATTCTCCCACCGGAATAGATGCTATCTGCACAAGTGGTCCTTCAGTTTTTGTTGGATCGTCCAACCAGTTACCGTAAGAAAGAATGGTGTCGATGCAGTCGGGATATACGCGAATTCTAGTAGAATAGTTATCGCACCAGATACAGTTGTGGCCGAGGTCTCCCATTATTCCCAAATCACCATTGGAGAAATAATAGCTGATTCCTCCCCAATCGAATCCGGTTACCGAACAATCTCTAAATTGCATAAACGAGCGATCGAAAGCGTAGGGGCCGTAACCACCATTTTCTTTGATAAAAGTGCAGTTGTTTGCGTAGAGAGAACCGCCGTAACATACGGTTAATCCCAGTTTGCTTATAGCGATATACATATCGCAATTGCATATTTCTACACTCGAGAAATCGAGGATTTTGAATCCACCATAACAATCCTGAAAGCTGCAGTTTTCGATTGTCATTTTTGAGGAATCCTTGATTTCAAAAACATAGCTGGCTGTACTGTCGAAAATACAGTCTTTTATATACGAAAGATCCGAGGTTTTGTATGTTACAATCGCTGGAAGTGAGCCAAGCGTATCAAATTTACACCTTTCGATTCGAAGATTCGTCTCTTTTCCATGATTTGAAGAGCCATAAGTGATTGTGTAATACAAAGTATGTGCGAATTCACAATCGATGAACTCGACTTCGCCGCAACCATTATATCCGAGGAAATAGCGCATATATTCAAATCTACAATTATTGTAGTATCCTCTACCATTCATGGTATGAATTATGCCACGCCAGTCCCCGGGCTGTTTGTTAGTTCGAGTTTTGTCGCATGTGAATAATATAGGTTTTTCCGGAGTGCCGTTCGCTTCTATATAGCCCTTATTCCAGATTTCAGTACGATCACTCTGAGTAAGAGACCCATACGAGTCGGATTTATTGGCCGTGTAGATATTGGTTCCCGGCATGATAACCAATGTATCGTTTTGGCCAATTAATATATCGCCGGGAAGATAGACATCGCCCCAAAGCGTATCGCAATTAGGAAATAACGCGAAATTATCCAGATTTCCGTGCGGATGTACGATATATCTGCGAAACCCGGGTTTGATAAACACTATCCAGGTTGAATCGGAGGGTGTGAGTTCAGGTATTATCGCGTTTTTGGATTCGCCTAAATTCTTTTGATAGACATTATCACCGCATATCATCAACATCAGGACATTTTCGCGATCCACGCTTATAGAATCACATTCCCAGTCTATATTGACATCCAGATGACCTGTATCTGGCAACCCGGGAATAGAGGGAATATGCCTTATCAAACGGGGAAGATATCGAACATCATCGATAATTGGTACCGGGCTTTCTCCAACCGATATCTCGCCTGGATAAACGGAAAACGCAATATACCCTTCATTATCTCGAAGATAATCCGCAAAATAATAGTTTTCATGTTGATTATCCCATCCGAGAAGACTCCATTTCTGGAGTTTTGCAATCGATAATGGTTGCACTCTATGAGATGTGGCCCACAAACATGAATCATTTGGCGTATCTACCGCACCTAAGAAATTTGCACCTTTATCAATTCCTTTGAAATATCCATTATAATTTGAAAGAGTATTTAGCGAGCCAACTTCAGCTATGGACGATTCTACCCAATATGCTTTGCCAACTTCGGGAATACTATCACTGATATCAAAATACTCACCTTCGCCATATTCATCTAATTCCATAAATTTTGGCGGTTCGGTATATGCAGGATTTGTGAAAATTTCCCGGAAAGTTTTGTCGGTTAGGGAATGGAATGATATTAGATTCCACCCCGGATCAATAGAGATAGAGATGATATCTGATTCCAGAGAACAGGTGGTGTCGGTTCCACCGATATATAGTGTTTTCTTCTGGGTGATAAAACCGTCACCAGAGAATACTATTTCTAAAGGGATTATCTCTATGAGAGTATCAGGATTTACGCTAATATCATCATGATTGAAAACCACGATATTATCAATTCCCGAAGTTTTAATTTTTTCACAATGAACTGTGTTAGAATCGATAAACTCTGTAGATATGCAAACCTTGGCATTACATGAATCATAAAATTCCTTGTCGAAAACGCTATCCACAAAGAGAGTACATGCCCTGTTTAAGCCATCAATTTTGAGATAAAAAACATCAATAGTACTACCGTATTCTTCTCTTTCCGAAGGAAGTTCTAAAGAGATTTGGTGAGGATTGTCATCGAGTGAGTGAGTTCGAACAAAAAGACGTGCCCCGGGATCACCAAGATATTCTTTGGATAGCGCATAGCTCGAGTCCAGTTGATCTGATGACGAATAGAGAGGATATGAATGTGCTAATGCCGCTAGATATAACTCTCCCCAATTATTTATGGATGGATCGATTAGCAAAGATGTCTCCATATTCAGGAATTCCGGTGTATTTCCCCAGAATTGAATAGCAGTCTGTCCAAAATAACCGATTGCAGCTTGATTTATCCATGCGGAACCTACATTATTATATGCGGGATCCCATCGCGCAGTTTGGCATGCTATAGCCCTGACAAAGGGAGTTCTGTGATCGAGAAAAAGTGTATCACCAAAATCTTCGTAAGGTGAAATGATATCATCGTAACCCATGCTTCCCGAACTACCTCTCATAAACCATGCGCCGCTGCTGCCATGAGAATGAATACTGAGAAAAAAGGCTCCTGGAAAATGTGAATCGCAGGTTAATCGATCGAATATGTTGGATTTAGTAGGATCCTCATCACGTAAAATAGACGATGAAATAACGCTTTCCACCAGATAATTGATATCCGACTCTGTGAAATTATCTGCTATCACAGGTAAAAACAGTGATTCGGCCTCGAAGGCAAATCTAGCTATAGGGTCGATTCCGGAAGTCCCACCCATACCGGCTGCGACTATAAGATTAGAATAAAAGGAATTTGAATCGCTTTCCAGGTAATTGCTTTCGAAGAATATCAGATTATCGATATATCTATCCAGGCTTTCTGTTTCAGAAAAAGGAATTCGCCCAACCATAAACTCAGGAAATGCACAATCGGAAGAATAAGCATAGGCGATATCTGAAATTGCAGTTCGAGATATTCCACCATACCAGGAGCCCTGCCACGTCATATCGTACCAGGGAATAGAACTTCGTGCTCCGATCAAAAGAACATATTCGAGATTTTCTTCGCCATGAAGATTATGGATATATTCATATAGGATTGTAGAATCAATATAAGATGATGTTCCTCCCGGAATATCTGAGGTTTTGGATAATTTAACCCGGTATCCTTCATTTTGACGCCATCGAGCAAGTCTCTTTGCCGAAATCTCAAAAATATTCGGGCAAATTATTGCTATCGCAGGAGAATTATCCGGTGAATAGCTGCGGTATGTGTTAATAAAGTGTTTTGAATTGGCAAAAATATGGTCCCCTAATTTCATGGTCATTGGTGATAGATCTGAATATTCCTTGCCTTTATCGATAAAATCGATTTTCAAAGTAAGCGATTTGGTTACGATGATCGAATCGCCGGAGGTAAAATACCCGATAGGATTAAATCTTAGAGAGAGAAACTCCAGTTCACGCCAATGACTGTAATCGATATTTTCGATTGGATTTTGGCAATAGATATCGCCATCATAAGCATTACGATCGAGATAAAACCTATGGTTATTATCCAGAGTGTTTTGCCATGGATAAATAGTATAGTTGTATAGAGTAGTGTCGGAGTGTTCGCGAACTGAGATTCGAAATCGGCAGTCCCGGGGAATAATATAGTTATAGATAATTTCGGGAAGAAGCGGTTTTCCGAAAGAATCAGCTTTGCATGAATGTTTTCTTAAGGAGATTTTAGAGTAGTTTTTACCTTCATGTTCGAAAAGATTTGAATAGAAACCAGGGAATTTCAATTGAATAATTGCACTATCGGAATTCCAACACAGGATCTGGCTTTGCGGATTTTGATCAGAATTATTATCCAGCAACATAAAACCGGCCGATAACGATGTTGCCAGTATGCTTGATAAGAGGATTGTATATATAAATTTCAAGATTTCCTTCCTATAATAAGTTTATCGTTGCATATAAAAAATAACTAATATTTATTTAATTTCAAGGTAATTCTAAAATTATTTTCATTTTTTTATGTAATTATATAAATTAATGCTTGACTTTCCCGTTTTTGGGTTTATATTCATCAGTAGGTTGAAAATGTTGGTTGCATATAAACCGATACTCGTTCTTCAAAATGCTTTTATGGTCTTGCATAAGTACTCAAAATGAATATTATTGTAGGCTATTTATTGCATTGGAATTTCGGAAGAGGTCGAGGCAGTTCTTTGCGTTTTGGACTATTCAGGGGGATTGCAGGTTATTCTTTTTGTTTAACCGGTAATACCAGTAACGTAAAATTAACCTCTTCAAAAACGTAGTTGCTTCCTCGGCCTTCCGAAAAAAATAGGTTGTATTATCTCGATTATTTAATATATTCTTTTATGAGAGGTATTTGAAAATTTGATTTTAGCCGGGCAATTTCGAATAATTGGATTATCGGGGCATGTCTAGCGGGGCGATGTTCCGAAATTCCTTATTCATTTTTGTCTGGTAAAAAGCCGGAGGTTTATTCTCCGGCTTTTTTAATATTTTCAGGAAAAAAAGCTTGCGATACTTGAAATTGACAGTTTTATTTTGTAAAATATGGTTTGTATTTGAAATGAATTATGCCGGAGTGGCGGAATTGGTAGACGCAAGGGACTTAAAATCCCTCGATGCTTAGCATCGTGCCGGTTCAAGTCCGGCCTCCGGCATTTTTTTCTTCCTCTGAATAGATTTCCCTAAAAGGCTATTTCTTACTCGCTGTCATTCTCAATATTATTTGAAAGGCATTGACCGGGAGTAAAAAAAGTACTAAATTACCTAAAACATAATTTTTATCGAAGGAGAAAAATGCGAAAAACTCGTTTTTCACTTATTATGTTTTCCATTTTAGCAATGATCGCTTCGGTGTATGCCTTCTCGGGCGGCCCCGATGACAGCGGTCCCCTATTATGGGAAATCGAAGGTGAGAGCCCCTCTTACATTTTGGGTACCATTCACCTTCCGGATTCGAGAGTAACCAATCTTCCACGTGTGGTTCAGGAGAAATTTACCGAATGTGGTACTTTCGTTATGGAAATTGAAATGAATACTCAGGCCAGTATGGAGATCGCTGGAATGATGCTTCTTCCAGGTGATACTACAATTTCTGATTTGGTTTCCGATGAGATGTACGAAAGGATCAAGGCGCAATTGGAATCCATGGGTCAGGATATCACCACATACCAGAAATTCAAACCGTGGGCAATCAATATGATCATCAGTATTCCCAGAGACACAAGTGTAACTCCTATGGATATGATGCTTTATGAATGGGCAAACAATCAGGAAAAAGAAGTGGTTGGTTTGGAGACCGTTAAACAGCAGGTTAGTTTGTTTGATGGATTGACTTATGAACAGCAGATCGAGATGATGGATGAGACTATCGAGGAATACGAACAATATTCGGAATATCTTGAGAATATGGTCGGATTATATTTGGATGGCGATTTAGAGGGGCTTTATCGTTTTATCAATGAGTTCTCGGAGGATGAAGAAGATAAGGCTTTTATGGATGCTCTTCTTACCAAGCGAAATTATCGAATGGTTGGCGGAATAATTCCCCAGGTCGATAAAGGTGGGGCATTTATCGCGGTGGGAGCAGGGCATCTTGCCGGTGATGAAGGAATTCTGAAATTGCTTGAGGACAAAGGCTATAAGCTTACCAGAGTTGAAGCAATCGAATAAAAAAAGGGGGGGCAATTCCCCCCCCCCTTTTTTAGTAATATCGGATTCTACTTATTCTTCTACAGTTTTACTGCCGAAGAATATATCCATTTTCACGAAAAATCCGCTCATTTCGCTGATTTCAAATTCATTAGAAACCGTGTCGTCATCCTCATCGATATACCAGAATTCACCGTCGCTGCCTGCCAGCGGTAGATGATAACCCGCACCAACCTGTACACCCAGTGGGCCTAAATCGAAAGCGCCGGTTACCTGTGGTCTCATGAAGCCATAAAAGAACATCTCCCCGTCGTTATCGCCGTTGTCATCATTAATAAAAGTGATGATAGAGCCTCCACCAAATGCTACTCCCATTGCGGTATTAATGGGTCCGAAATTAACAAAAACTTCGGGCATAACGGCAACTCTGGCATCGCCGAATCCCACACCGGATTCGTCTTCTTCGACATCCGCTGTTGTGGTAGGTTCGCCTTTAGCATCGAAGTATCCTCCAGAGATAACTCCACCAAGCCTTAGGAACTGATTAAGCACACTCCATCCATGGATGTCCAGCATGAGTTCATTGGTGCTTGAAATTTCATCGCCTTCAACAAGTTGCTGATAGGTTGTTTTAGCGGCTTTGGCATTGCTGAGTTGGTAACCGAAGCCGATTGATGCTCCGGAACCTTTACTTTCGGCAAAGATAGAGAAAGCGCAAAGTAATATGAGGGTTACACATAAGAACTTTTTCAATTGTACTCCTTTCCATAATTGACATTTTGGAAAATATAAGAATTAAGAACTCATAGTGCATTAAAATTGTTTCACTTGCAAAATACTCATAATTTATTTACATTTAATAAAAATATATTAATATGAGGAAAAATATTTAATGAAATGGTTTCCCAAAATAGCTTTATTTATCCTCCTGGTGGCGATTAGCACATTTGCTTCGCCCGGTAGTTCTTCCCTATCCGAACCGGGAGTAATCGATTTTACTACAGCTCTATCAATTCATAGCAGACCCGGGTGTATTCCCATGGATGATGAAAGCGACTACTTCTCTATGGTCTATACACACGGAACTATTGTTCTTTTTAGCTATTACGACAGCACGGAATTATCGGTTGAAGATAGTCTGGGAACCACGGTTTTTGAATCTACTCTGAATAGAGGAGAACACCGTTTTTTAAGCGTTCCGCGCGGATTTTATTCTGTCAATTCCAATAAACGATACTCGGTTTTGATTGGAGATCCCATTGGCGACGGTACCTGTGGCTATTTCGCCGTAGATCAATATGGATCGGCTTTATCGTGTACGTTATATACTTTTTGTCCGGATACCGAAGAATGGAATATGGAGGATAGAACCCGCAACGTGCTATTCTCCTATAGCGACGATACTAATATCGAAATCCAGGAAATTGGAGGTGGTTTTTCCTGGAGTGGTACTCTTGATGCTGGCGAATACCACGAATGGAAAGGCGAATTGGCCTTTCGCTATCTGGGGATTTATTCTGATAAACCGGTAGCTTTTCAACACTATAACGATGCCGGTTTTTTTGTGCCCTCGGCAAATGGAAGCTGGACAGGAACTCTATTCTATGCTTATTCTGGAGGTTCTCACGGTGGTGGTCATTCCTGGCCGACCACCGATGTTTTCTGGTTGATTATCGCGTTGGAAGATAACACCCATGCTTTGTTAACTAATCAGGAAGGCGACACAATTTTTTATGATTATCTGGATGAGGGCGAGACTGCTTATTTCGAATCGGGAGTAACTTATCCGGAAATCTACAAGAAATATATCACACTGGAAACTGATAAAGATGTTTATTTCTGCAGTTCTCCGTTAACCAGCCGATATATGCATCTGGTGTTTGTGCCTTCCAACGATGGCCAAACCGGCGGGACTGATTTTCATGTGCCCACCTGCGATGAATCGCATATTATCGCTTTCGGAAAATCTGATAGTACCGATGTGGAAATCGTTTCACCCACTGGAACAAGCTATTATTTCACAGTGAACGGAGGCGAATTCCTGGATTATTCCTGTCTGGAGACAGGGATTTATCAGGTCCATTCCGATACTACATTAATAGTACTCGAATATTCGAGAATTTCGGCTGGTTCTGAATTTGTACCTTTGTTTTTTACTTCCGAAGCACTAATTCCTCAATCGCCGGATTCTTTTTTCGTGTGGCCCCAGGATAGCTCACTTTGTGTGGGTGATACAATGGTTCTAATAGTTCCCTGCGGAAGCTACGGCCAGGATAACCTTTTTAACATTGACAGCACAAAAATCGGAATCTTTGCTGACGACGATACTATTTCCGAGGAATTCTATGAAACGGGCGATTGGTGTTGGAGCTATAGAGTTATGAATAGACCCGGTTTGTGGTCGGTTGAAAGAGAAATCTTCGCCCTGGACTCGATCTGGCGAGATACTTTGAAAATCCTGGTTTGTGATAATCCATCCATATCTTTGAATGTGGATAGCATTATCTGTCCGGAGATTGGTAGCGCCGAAGTGTGTATTGAGAATGAAGACCCGCTTGTTTCGCTGGATTTAATCAACTGGAGCGACGGTTCGCATGGGATGTGCACAGATGTGCCCCTGACATTAATCGAGACTCCCTGTGGTGGAGTAAACAGCTTTTTGCCGGAGACTATTTGGGTAGAAGTTGGCCATTTATGTACCGACGGAGAGTTGATTTCGACATGTTACGATTACGATACTCTGATAATCGAGCCATATTTCGATTTCTGGCTGGATATTGCGCCTTCCGGAGTTCACCCCGGCGAGTTGATAGACCTGATTCCTCGAACCAGACCTGATATTCCGACGGACTGGCCCGTCTGGATAGCGCCGTGTATCGACGGGGATACTTCATCACTCAGGCTGATTCGCTATCAAACCGATACCCTCACTATCACCGCGATCGATTCCAATCGAACCTATTGCGCGTGGTTCGATTACTACGGATGCCAATATTGGGCATGCGACAGCGTTACCGTAGCGGACACTCTTCTAACCATAATCAAAACATCGTGTTTGGAGAGCGAAGAAGGTTATATCCAGGTCGAAGGTGCGCGAAGCTATGGCCATTGCCAGCACACTTTTCCAATCTACAACAGTTGTGTGGAGATATGTGTGAGTGACACCGACTCGGTTGGCTATGATATCGCGGTGTTCGATCATTGGGAAAGAAGCGATGGAGTAGTTGTGGGATATAACAGCTGCACTATGTATTGTTTTAGTTCACTTCTGGATACTGTTTATGCCGTTTACCAGCTTCGAACCATGGATCTTGCTATAAGTGGGGATACCAGTGCAATAGCAATAGAAATCGATGAGTATCTCAGCGCTTTAGATTCCGTGTTTTCCAGAAATAATCCCTCGCTGGACAGAAAATTCTTTCTCACCAATACGGGCACTGCAGATCTGGACATTCAGGTCAAATGGAACGGAATTACAAATCTCAGCGAGTATATCTGCCCTCAAATTAAATTGACGAATCTTTCTATCCCGGAACCCGATAAAGTTGGTTTAAGGGGAAGCATATCTTCAAGTTCGACACCTTCGAGCTATTTTACTCTGGCAAATTATTATAAATCCATCTACGATTTACCGCCCTATCACTTAAACTCTGGAAATACAAAATACCTTTATCTGGGAGTTGTTTCTCCATCAGGTTACAATGTCTGCTATCCATCAGATACGCCGCTTAAGTTCAAAATTTCTCTTAGCATCCGTTGGAATATCTATCTCCCCTGATATAGAATAAATAGTGATAAATACCCTTTACTTGCATACTAAAAAAGTGTATAATTATATATATGTATTAAATAAGGGGAGAATTTATGAAAAAAGCCTTTTTTATTGTATTCTTAGTTTCAGTTAGTATTTTAGCTCAATCCGGCACAGTCGATATCACGGAGTTGACTCGAGCAAACGATTGCTTGCATATGTACACTACGGTTTGTGTGTTCGATTCTCTTGGATATTACGTTCCCGAATTGGGAGTCGAGGATTTCAGTTTTACCGAAAACGGCTACCCGCTAGAACCTCCCGAATTGGAGCTTCTCAACGAATGCGAGGGAGGATATTACTGCGATATAGCAATATTGTTAGATTTATCTGGTTCTATGGACGAGGATGTAGATGTTTTCCACGCTGCGCTATCTGTTTTTGCTGCGGGGCTTACCGGTTTAGATTATCGAATTTGTATGTCGGTGTACGATGGCTGCCCGGAGCAATCCGGTGCGATAAGGCGATTAGTTCATACCGATTTCTCAGTTGCCGGTCCTTGTAGTATCGGCACCGATTATTGGGCTACCAGCGAGTTGGAATTCAGCAAGCTATTCAACGCGGTTCAGATGTACTACGACGGTCCCAGCGGAAGCGGCACCGAAGACCAATTTGGTGCGCTATGGTGGGCAGTAGACACGTTGGATTGGCGTCCTGAGTGTAAAAAAGCAGTAGTTCTGTTCACCGATGAGCGAGTTACCTCTTCCATGTTTTGTGATCCTCGATTTACCGCCGATTTGGCTAGTTTCATAGAAATTAAGAATTATTGCGTGGAGGAATCGGTTTCTTTTTACGCAGTTACTCCACCGCCATTCGATATAATGGGCTATACCGGTTATTCATCTCTGGCATGTTCCACCGGCGGTATATGGAGCAATCTATACGATACGGCTTATACGGCCATGATATGCAGTCTTGTAATCGCTATCGCCAATATCCGATGCTGTTACGAATTCCGCTATATGTCCAGTGTCTATTGCTCTGATAGTCTGGTGAATCTCACAACTTATGTCAACACCGATAGCTGCTTCTACGGTTTCGATGATACTCAATATGTTTCTTATTGCCCACCAGAGCTGGAGAGAATTATTCCCTATCCATGCGGCGGGATTACTTCATGCGCCGATCAGGAGATAATCGAAATATTAACTAATCCAAATACAGGTATGATCGAACAAACCAGTATGGTGTTTATCCTGAATGGAGATACTATCCCCGATGTAGAAATCGACATAAGCGGAGATAGCCTTATATATAGGCCACCTCTGGAATATCTTACCGGTGACACAATAGTTTTCAACTATGCCTATTTCGAAGATATTTGGGGATGTCCGGCAACATCAGCGCCATGCAGCTTCATCGTGGATATCGACCCACCTTATATAATTGAAAGCTATCCGGCCGATTCTACAGTATTGTTCGAAGGTGGATTTCCAATCTACGCAAACATTATCGATGGTTTTTCCGGAATCGACATAGAATCATATCCGGGTGCTGTCAGCGTTGAAGTTAACGGCACTGTGTTATCTTCACTGTCGCCGGATTGGAGTATAAGCGCAGATACGGTTCGAGTCTATTTCGACTCGCTTCATCTGCCTCCGGTTTGCACCGTTGATGTCTGTATCTCAGGGATTTACGATTCTCCAGATTACGATTACTGCCCACCAAATGCAATGCACAATGATTGCTGGACTTTCTTTATGCATATAGCCGATCACTCGGTCAATTTCCCGGTGGTTCATGCCGAGCCATGTGAAACATTGATGATTCCACTACTCATCGATGACCTTTTCGGCAGCGAAGTTCGAACCGCGCGAATGTTATTCCAAATGGATCCGGAAGTCCTTATACCTATAGATGTTATCACCATGGGCTCGATTCTGGATAGCTGGGGAATCGATAGCATCGATGTGATCGACAGCACTGGGACCATTATCGCTTATCTGAGTGGATCGGCGATTTCCGATTCTCCTGGCGGTGAATTACTCTATCTGAAAGCTCGAATTCCCTGCGATGCGATAGGCGGCGATTACACTCCTATCGAGATCGAACAATTTACATTCAACGAAGGTTACCCTGCGGTTTACACGGTCGGAGGATATTGCATAGTCGATCTTCTTCCAAATCACTTCTCGTGCGATATTCGTCTCAACCCGGATAGTCTGCCATCTGTAGATGATAACGTCCTCACTTTCGGCGCAATGCCTTTCTCTACTAATTCATACGATCCGGGCGTGGATCTCGACTATATACCGGTTCCAGGATTTATGACTAATGGATATTTCTCGGTTATCGACGAATCCTATCCTTATATAGAAGCACTTCAAAGAGATTTGCGAGAAATCTCTCCACCGGTTACCTGGGAATTGGTTATAAATGACGAAAGCGAAGGCTGGGCGCGATGGACTCCCGGTTTTCTTCCCGACGGTGAATTCTATATCGATCTGGTGGATATGAAAAGGGATTCCATTATCCATTTCCAGAATAACGATACCCTCATTATTCGATGGGACATTCCCGATTTCTCGCTGGGAGATATCCAGTTACACAGCGGATGGGACTTGGTTAGCTGCCCGTGTTTGCCATCAGCTATTCCCCCCGATGAGATTTTCAACTCGGAATTCGGAGTTTTTCGATATCTGACAAATCCCGGAACCTATACCTACGCGGATTGTATCCAAAAGGGCGAAGGATACTGGATTTGGGTCGCGAGTGATACAATTGTTAATATTGCCGGATGTCCCGTTGAAAGCTATTATCGTCATATCTACCCCGGATGGAACCTGATTGGCGCGCCCTGCATGCGAACTTCGCTTACCAGAGTGGCAACCGATCCGCCCGGATTGATTATCGGCGATGTCTTCAAATGGAACGGCACAGCCTATACCGCGGCAGACTCTCTAATCCCCGGAGAAGGTTATTGGTTGCTTTCTTCTGATGAAGGCTATCTGCAGGTACCTTCGGCACGTTCATCGCGAGCTGATAGGCCGCCCTCAGCAAATTGGATTGCCACAATTCATTCTCCGGTTACAGGCGAGTCCGTGGAGTTTGGCTTCTCAAAAGATTGTAACGAAGGTCTGTCTCACGGTGATATCGCCTTCGTGCCGCCGGCTCCCAATAACCATTCGCATGAGTTCTATCTAAAATGTGATGATGTCAAACTCAAACGAGACCTGTCTCCACACGCAGAATGGAACCTCGTTGTGGAAAATGAAATGACTCTCGAATTCGATTTGCCATGGAATGTGATGGTGCAAATCGACGGCACGCAGTATGCGGGAAATGTCAATATAACGATGCCTGCAGGCGAACACCGGATTAATTCCAATATTGTTGTGCCCGGAGATTTCGACATTCTGGCATGTGTACCCAATCCATTTAATTCACGGACCGATATTGTGGTCAATCTTCCAGATGATGGCTATTTGCGCATGGGTATCTACGACATTCAGGGCAGAAATATCTATGATTTGAACGAATACTACTACGCGGGTCAGACGAGAATCGGCTGGAACGGCACGGATAACAGCGGCAATGCGGTACCCTCGGGGATTTACTTTGTCAATGTTGAGTACCTGAATCAAAACAAAATCTCCAGATTGATTTTGCTGAAATAGAATCATAAACATAAAATTCCTCGGGATCCTTATCAATCTACACATCGGCAGGGGCAATTCATGAATTGCCTCTGCAAATCGAGATTTTCGATGTGAACGGTCGTCGCGTTTCCGTCATTGCGAGGAGGGCAACGCCCGACGCGGCAATCTCACCGGTGGCAGAAAAAGATTGCCACGACCTTCGGTCTCGCAATGACGGTGCAAGCGAATTCGTTTGGCAACCCACCTCCACCCTTCCCTCCGGCATCTATCTCGTCCGCGCGCGCTTCGACAACCGGTCGCTGAGCGGAGCCGAAGTGTCAATCACCAAACGAATCGTGTATTTGAAATAGGCGCACATCGTAATTTTCTTAAAATAGATTTAATTCACGCGTTACATAGGAGCGCACGGCTTTGCGCCCTTTTATTTTGACGGGGCTTCGATACAAGCATAGATACTACTCAGCCACCAGAAGATGTTGGCCGTTAGGAGAAACGCAATTCATTGCCGTCGGTTTCAACCAACGGATCTTTGATGTGAAACGATAATTTAATAAGAGACATATCAATGCCATAAGTAATGTTGGTTAATCTGCAACATCTTTATCTTAGAAGACAATCCAGAAAAATAAATTCAACCTTGACAAAAGATGGATTAATGAATTTATTCTCTTTAAAATCAGATAACATCTTTAGAAATTCTTGGAGGATCTTATGAGACAATTTGCAATTTCAATGATATTAATTTTCGCAGCAGTCTGCTTTGCGCAACCTTATATAGAATGGCAACATTGTCTTGGAGGAACCTATGGTGACTATTTGTTCTCCATAGAACCAACCTCCGACGAAGGTTATATCATGGCAGGATATACATCGTCAAATGATGGTGATGTAAGCGGATGGCATCCAGCATATGCTGGGCCTTTTATGATACCTGTTTCCGATTATTGGGTCGTAAAAATAGATTCTCTGGGAAATATACAATGGCAAAAATGTTTGGGTGGATATAATTATGAATGTGCATACGAAGCTCATCAAACTACAGATGGCGGTTATATCGTTGCTGGATATTCCAATTCTGAAGATGGAGATGTTACTGGACATCATGGATACACAACCGATTCTGATGTTTGGGTAGTTAAACTAAACTCCGTTGGCGATTTAGTCTGGGAAAAATCTTTGGGAGGAACCGATAGAGACTATGCTTATGCCGTCCAACAAACTGTCGATGGCGGGTATGTAATAGTTGGTAAAACTATGTCAGACAATGGTGACGTAAGCGGAAGACATGACGATTTGGATGAACCGGATATGTGGGTAGTGAAACTGAACTCTACGGGTACTATATTATGGCAAAAATGTCTTGGAGGGATCTATCCGGAAGCAGCAAATTCCGTTGTTAGTACTACCGATGGCGGGTGTGTGGTAGCAGGTTATACTATGTCCAATGATGGCGATGTTACTGGAAATCATGGATGGGGAGATTACCATATTGTAAGTGATTGTTGGATAGTTAAATTGAGTTCTACCGGTGATATATTATGGCAAAAATGCCTGGGGGGAACTAGGGATGAGATGGCAAATTCTATTCGACATACATCTGATGGTGGTTACATTGTAGCAGGATATGCCATATCAACTGACGGAGATCTTACTGTAAACAATGGATTGGAAGATTATTGGATAGTTAAATTGAACTCCGCTGGCGATATAATCTGGCAGAAATCGCTTGGTGGTTCTAGTTTTGAACAGGCAAGATATGCCATACAAACGTCCGATGGTAATTATGTTGTTGCTGGATATACCTATTCCGATGACTTAGATGTAATTGGTAATCATGGAAGCAGGGACAATTGGATAATCGAATTGAACTCATCAGGGGATGTGAACTGGAAAAAGTGTTTCGGTGGCACTTCGAGAGAAGCTGCTTGGTCTGTTCAACAATCATCAGATGATGAATTCATTATTGCTGGAACATCAGAATCTAACAACCTGGATGTAGTCGGTCATTATCCTCTTACCACTTGTGATTCAACGGATGTCTGGATAATAAACCTATCTCCCACTCCGGTTAGAATATCAGATAAGATAAACATTCCTGAGACTTTCTACCTCTCCGCCCACCCGAACCCGTTCAATTCGGCGGTGAGAATAGCCGTTGACATGCCTTCCGTAGAGACGCAAAATCTTGCGTCTCTACAAATCGAGATATACGACGTGAACGGTCGCCATATTAAAACCCTCCGGCCTTCGGCCACCTCTGGCACCGGACCTTCCGGCCTTGAAAAGGGAGGCATGGAAGTCCCCCTTCTCAAGGGGGATTTAGGGGGTTCCTTCACATGGCAACCCTCACCCTCCATCACCTCCGGCGTGTATCTCGTCCGGGCGAAAATCGGCGACGAATCGATATCGAAACGAATCGTCTATTTGAAATAGAACAATTGAAAAAGGGACATATCGTTGGCATAAACGATATCCGCGAACCCTTTATATATTTGGGTTAGAAAATTATTTCAAAAAACTCATTTTTCCCTTGACATTTTTTTGATGGCAAGCGATATTTAAATACAATGAAAAATCTCATTGCAAATAAAATTAACTCAAAATCCGCGCAAGATATACGGACAAACGATATACACTCTCATTTCTACCCTGACAAACCCGATTCTTCCGTAGCCAATTTGCGGGTAATCGACGAGGGCGACGCACGTATAGCCCCTACAATCGTATAATAAAAATTTACGGATTGTAGGGTCGAAGCCTGTCTCGACCGAAAACTAATCAAACCCCAAACATTGCCGGAGTTGGGGATATGAACGATTTTTCATAAACGAATCGACTAAAAACTTCGATTAAAGTGTTCCCACGCAGAGTGTGGAAACAAAGAAATAAATATTTAACAATAGGTGATAAAAAATGAAGAAATGCGCAAATTGTGGCAAAGATATTCCTGAAATCAAACTTGCATATACTAAAATAATACCCGGTGTTGATTCACCTGTAATTCTATGCAAAGAATGTGCAAAATTATTTACTTATAAGGAAAAATCGAGTTTTAGCACGAAAAATATTTTATACGGTTTAGGGCTTGGAATTATGGCCGGATTCGTTTCATCATTAATATGGTATGGTTTCGTGGTTTTAACTGAATTAATGTTAGGATGGATTGCTATCGGAGTTGGATGGTTGGTTACAAAGGCAATGATTTACGGAAGCGGGGGTAAGAGAGGAATACCCATTCAAATATCAAGTGCTATAATTGTAATTCTTTCATTATCCTTTAGCGAATATTTAATAGTTCGACACTTTGTTGTGATAGCTCTCAAAGAACAGGGAATTAGTGGAATCCCATTAATAATGCCAATTTCTGAGATTGTGTATTCTGTGTTTGAAGGCATAAAGCTAAATCCAATAACACTAATATTCTGGTTTATAGCTGTTATAGAAGCTGTGACCTTATCCCGAAAACAAAGCTTAATCTCGAATAATGAAGATGATAAATATAAAAAGGAAAATGCATTAGAATATTGATTACACAAAGGAGGAAAATGAAAAATGTGCTGTTTGTTTTTGTAACAGCCGGGTTACTCTTAGCGCAAGCTTCAATAGACTCGGTATGGTTTTGGGAAGAAACCGAATGCAACGATAGTAATATCGTGACAATATGCTATGAAATTAGCGGTACTGCTCCTGGAGTAACTGTCGTAGCAAGCCCGGATAGCGGAATTACCCGTGTAGCAATTGGTTGCGCGTGGTTTACTACATTATTCGATACTGCAGGCGATTTAGGAACATGTATCACGGATACAACGCCGCACTGTTTCGATTGGTTAATTAGTGAAGGTTTACCAAATATAGAAACTCGTGATTGGATGTTCGAATTAAGTATTAAAGGTGCACAAAATACAAGTTCCACGTGGTTTGAAACCGATTCCTTCGATTTTTCCGACGGTGATACTTCGCGGTTGAAAATAATTGATGACGATGACAGTTCGGGAACTAGTGCTCTATATCTTCCCCCTGGAAACGACACAATATATGTATTGCAAGTATATCCCGACGGTCATTGTACCAGTTGTATGTCTCATGCAATTTACGATTACATGCATGACGGAACCCCATCCTTGAACATTAAAACTTATTTGTTAACTATATCAGAGTTCAACGCTTTCGCTACTGATAGTATTTCAATATTGAACTGCTCATACATCGATTTGTTAGGCGTAGTCCACACAGCAATACCTAAATGCTTGAAGGATTTTGATGTCCTAGTTTTCGGCATTGCGGATTCCTATGGGGGAACTGGGAACGATCTAACGGTAGTTTCGGCCGATGCTGTTCGGAATTATTGTTATATGGGAAAAGGTCTACTTCTCACACACGATACAGCAGCTTGTGGATCTGGTTTTTGCATGTATAATTTCTGTGCACTTACTGAAATATCTGGTGTTTCCTGCATGGATTCGAGAGGTACGGATTATGATGAAGTGTATCGAATAACAACAATGGACCTCCCGATTCTTAATACTCCATTTGCTATACCCGATACATTCCCAGTTCTATATACTCATTGGAAGGGACAAATACTATGGGACGGGGAAATATTGTATCGGGGTATAGGAACACCCTCAAGCGTCAATGACAACCTTCTCTATTGGTATTCTTACCACAATTCAACTTATAATTCGTTTTCAAATTTTTTCAGCTATGGACATACAGAAGCGATACCTATGGAGTGGGAATCAAAAGCTATGATTAATTGTATTTATAATTCGTACCATGGTGGTATAGGAACCGGCGTTTACGAAAGTTCCATTCACAGTTTTGATACGACTTCGTCTTTAAATTCTATTGCTTTTTCTATAGAAACTCCCGGATCTTCCAGTGCTACAATAGAAATAGCTATCGATACATGTATCGATATTAGCGATACTTGCTGGTCGGAATGGTTTTCTGTCGAAGATTCTTCGATATATGAACTGGTCTTCGATTGCATTAAATACAGAGTTGGAATGACCCACGGTGTCACTGACTCAAGCCCGATGTTTCATTGGATCAGATTTAATTTCGGTGAGAAAATCGTAGATACAACGTACGGTCCAATAGACTCGCGTCCACCCGTTGTGAATATATTTGATTGTCCAGATAGTATAATACCAGATTCCAGCTACATTATCACTTGGGAAGTAAATGATACTTTCTGGAACGACGATTCATGTAGAGTTATTTGCCAATATGGTTCTCTATATCCTAGTATCGAAACAACAACCTCCTCATTATCTTATGTATGGACCGCCCCTTCTTTATTCGAAGTATGCACACTCATAGTAGCTGCGAGGGATTCTTTCTGTAATTGGGGATACGATACGTGTTTCATGACTTGTGATACTTCAACGGGAATAGCAGAAATAGATAAACCAAAGGAATTGAATATCCATATAGAACCCAACCCGTTCAATTCTACGGTATCGATAAACGCGCCGGAGGGCTCGGAAATAATGATATTCGATATTGAGGGTCGAAAAATTAAGAAATTTACTGGTGGTTCGCAGGTTTGGAAGCCCGAGCCGTCGGTAGGTAGCGGCGTCTATCTCGTTTACGTTTTTTCTGAAGAATACGAAACTACAATACGTGTTATTTACTTAAAATAAAAGAGGAGGAAAAATGAAAAATACTGAAAAGGCATTATTTGTGTTTTTTGTATTGGTGTCTGTATTAGTTGGGAGTATATGGGGTTCAACGGTATATTGGAGTGGTCCTGGAGGTGATATTTGGAACACTAATTCAAGTACATTCGATGTTGATACAACGCGGCCTTTTGATGTTTTATGGGTTGCTTACTCTGTTGATGGGCAATATAATCGTCCATCCGGCATCATCGTTGCAGATGTGGGTGTTTCGGATACCCCTTATTTATTTGGAAGCACAGGTTGGTCGGAAAACCGCCCTTATCGGACTAATAGAACAGATGGTTCTTCAACTGGATGGGTAGCAGCAGACGGACTCAATGATTCCGGAACAGGATACCGTATAGCAATAAGTCCAGATGGTTCGAAACTCTACCATATCGATTTGGAGAATTGTATTAGAGCATACTCTACCGAAACAAATCCATCTGGGATTCCAGTTTGGAGTGCTTATGGTGATTCTATGCCTAATGAGATGAAAAACCTTATTAAAGTTGGACCGGAAGGGCGTATTTATGGGCATGGAAAAGGAACAACTGTTCTTGACCCAATAGATGGTTCTGTTGTTTGGGAGTCTGCAGATAATCCAGAAGACGCTTTCATGCCCGGAGCTTTTTTCGATAGAGGTCCTTTTTTCCAATATGTAGTTTCAGGATATACAGATACAATAGCTGCATATGACATCAGTTCACCCAGTGGTTCAAGTCCCATTTGGACATACGTCGATACCGAAACCGGATGTTCTGGCCCTACGATCGATCCAAGTTCGGGAGATATTTACGTTTTCCGTTCTACCCGACTTATTAAACTTACTGCTACAGGTAGTCTGATTTGGGAAAGCGATACAGTAGGTAGTGAAGAAACCGGTTACAGCTACGGAGCCCTTTCCAGAGACGGCAATACCTTTTACTACCAAACGGGTAATAACACTAATACTGGCCAGCTATACGCTTTCAATACAACCGATGGGAGTATTAAATGGGTTTATAATACAAATGCCAGTGGTAACTGTTTTTATGGAGGGCCGGTCGTGTCTAATAATGGGCTCGTTTTTGTTAGTAATGGCGCTTCAACCCCCTCAGATAACAAGCTGTATTGTATTCGAGATGGAGGAGTTGGACTCCCTGTTCTCCAGGGTACTTTCGACATGAGTGATGAATACTCAAGTGGCGGACCTTCATTTGCTATAGGGCCAGAAGGCGTGGTTTATGTAGATGGTTGGAATTCTTTAGGCGGTGATTTGCTATATGCATTTAAAACGAGGGTTTTATTTCCGTCGCCTTGTAGTTTAATGGTCGAACCGTTTTACTCAACAGCATATTTTAAATGGGCTTCTTCCGCTCCAGATACCGCAATCGCCGGATATCTCGCGTATCGGTGTTTGGATGGAGATACTTTCCCATTGGAACCAACAAAATACATCGGCCCCCGAACAGAATTTTCTGACTATGGTCTGATTCCCGGTGAAGTATATTGTTACAAAATTACATCATGTAACAACGCAGGCTATCCAAATAGTTATCCAGCCGAAGTTTGTTGCACATTGGAAACGGATTCTAGTCTATATTCAAGTCACGCCAATCTCGAGTTACTAATGGTAATTTACACAGAAGGATGGACGCCAACGGAGGTTGAGGAATATGTTAATGGCTCAAAGAAAGCAATTGAGTTTTATTGGCGAAATTCAAAAGCGAGAATAAACTTAGACGTAACTTGGTTTTATATAGATGCACCTATTCCAGCTACAGACGGTAGTTATGGACCAATAATCGACGATTTAAGAACCAGGGGTATTCGTGATCATCAGTATGACCTCCTCTATACCATCGGATATGGGTTGGGCCCCTGTCTGGGTGGTTATGTCATCTTCGGTAGTACATGCGCTTCCTTGGGCATCGCCTGCGGAGTTCCTTATCCCGGTAAAAATCCTGATGTAAACTATACTGTAACGTGGTGCTTTACCCATGAAATACACCACGCAATAGACCTTTTGGTAGACCGGGCAAGCGCAGCTGATTTGTTATACTGCCATTTCCCATGGAACTATCCTGATCCGTTAGGCGGAACATTACACATGGATTGCGGAACCCATTATGACGGTATTTCTGGTATTATGCGTCTGTACGATGACTACTTCGGTTTTAACCCCCCCTATGACGGTTACATCGAGTGCATCGACGCCGATCATGATAGTATGCCCGATCATGATCCACGTGTGCCTATAGATGAAGACCGATTTGGTTCGAATAGCTCAACGCATGACAGCGATGGCGACGAGCTTTCGGATATAGAAGAATTCTATCGTTATAATTTCACCGGAACATATCCCGACAGCTCAGATTCTGATGGCGATGGTATTCCCGACGGTAGCGATAATCAACCTTTATACAACATACCCAATCCGCCTGAAATTCATGCATATACAGGTCCATCCCCAATTATCGACGGTATTATTGAAGGTACACCTCCATGGTTCGTTCTATCTGAAGGATATTATTTTACTCAGAATACAGTAGACTTTAGTTTAACAACATATGCTACATGGGATAGCGTTAATCTCTATCTATCTTTCGAATCTTCTAGAGAATTGCATTTCAAAATTTCTTTAGATGGAAGTGGTGAATTAGGCCGTTTCGAATCAGATATCCGTCATCCAGAGGGTGTACTCACACCTCATGAACCAGATAGCCTCAGAGGATATGCATTTGCCGATGTTTGGGGAAATGGAAACCATCTCTATACATACTACGGTGACTCCGATTCAATAGTTGAAATATATGGCGTAACAAACATAATCGGTTCCGAAGTGGCTTCAACAGAAAGTATTGGAACCTATTATACAGAGATCAAAATCCCGAAAATAATTCCTCATGGTTGCGCTTACGTATCTTATCCAGATTCAGCCGATACTGTGAGGGGCCTTAGATTAAGGCACGGTCAAGTAATAGGTTTAAATGTAACTTTTTCTAATTTAAGTGGCGCAAGTGGTTCTGAATTCTCTGGAATATGGACTTCTTTGTTCGAAACACACTCATATGTCGATTTTATGCTTGATACTAGTTCAGCTACAAGTATTAGTGAAACGGAGTTAAATAATAAACCTATCGATTTTAGCTTGTTCCCTACATATCCTAATCCTTTTAATAGAGGAGTATCCATTACGTATAGCTTATCCTCGTCTGCTGATATTGTTTTGGATATTTATAATGTATCGGGGCGTCAAATAACCGAATTAAAAAATGGATATTGCGAAGCTGGAACGCATGAAGTAGTGTGGAAAACTTCGGAGACAGTATCGAGTGGTATTTATTTTATAAGGTTGAAAGTGGATGAATATGAGCTTACGAAACGCGTCGTGTATTTGAAATGATTCGTTCTTTTAAAAAGAATTAATTCACGCGGTTCCGTAGGGGCGAATCTTGTATTCGCCCGTGCGTCGCGCAACCGGAAAGGGCGATCACAAGGATCGCCCCTACGGGCAATCGCAAACCGGCCGTAGGGGCGTATCGCATACGCCCGCGCACGGATCGACGGCGATGTTCGTTATTCCGGAAAACGGGTCAATGCAATTGACCCCTACGGGATGGAACCGGGAACGGGCATGCGTGATTTTACATAGATTTTATCCTCATAATCTCCGCCACGCGGGGTTGATATAGATTTTTCGGAAATCGTGCAATTCAACCTTCAACCAAAAAAAAGAAAAAACGGCGGAAACGCCGTAAGTCTTTGAAAATAAAGGGAAAACCTCGGCGCAGGTGCCGTAAACTTCGACGCAGGTGTTAAAAACTTCGTTACATGTGGCGTAAACTTGCTCCCGTGTATAGAAAACTTCGACCCCGTCAAGAAAAACTTGCTCCCGTGTATAGAAAACTTTGACTCTGTAAAGAAGAACTTTGGCTCATGTCTCGTAAACTTCGCCGCAGGTGCCATTCACCTAAAGTGAACGACGCATGAGAGCAAGTTTTCGACGCATGCGAGCTGTTTTTCCCTCAAAAAATTTAAAAAAGGAGACGAAAATGTTAAAGGGGAATAATTTTCTTCACGATGACGACAACGAACGGAGCGAACGTCTCGTGCTTCTTTCGGCGAACATCGACACGCACGCTGTCGAAATCGGGGTTGCCGGTTCGCTTCTGACATGGGCGCAGGGGGCGTCGGATGCCTGGGAGGACCTTCGCGAAAACGCGCTCGTTCAGGACGGCGAGATGGACGAGGCGTATCAGCATGTTCAGGAAAAATATGCGGAGGCCGCCGAACTTTACGCCGAGGCAAAAGGATTGTTGCTTGCGATAATCGACCGCGTCATGAAAGAAGACGATATACGAAATCGCTATGGCGTCGAGGGCGAGGCTCCGCGCACATTTGGCGATTTGCATGAGGCTATCGGCCAATGGAAAAAGACGCACGACGTTCTTGTTGCCGCCGGAGACGAGCGTGTCGTTTCGGACACGATTGTTACCAATATGGTTACGCTTGCGGGTGAGATGTATGACCTTATGCAGACGGCTATTACCGAAAAGGACGAGAAATCGGATGCATTTACAGCCAAGCAAACCGCATTTTCGATCGATACGGATGATTTGCGTCTTGTCTATCATCTTGCGCGTATGACATGGGGCAAGGACGACTCGAATTTGCGGCTTCTGGGCTTCGTGCCGGCGTCGGAGGTTTGGACAGAGGGTTCGGGCGGCGAGCAGCCGGAGAATTGGGACGATATCCTGACCGGATTCACCGTGAAGGAAGGACCTCCGGGGGACGTCAATGTCTCGGTGA
>Ga0272443_10002268_pt1 | contig 25026 bp, 14 predicted proteins | sample SSMAcet12_FD_193581 | JGI IMG/M metagenome (GOLD analysis project Ga0272443, IMG submission 193581) | Marine sediment archaeal communities from Little Sippewissett salt marsh, Falmouth, MA, United States - SSM-Acet-12 | ecosystem: Environmental > Aquatic > Marine > Wetlands > Sediment ...
CCCTCGTCAAAGGGGACCCACCCGCTCGTGTCCGTCGCGCTTTCGGGAAGCCGTGGGGGCAAACCGGAGTTGTCCGGCTTGTAGTACCAGGCAAAGTAGAGCTTCTCCGGCTCCCCGCCGAAGTCCCCGGCGTGGCGCAGGGTCAACTTCTCGTCGAACACGTTGTCCGGCGCGATCACCTTGATCTCGCCCCGGTAGGGCCCGCCCGCCACCTTGATGACGTGAAGCGCCACGGGCGCCGCCTCCAGGCTCTCGTCGTCGTTCTCCGCCAGGACCACGTGCCCCTCCCCGTCCGCGGCGCCGGCGGAAAGGGCCATGGGCACCCCCGCCAGTTTCTGGGATCCGGCAATATGGTTCCGGGTTTCCCAGAACAGGTCCTCCACGGCGTTGCGCCAGTAGGGCTCGAAGTCTATCAGCCGGTCCCTTTCCCGCACGGTCATGATGTTGGGCAGCAGGAGGGGCTCGCCGATGCCCGGGTCGTAGGAGATGCCCTTGAAGAGGAGCTTTTCGTTGGTGGGATCAAAAAAGAGCCTGGCGCGCAGTGCGTAGGGAAGGTCTGGAAAGCGCAGCTTTCCTTCCACGTTCTCGGTCCTCAGGCCCTCCGGCAGCGCGCGCAAAGGAACCGAACGCTCGGTGTAGGGGTCGATGAGCCGGGCCAGGGGGCCGCCTTCGTTTTGGACGTTTTCATCGAAGATCACCTCGCCGGCGGCCCAGTTCACGATGTCGGGCAGGCCGTACTTGGCGTCGGTCAGCGTCTCGCCGATGTTGAGCGTTTTCACATCCTCGGGCCAGCTCACCGTGTAGGCCACATCCACCGGCGCATCCTGGTGGCTGCCGCCCCCGTTCAGAAACGGGATGGGGTCGCCCACCCCCACCGGGCTGCCGTCCGCCTTGCGGAAGGGGTAGTAAAACCCGCTCTGCAGGGGATAGTACCAGTGCATGACGATCTTGGATTTTAAAGGGTCTGTATCAGCAAGATCGTTTGCGCCCTTAGCCCAATGGCCCCCCTTGTGGTCCTGGTGGTACCAGTCGCCGCCGGCTGTCATGTAGGAATTCTGTGGCTTGGGCAGCGCATCCATGGGCATGAGCGGGAGGATGGGTTTGCCGACGTCGATGGGGTAGCTGAAGTCATGATCGGGATCCGTGGCCTCCACCTGGAAGACCTTCACAACCCAGGACTCGGTGTCCGCATACCAGTACTTGAGCAGAACATAGGGGGCCGATGTGGTTTCACCGTTCAGGGTGTTCAGATCGTTTCTGAGGGCGAAGACTTTGTTGCCCAGGAGCAGGGCGTGCTCCTCGTTGGGGTTGTAGCCTGGCTGATCACGGTCGGGCTGTACATAGATCTCCCCCAGGTACTCGTACTCGGCCAGCGGCTCGCATCCGTTGCCGCTGGCGATGATGATCTTCTGAGGATCCTGCGGCCAATCGCACAGGTAGCGCACGGGCTTTACAGGCCAGCCCACACCGGCCGCGTCCGTCTCGTACCAAACGACCACCATCTGGCGATCCGTGGATGTGTCGGCGGTCGTCTCGTTGACCGGAATGATCTGGCCCTCGCGCGTACTCCGGTCGTATGCCCGGTCATCCCCCACGCCGTCATAATAGGCTTTCTCAAAGAGAACATACCCATTTTTCTCCTCAGGATCGTCATGGATGACGTCGCTGGGCGGGGTCACATCCTCGCCGATGATGGCGGCCGTATCGGGGCCGGTCTGGCCTGCCCACAGCATGGTCTCCCAGTCCACGCTTTCCACTGTCACAAACAAGGGCGGGTTGCCGGCTCCCGTGGAAAATCGGAGCAGGCTCTTTCCGGAACCGGTGGGGTCGAATACGGGATCGGCCGTTGACGGACCGGGCAGGTTCCCGTAGGCCTCGGAATAGTGCATTTCGTCAAATGTGTTGGGGCTGTCCGGCGGTTGGAGGTTGGCCGGTGTCCCGGCCACGTGCTTCTGGTGCCTGGATTTCAATGCCACGGTGTGGTTGTACCCCGCGGCAATGGAACTCCAGTAAATGTCCGAGCCGACCCGCGCGGGGACAGGCCTGATATCTGTGTCGTTCAACCCCAGTTGGCCTTCACTGTTGAGTCCCCAGGTCCAGAGCGTGCCCCCGGCCCGAACCGCCGCGCTGTGTCGGTATCCGCCGGCTATGGCGACCCAGTCTGTGCCCGTGCCGACCCGGGTGGGGATCGGGTGGGGATCGTTGTCGATCGTGTCGAGCCCCAATTGCCCATGGTTGTTCAATCCCCAAGCCCAGAGCGTCCCGTCCGACTTGATGCCGAGGGAGTGGTCGTCACCAGCAGCAATGGCGACCCAGCCCGTGGTGCCCGGCGCGGATCCCACCGATCCGGATAGGTTATATCCCCACGCATCCAACTTCCCATCCTTTTTTAGGGCCAGCGTGTGGTTGGAGCCTGCGGCAACGGCGATCCAATCCGTATCCGACCCGACCTGCCTGGGATCGGTGTAAGGGCCGCTGCCGACCGGCCCCAGCTGCCCTTCTCCGTTCGCTCCCCAGGCCCACAGCGTGCCATCCGACCGAATGCCCAGGGAGTGCGCTCCGCCTGCTGCAATGGCGATCCAGTCGGTGGCCGTCCCGACCCGGGTAGGGGTCGGGTGGGGATCGATGTCGATCGTGCCGGGTCCAAGCTCACCGTATTGATTCGATCCCCATGCCCACAGCGATCCGTTCTCCTTGATGGCCAGGGTGTGATTCTCTCCCGCGGCCACGGCGACCCAATCCGTCTCGGTGCCTACCTGTGTGGGAGTCGGGTGGGGGTTGCTATCGCTCGCGCCCAGTCCAAGCTCGCCGTACGGATTCGACCCCCATGCCCACAGCCGACCTTGCTGATCGATGGCCACCGTGTGAGATCTACCCACAGCCGCGACCTTCCAGTCCTTGTCAGACCCTACCTGCAGGGGGGTGTCGCTGGTTGTGGTGGAATTGTCGCCGAGTTGCCCGTTCGTGTTCCGACCCCAGGCCCACAGGGTGGCATCCGTCGGCCAGACCGCGTAGCCGGTCTGTTGAATTTTGTTGCCGCCTGGATTTTCGTTCGTCCACTCGAGAACGGCCGAGGCGAAAGGCTGCACGGCATAGAGGGTTTGGTTTGCACCATCCCAGAAAAAGGCTTCGGGCTTGTCGACAGGCGGGTCCGGCTTCACAGAACCGTCAGCCCTGGCAGGCGGATCGATCGCCCGCCCGATGACCCACTGCTCCGCATCTTCGTATCTCCAGGAGATTTCGGTGGGCTCCGAAAAAAGAAACGTCATTTCCATGCGGTTGTTCTGGGCTTCCGAGACCTGCGCCGGAGGGGACCCCGTCGTCCCTGAAAGCACGATAAGGTCCTTACAGTAGCGGTTGCCCCCCGCGTCCTTGAGTGCGTTCACCGTGACAAAGGCGTTCGGCTCATAATAGGTATCGCTGTAAGGATCGGCGTCGGCGTCACCGGGGTCGGCAAGGCCGGTCACCCCGATTCTCAGCCTCAGCTCCGTTTTGTATGCCCATGTAACGGTGGAATTTTCGTTAGCGGTAAACGGGATCGTGGACCCATCGGGCTTGCCGTCACCGTCAGCGTCCAGGTCCCCCGTGGCGGAAGAACCGTCCAGATCGAGCGCGTAGCGCACCCTGCCGCCTTCGTCGTAGATGTATGCTGTCGGGGTGAGCTCCTGGCTGCTGCCCGCGGCCGACCAGACCGGGCCGTCCGGGTCCCAACCGGAGTTTTGACCCTCCGGTGCGAACTGGTGCCCGTACTCACCCTGCAGGTGCTCGGGCAGGCCTTCGAACGCCGTGGAAAGGGAACGGGCCTCTGCAAAGATCCAGGTGATCGAAGAATCCTGGTCCAGCTCCTGAACCGTCACGCTGGCCGCGTCGCCGGAAGCCGGCACCCGCCCGGTCCCGGTCCACCCCGTGCACACGTAGACGGTTCCCGTACCCGGGTCGGTGACCACCGGATCCACGTGCAGTGCGACCGCAGACCCCGTCACGAACCGGTTCTCGCCTTCTGCGGGAAAGGCCCCGGAGGCATTTTTGACGACATCCGGCACGCCCGGGGCAAATTCGACGTTGACCGCCCGCGCCTCTTCAAAGGCCCACGTGATGTTCCCACCGGATTCGACCGTGAAGGCGGACCCGAACGTTGTCGGGTGCGAGGTGAAGCTTGTCAGGTTGTAGGGCGCGCCCTGCCCGTCTGTGGGAATCACCTTTGCGGCGCCCACGACCTGGGTGCCCTCGGGGAGAAACCGCGGCCCCGCGTGGGGATCCAGTTCCAGCCGATTTAGCCCGCGGATGGCGACATTGTGGGTTGTTCCTGGGGCAAGCGACACCCAGTCTGTCTCCGCACCCAACGGTTGCGGTGTATCTGCATTTTCGGAATAGTTGCCCAAATCCCCCGGCATCCAGAGCCCGAGCTGACCCCACCCGTTCCACCCCCAGGCCCAGAGCGTGCCGTCTTCCTTCAGGGCCAGGGCGTGCCTTCCGCCCGTGGCAACCGAATCCCAGGTGGTGGAAAACCCCACCTGCATGGGCGTGTCCCGATCAAGGTTGTCCCCCAGCCCCAGCTGCCCCTGGCCGTTGTCTCCGCAGGACCACAGCGTGCCGTCGTCCCGGATGGCCACGGAATGATGCTCGCCTGTGCCGACGGCCTTCCACGCGGCCCAGGAGGGCCCGGCCACAACCGGTGTGGGGCGGGTCCGGTGTTCCTCGTCGTCCATCCCCAGCTGACCGTAATTGTTCCGCCCCCAGCCCCACAGGCTTCCGTCCGACCGAATCGCCAGCACCGTGTCGTCGAAAAGGGACACGGTTTTCCATTCGGTTTCCGAACCCACCTGTGTGGGTCTATTGGTGACCGACGAGGTTTCGGTGGCTTTTCCCAGGCCCGTCGCCCCCCAATAATCGGCTCCCCAGGACCAGAGTGTGCCGTCCGACTTGATCGCCAGGGTCGTCTCGTATCCGGTGACAACGGAGACCCACTGGTCGTCGGATCCGACCTGGTTCGGAATGCGTTCGTATTGACTGTGATCAACTGCCGCCGGATATCCCAGGCCCAGCTGGGCCCAGTTGTTCTGCCCCCAGCCCCAGAGCGTGCCGTTTGATTTGATCGCCGCCGTGTGGAGATACCCGGCGGCCGCGGCACTCCACCGGGTGCCCGGCTGAACCTGAACGGGGTAGGCCTGATCATTTTGATGCCCCAGGCCCAGCTGGCCCCACGAATTTCCCCCCCAGGCCCAGAGCGACCCGTCCGATTTGAGGGCGACGGTGTGCTCTGTCGCGGCAGAGACCGAGACCACGTTGAAGCTGGACCAGACCTGGGTCGGAGACAAGACCGGATCGTTCACGCCGTCTTCCGGACTATGGTCGGGAGTGGGAAAACCGACCTGCCCATATCGGTTGCCGCCAAAACCCCAAAGCCCCCCGTCCCGCTTGAGGGCCACCGTGTGATCCGATCCGGCGGCAACGGCGGTCCAGTCGGCGTCCAGCCCCACCTGCACGGGCTGCCAGGCGTCGGGGGCGCACTCGATGATGCCGCGTTTGAGTGTGCTGCCTTTGTGGTCGTTCCAGCGTCCCGGGGAACCGTAGTTCATTTCAACAAAATCTTCGCCGTAACCGCCCCCGTTGTTCGGCTCGCCCGACAGCCACGGGAAAAAGGAAGATGTCTCGAAGCTCGAATAGACCCAGGTCCCCTCCGTATTCCGGTCGTTCAAGCCGATCCAGAAACGCTCGTCTCCCCCAAAAGTCGTCACGAGCCAGTCTCGCTCGGCCGAGTCGTTGACGGTAACCAGGTGCCCCCCGAGGGAAACCGCCTTGGCCTCGGCCGCCCACCAGGGCAGGTGATCCGTCAGGGTGTACAGGTGACCGGTTGTCCCAGCATAGGCCCAGCCCAGCCGGCCTTCGTCAGGTTTTCCCCAGGCCCAGAGCGTCCCGTCGGTCTTGACGGCCAGGGTATGCGCTTTTCCCGCCGCAACGAAGGACCAGTCCGAGTCGGGAAGGCCGTCGCCGTCCAGATCGGCGGCGACCTGCGTGGGAACGGAAGTGAAAGGGGCTCGCTCTATGATGCCGCGGATATTGTAGTTGTCTCCCTTGTCATTCCATTCGCCTGTCTCGGTGTCGTGGTTCATGACCGCAAAGTCTTCGTTCCCGCCGGCGTTGTTCGGCTCGCCGCCCGAGGCCCAATAGGTAAACGACGACGCCTCCCCGACCCACCGCCAGGTTCCCTCCACATCCTGATCGGTGAACCCGATCCAGAATTCTTCTGTCGTAACGAAGGAGGCCCTGAGCCATTCATGCTCGGCAAGGTCGTTTACGGTGACCAGATGGGCCCCCGCGGAGACGGCTTCCGCTTCGGCTTCCGTCCAATTCTTCGCATCGGTAAGGGCGTACTCGTGGCCGTTGGCAGGGTTCCGAATCCACCCGGCGGGAGGGTCTCCGGTCTCGATTCCGAGGCTTGCATAAGAGTTGGAACCCCATGCCCAGAGGGTGCCGTCCTGCCGGATGGCCATGGTGCGGTTCGATCCAGCGGCAACGGAGCGCCAATCGGCCCCCGTGCCCACCTGCTCGGGGAAGGGATGTGTGTTTGTATCCGCTTGCCCGATGCCAAGTTGCCCTTTCTTATTATCTCCCCAGGCCCAAAGGGTGTAATCGTCGCCCCGAATGGCCACCGTGTGGTATTCTCCAGCAGCAACAGCGCTCCACGCCATGGGGTCTCCATTGCTGTCGAGCCCGGCCGGCACGGGGGTACCCATGGTGTTCGTTTCGTGGTTTCCATACTGGCCTCGCGCATTGCTTCCAAAGGCCCAAAGTGTCCCATCCTCCTTCAAAGCGAGGCTGTGAATCCTCCCCGCCGCCACAGCTTCCCAGTCATTGTCGGAACCGACCTGAGCGGGGGTGGGATGCGCATAGAGGTCCGCCGGCCCGGACCCCAGTTGTCCATACCCGTTATGCCCCCAGGCCCACAGCGTCCCGTCCGACTTGACGGCCAAGGTGTGAGCATAACCCACGTCAACAGACACCCATACACCGTGGCCCCCTGGGTCTTGGACCCTGACGGGAAAATACCGATGGCCAGCCGTGCCGTCTCCGAGTTGACCATAGTGATTTCTTCCCCAGGCCCAGAGGTTCCCGTCCCCGTCGATGGCCACCGTGTAATGCTCCCCGGCGGCAACGGCGGCCCAGGGCGCATCCGGGCCGACCGGCTCGGGGGTGGGATGCGCGTTTCCATCTTCTCCCCCGATGCCCAACTGCCCTCTCTCATTCCTCCCCCAGGCGGTCAGGGACCGATCCGTGCCGGACACTGCGAAGGTCACCTCGTGCGCCTTTTTGTAGATCCAGGTGACGGCGCTGTTTTCGCTGATCGTGAAGGTGACGTGGTTGGTGCTTCCGGCGGCGGGAATGTTGCCCGACCCGTCCTTCCAGCCGACACAGGTGTAGAACTGGCCGTCTTCACCCCACTTTGGGTAGCCATGAAGGGTGACGGAAGTCGACGCGGCATACGAGTCGCTGGCGTAGTAGTTGTACCCCTGCCAGCCTTCCTCCCGGTAGTCCGGCGGCAGCCCCTCGAAGTACTCGAAGGTCCTCGCGGCAAAAGACGTCGAAGCGAAGACCAGAGCAAACAGCAGCACAAGGACGAAAGCCGAGAAAATCTTACCGGCGAGCCTATCCATGGTGACGCTCTCCTTGCTTACAAGTTAACGACCCGTCACTGCGTCAGGGTGTCCGTCGTGACGACCCGCCGAAGGATAAAGGGGCCGTGCACGGTGATGTCGTCCTTGTGGAGGCCGGACAGGGTCTCGGTGTAGTACCCGCCCAGCAGTTCCAGGCCCCACCCCGCCGGGGTGACCGCCCGCTCCGGCAGATCCTCGTCTGGCGGATAGCGGTCCAAAAATACCAGTTCGATCTGGCGGCTGACCGGGTAGGCCTCCACCACAGGGCTCTCGTAGCGCTCGTCCCAGTTGTCGTGGTCCGGGTGGTACCGGTGAAGAAACGGGTTGGTGGGGTGGCCCGAGCCCAGCTCGATCGCGCACGTCACCTGGCCGCCCGGGGAGACGCCGCTGCCGCCGCACTCCCTGGCGGTCCCGGCAAAGTCAAACCCCACCGCACTCAGGCGCCGGCCCACCGGCACGCCGTCCCGGACGGCCACCCCCGTGTAGTTGGGGACCAGGGTGTGGTCGGTGAGCAGCACGTATTTGTCGCTCGCATCGTCGCAGACCTGGATGACCTCCTTGAGGAGGCGGACGGTGCCCCCCTCGTCCACGTGCAGCAGGAGGCGGAGATCCAGCGGCGCCGCCGTCCGGGTCAGGGCGCCCTGGCCGGCCCCGCCGGAACCGCCCAGCTCGGCGGGGTGCTGGTGCAGTTCCACGGCCAGCCAGTTGGTGCCCGAAAGGGTCGGCGCGTCCACATCGACAACGATGAACCGGCCCTCGTCGGATGCGCCGAGCGCCTTGACCGGCGGGGTGCCGTGCTCGATGGTTCCTTCGGGCATGTTGGAGCGCAGGATCTCGATGCCGTTGACGCAGACCACCGCTCCGTCGTCGCGCAGCAGCAGGACCCTCAGGTGGGTGAAGTCGGCGCTGTTGCCCGGAAAGGTTCTGCGGAAATAGACGGTCGACGCACTCGTAGAAAGCGGCGTTTGTTCATCTCCCTCGCCGTAGCCGAATGGGCCCTGGCCGTCGGGCGTCCATCCGGAAGGCTCGTTGTACCAGCCGGGCCCCGGGTCGGTGCCGGAGTCGTTGTACTCCCAGCCCCCCGCCTCCACGGGAATCAGCTCCGTGCCCTGCGGCTCTTCAATCGCCGCGGTCATCTCCAGGTCGAAAGAGGGGTTTTGCACCTCGGCGACGAGTTCGTTAGCGGCTGCCCCCTCGTTGAGGGAAGTGGCGGGTATCCTGAATTCGTAGGGTTCGGAAGCGGTCAGGTTGTAGCGGAGGATCTCCGCGCCGTTGAGGGTGAGCACGATGCTGCCTTCGCCCCACACCTGTATCTTCACGTCCGAGTAGTAATCGAAGGGGGTCTCCACCTCGTTCGGCAAACTGACATCGAACGTGTTGCGCCAGGTGCCGGAGCCCTCGTCTTGCCAGGTGTCCCCCTTGGCGATCAGCGTGTCGTAGGCTTTTACCCCCGCGAGCCCGAGATCGAAGCGAAGATCCGCGTACTGCTTGTTCACCTCGCTCACGGATTTGAGCGTGGCCGTCCCCACCCAGAGCCCGGAATAGGGATCGGCGTTCGCCGGCGCGGCAGGGAAAGCCCCGGCCACCAGGGCAATCAGGAAAACAAATCGCAGAGGCTTCATGAACGAGATCCTCCTTTTCGGGCTTCGAATCGGCATATCCGCCCCCTTCACTGGACCCGCTCCGCACTGACCGGGGCGCGGATCCGGATTCCCCTGTCGTCGGCGATCTGCAGGAGCCCGTCGGAGAGCCCCACGGCCATCTGCTCCCGTCTCACTTCGAGCCACACGTTCCGAGCGCTTTCGGGCTGCACGGCGATGGGGGGCATCTGCCCGAGAGGCCGCCAGGTGAAGTACCCTTCCTGAGGGTCGTATTCCCGGTAGTAGAGCACCACCGTGCCGGAAAGCGCCAGAGTCACCGTTCGGGTCACGGACGAGAGATTGGTGAGGGTGATGGTCTGGCGGGTCAATCCGGCGCCGTAGTGCAGGCCGCTGCTCACGGGGAGATCCAATTTCAAGGGGCCCTGGTAGGTGGAACTCCCGTTGCAGTAGACCCAGTAGGCCTCGCCGGATCGCATGACGGCGCTCGCCGGGTCCTGAACGAATTCCCATTTTCCGGTCTCGTTGTTCAGGCGGTAGACGGCCTGGCCCGCGTGGGCGGCAGAGGGCGCAAAGAAAGCCGCAAAGGTGGGCGGGTTTTGCGGGTCCAGGTGAAACCCCACCAGATTGAAGGAGTCGGCGACCCACCGGATCTTTCGCATGGCGGGAGGCCCGGTGACTTCCCAGGTCTCCGCATCCGACATCTTGAGCAGATAGGCCTGGTTGCCGAGCACCGCATGCAGGTTGGTGAGAAAACCGGCGGTCCCCGGAGCAAAATGGGCAAGCCAGCCGGGCTGCCCGTAGAGCTCCTCGGAAGGATCCTGGATAAACTCCGCCGTGGTCTCCTTGCTCAGCCAGGTCCAGGCGCTCTCCAGATTCTCCAGCCCCCCCTGACTGTCCGGGTTGTCTTCACTGGGCGGGTCGAAGACCGTTGCCGGGCGCCGATCCATCGGCTGCACCTCGAGAAAGGCGGCGTTCCAACCGGATTCCAGATCGAAGGCCTGGGCAACCTCCGACTGGGCACGGGTATTTGCAAAGCTGAAGGCAACGGCGAAAACCACCGCGGCCATGGTCATGGGGATTCTGATCCGTTTCATGCGGGGTATCTCCTCATGTGTTGACCCGTTCTTTGGCCTGCCAAGATCCCCTCAACCCCCTTTTTCCAAAACGGCGTCCGTTGCGTTTCACTCAACGGCGCTACTGCCCCGGAAGGGCGGGGGGCTGCTTTGCCGCGTGATCGCCGCCGGTTTCGGGCGCTTCGACGGCCTCCAGCCGGGCGCGATCCACCCGGACCGGGAGCTTGCCTTTCAGTTCCTCGTAAAAATCCTGCTCCACTTCCGCCTTCTTGCGGGCGAGGAGCTGGTGGCGGATGTGCTCTTTGACCGCTGCGTAAGGGCGCAGCGCGCTTTCCTGGGTCGCCATGAGCCTGACCAGGTAGTAACCGGAGGGGGTGGTGATGACCGGGCTCACCTGTCCTGTCTCTTGAAGGGAGAACACGACCGCCGTCACCGCCTCGGGCCAGCGGCGGTCGCCCCTGTCCGGCTGCAGCCAGCCTGCATCGCCCCCACGGTAACGGGTGGGCTGGTGGTCGGAGTACCGGACGGCCACGGGACCGAATGACGGCGTGGCCGGACCCAGGTCCAGCGCCTCGGCGCGGGCGGCCTCGGCCCTTTTTAGAAGCTCGGCCTTCTTGGCCGTTGAGGCGTGGTCCGAAATAGAGATGCGGATGACGGCGGCGCGGACCCGCTTCGGGGTGACAAAATCGGCCTGGTGGTCTTGGTAATATTGCTCGACCTGCTGCTCGGAGACAGTAATCGTTTCAAACCGGGGCTCGAGCACGTCCTTTCGGTACTTTGCGGCCATGATGCGCTTCAGACTTTCGAGGATCGCAGGGTCCTGGTCGTAGCCCGCTTTGCGGGCTGCCGCATAGAGCAGCTCGAAACGGACCATTTCTTCAAGCAGGGCGGTTTTTTGTTGCAGGGTGGTGTTCTGGACGGAAAGGCGGGCCAGTCGGGCCTGGAAAGCGGCCACGGTGATGGGATTTTCGTCGACAACGGCCAGGGGTTCTGCAGGCGGCGGCTCTCCCCGGGCCGGTGGGGGAATTGCCGTAAGAAAGAGGCAGGCGAGCACGCACCCAACCCCTATCCACTTGTTTTGAAGGAACCGCATGGGGCCTCCTCTCCTTTACCCCGCCCTGTCCTACACCAAGGCGGGGGCTGCGCCGGAATGCCGGGTGCGGATGACCTGCCCTTTCTGTTGTCGGTTATTGAGGCAAACCGCTGGAGCACCCTTGCCTCCCGGCGATAGCGCAGCAAGCCGGTTTCGCATTGGATAGAAACTCGTTTTTTGCAAAAAAGGGTGGTTCTGCCGTCAGGGCAGATGGAATCGGGAATCGTTTGAGGAGAAGAGAGGAGAGGAGAGGGCGGCGGCGCTGCAGCGGGCCGGTTCCTGCCTAATCAAAAGCGTCGCCTCGGAAGCGCTTTCGAATTCACTCAAAATTAATACTATTTTATTACCTACATTTTTAGAAACTGTCAAGCGTTGGGCGTTCGTAAAAAGTTTCCGGACCGTCATGCCGGACCCCGGATCGGGTCCGGGGCAGGCGTTGCTTCGGCATCCAGAAGTCACCGAAATCCCAGGATTTCGGCGGAATCGAATCGCCGGGGTCATCATCTTGAAGGGAAAAGGGGTCTTTGGATAGGCGAATCGACGGGCAACCCGAAATGAACGATAGAAATGAAAAAATTATTGAACACACTCTGCAGCTCCGCAAAACGGGATCTCCGCTTCGCTCCGACAAGCTGCGGGAAATGCACTCACTAACTCGGTTCACAAGCCGGTGGTCGGCCTCCGGCGGCCGAAGCGGGCCTCGCAGGGGGCGTTTTTGGTGACGTGCCGGGAAAGCTTGTTGCACCAGATCGACTGCCAGGTGCGGCAGCCGCCGCCTAAGGCGTCTTCCCGGGCGAATTCGGCGTGCTCGCAGCGCAGATCACAAAAGCGGATGCCGCCAGGAGGGAGCCCGGCGTTAAGTTTCGGTCGTATGGGCATCTCGAAAAGCTTTGGCGGAGGAGATGATGAGCCAGAACTCGGCATTTAGGGCTCAAGATTCAGGAGCCGGGAGCCGGAATGGAACAGAATCCGAACGCCGATCATGAATTCCAAGATTCCACAAAAGGAAAAAGTTTTCCCATATCCTATGTACTTTTTTTACCTATAGGGCTCTTTCGTTTTTCCCTCATATCAATAACTATTTGAAATCCTATTTGAAAAATTTTTAATTTCCTAAATCGTTTGTTGGCGTAAAATTTGCTTTTTATAATGCTTTCTGCGTATAGAACCTCCGGATTCAGAAAGAGAGGCTTTGTGATGATGTCGAAGAGGTTTTTATGGATACCGATATTTTTGGCCATTCTTCTCACGGCTGCCGCAGCCCATGCGAATATGATCGAGGTGTACGAAAACGGCGGTTTCGAGGCGGATGCTGCACTGGTACCCAACCCCGGCGACATACGTGAAGGCCTTCCCACCGGCTGGCAATTTGACGATTACAATGAGGATGGCATCGCGCCGGTGCTGATGAACGTTTCGGGGATCGGAGACGGCTCCGGGGGCACGGTGGGCCTAAGATTTCCCAACGCCAGCGGCGGAGGAAAATATTCTGCCATTACGCCCCTTACGACCAGCCTGAAGCCGATCGAGGTCGGTCATTACACTTACACCACCGTGTTTACGGGCATTGGGTTGGATAATTATTTGGATAAATACTATGGTGGGATCTACACCAACGTTTACTGGACCAGCACCCCGAACGATCCATGGGCAGACTATGATCACGTAGCAGATATCGGCTGGGTGTCGTCCGACGAGATCGGCGATGGCGAATGGACCACGAGGTCGATCGATTTTGAGATCTTGCCCGAAGACTTGGTTTCCGGACGATATATTATCCCCTATTTTGAAACCAAAAGTTTCCGGGGCCATATCATCCTGGGCGAAGCCTCTCTGGTCCGAAACAACCCTGTCCCCGAACCGGGAACCATGCTGTTGCTGGGCACCGGAATCTTGGGACTTGCCGGGCTCAGGAAGAAATTGAAAAAGTAAGACTCATCCAAATTCAAACACGCAGGCGGGTTCAGAAATGTTCCCGCCTTTTTGTTTTTTCCCATTCCTCCGGCTGTTCATGGCCGTCAAAAAATTCGAGCCGCCCTGTTCTCGATTTCTAAGCGCCACTCGCCCACCGGTTGAAATCCCGCTTTCTTTCCCGAAATACCGATTCACTTGCACGAACCCGGCCCCCATCTTCTGCAACCTCCGGCTTCAAGCACCATAGCGCGCTTGTTAGAAAAACGTTCCGGAATCAGAGCGCTTTTCTGACAAGCCCGATAGACCGGCGATCGACCTCACAGGCCGGTGGTCGGCCTTCGGCGGCCGAACCGGGCCTCGCAGGGGGCGTTTTTGGTCACGTGGCGGGAGAGTTTATTGCACCAGATCGACTGCCAGGTGCGGCAGGCGCCGTCTAAGGCGTCTTCCCGCGCGAATTCGGCGTGCTCGCAGCGCAGGTCGCAAAAGCGGATCCGGCTGGTGGTCACGCCGGCGTTGTGTTTCGGTTTGTTGTGCATGGGTGAATGCGTTGTTGAGAAGCCGGGAGTCAGCTCCGCCGCTGGCCGCCGGGATTCACTATTCCAAATTCAAGATTCAAGATTCTCCGGTGGGAGATTTATCCGTTTTGGTCTTAACCGGCCAGTTTGATCAATTGTGAAACTTCCCAGACCATCATCCCGGCCGCAGCGAAGCGGAGAGCCTCGGTTCGACAGGTTCGGCAAGCTCACTGCAGGCAGGCTCACCGTCCTGCGCGAAGTCGAAGGAGGATCCAGGAAAAGACTGGATTCCGGGTCAAGCCCGGAATGAAGGACCGGTGACGACGAAGTTTCGCATAAGGAGCCGACTGAATAAAATCCAGCCGCCAAACAACCAAACACTGAACACCAAATACTAAACACCCTTTTTCTATCCGAACAATTCCAGATCCAGCTTCCGGCCGCGGATGTGTTCGGTCACCGTCGCGATGAAGGCGTCGTGGGTCACCCCGTACTGAACCTTTCCGTCCAGCGTCCGCACCGCCAGGGTCCCGGCCTCTTTTTCCTTGGCCCCGATGGTCAGGATCAGCGGGATGTTCTGAAGCTGGGATTCGCGGACCTTCTTGTTGAGGCTCTCGCTGCGGTCGTCGACCTCGGTGCGAAGCCCGGCTTCGGACAGGGTGCCACTCACCTGCCGGGCGTAGGGGACCAGGTCGTCGTTGATGGGCAGCAGCACCACCTGCACCGGGGCCATCCAGAGCGGGAATTTTCCGGCGAAATGCTCCACCAGGATGCCCATGAACCGCTCGATGGAGCCGAACACGGTCCGGTGGATCATGATCGGCCGGCGCCGCTCGTTGTCCCGGTCCACATAGGTCAGGTCGAAGCGCTCCGGCAGCGACATGTCCAGCTGCACGGTGCCGCACTGCCAGGTCCGGCCCAAGGCGTCTCTGATGTGAAAATCGATCTTCGGACCGTAAAAGGCGCCGTCGCCCTCGTTGATCTGGTATTCCTGGCCGTAGGCGTCCAGCGCCGACCGGAGTCCCTCGGTGGCCTGCGCCCACTGCTCGTCGGTGCCGATCGACTTTTCCGGCCGGGTCGACAGCTCCAGGTGGAAACCGAGGCCGAAGGTGCTGTAGATCCGCTCCTCCAGGCGAAGCAGGTCCAGGATCTCCCCGTGGATCTGGTCCGGCGTCATGAACAGGTGGGCGTCGTCCTGGTGAAAGGCCCTCACCCGAAACAGGCCCGAAAGCACGCCGGACAGTTCGTGGCGGTGGACCAGGCCGATCTCGCCGGCGCGGATCGGAAGCTCCCGGTAGGAGTGGGGTCGGCTGCGGTACAGGAGCATGCCGCCGGGGCAGTTCATGGGCTTGATGGCGTACTGCTCGTCGTCCACGGCGGTGAAATACATGTTTTCCCGGTAGTTTTCCCAGTGGCCGCTGCGCTCCCACAAAACCCGCTTTAAAATGATGGGGGTCTTGGTCTCCACGTAGCCTGCCCGCCGGTGTTCGGCCCGCCAGTAGTCGAGGAGCATGTTCCAGACGACCATCCCCTTGGGGTGGATAAAGGCCATGCCCGGCGCCTCGTCGTGGAAGCTGAACAGGTCCTGGGCTTCGCCGATCTTCCGGTGGTTGCGCCGCTTGGCCTCCTCCAGGAAATGAAGGTAGGCATCGAGTTCTTTTTTGTTGAAAAAGGCCGTGCCGTAGACCCGCTGAAGCTGGGGGTTGTTCTGGTCCGCACGCCAGTAAGCGCCGGAGACCTTCATCAGCTTGATCGCCTTGATAAACCCGGTGTGGGGCAGGTGGGGCCCCCGGCACAGGTCGGTGAATTCTCCCTGTTTGTAAAAGGAGATGGTGCCGTCCTGCAGGTCCTCGATCATCTCCAGCTTGTACGGCTCGTTTCGATAAAAATCCTTGGCTTCTTTTTTGGGGACTTCCCGGCGGTGGATCGGGATCTTTTCCTTGATGATCTTCCGGATTTCGGCTTCGATTTTGGGAAAGTCGTCCTCGGAAAGCGGCTCCATGTCTATGTCGTAATAAAAGCCGCCTTCCACCACCGGCCCGATGGTCAGCTTGGCATCCGGGTAGAGCCGCAAGATGGCCTGGGCCATGACGTGGGCCGCGCTGTGGCGCAGCACCTCCATGGCCTCCGGATCCTTGGTGGTGATCAATCGGACCTCGGCGTCTTCGTCGATAGGCCGGTACAGATCGACCAGCTTTCCGTTGAGTTCCATGGCCACCGAATTTCGGGCAAGGCCTTCGCTGATGCTCTTGGCCACGTCTTCACCGGTGACCGGCGGCTCAAACGGCTTTATACTTCCGTCAGGAAATGATATCTGGATCATAATAAAAACGCTCCGCGTTTTTATAAGAGAGCGGCTGCGCCGCTCCTGTTAAGAGCAAGAAATGCTGCCGAGTGCCAGAGAATGCCAGAAACAAGGACGCATAGTAATTATCCATTGTAGTAAACGTTTTTTTCCTTTTTGTTTCAGGCGCAGCCTGACATAAAAAGTTAAGGTAAGAAATATGCCGAAAGCGGTCAAGGAAAAAGTCAACGCACCCCAAGGGCCGGTATACCGCTTCATCGCGTCTGCCACCGAGTTGAACGAGACGGTCCAGCGCCTGAAAGAAGCCGAGCGGATCGCCTGCGACATCGAGGCCGACTCCATGTACCACTACCAGGAAAAGGTCTGTCTGATTCAGATTGCCTCCAGCAGCGAGGTCTTTATCATCGATCCTCTTCCGATCCAAGAACCGAAGGTGTTCCGCAGGCTTTTTTCGACCCCGGCGCCGAAAAAAATCTTTCACGGGGCGGACTATGATGTGCGAAGCCTGTACCGGGATTATTCGGTGGAAATGGATGGTTTGTTTGATACCCAGATTGCGGCCCGGTTCATCGGGATTCAGGAGACGAGCCTGGAATCCCTGCTGAAGCGATTTTTTGATCTGAAGCTGGACAAGAGATTCCAGAAAAAGGACTGGTCCCGCCGTCCGCTTCCCGAAGAGATGATCGCTTACGCCGCCGAGGATGTGGCCCATCTGCTGCCGTTGGCCGAGCTTCTGGAAGCCAAGCTGTCTGATCTGGGCCGGCTGTCCTGGGTCGAGGAGGAATGCGAAATTCTCAGCGGTGTCCGGCCCGCCGAAGATAACGGTTCACCGCTTTTTCTTCGCTTCAAGGGGGCAGGCCGCCTCCGGCCGAGGGGGCTTGCCGTGCTAGAAGCCCTGCTCCAGTATCGGAAACAGGTGGCCAAGGCCAAGGATCGGCCGTTTTTCAAAACCTTCAGCAACAGTTCGATGCTGGAATTGGCCAAGACCCGCCCTCGGACGCTGAAAAAGCTCTGGAGCAGCGGCATTTTGAGCGAACGGCAGATCCAAATGTACGGAACCGATCTGGTCGAGGCCATCGAAAGGGCCGTGAACCAGCCAGAAGAAGATCTACCGGTCTATCCCCGGAAAAAGCCGCACTCGATGCACCCTTCCGTCCCCAAGCGGATCCGAGCGCTTCGCATCTGGCGGGACCGGCGCGCCCAGCAATTGGATCTAGACCCGTCGATTCTCCTGACCAAGTCGCTGATGACCGCCGTGGCTTTGCTCAACCCTGAAAAAGCCTCGGACCTGAAGCAGATTACGGAAATGAGATGCTGGCAGCGCAAGGAGTTCGGAAACGACATCGTTTCGGTGCTGAAAAAGGACCGCTGATGGAAAAGCAGACTCAGTTCGTCTCCGGAACCATTCGGCTGGAAGGGCTGTTCGATGCCTCATCCGGCCCGCGGGGAGCGGTGCTGACTCATCCTCATCCTATCTACGGGGGGGACATGTACAACCCGGTGGTGGAATGTCTCCAGCGGGCCTACCGTAAAAATGGATTTACGACCCTTCGGTTCAATTTCCGGGGTGTGGGCAAAAGTGAAGGGAACCACGAGGACGGCGTCGGCGAGCAGCAGGATGTGATTGCCGCCGTCGTTTTTCTGGCCGGACAGGGGATCGAAAAAATCGAACTGGCCGGCTACAGCTTCGGAGCCTGGGTCAACGCCCTCACGGTGACGGATCCGGCCCGAGTTTGTAGAACCATCATGGTGTCGCCTCCCGTGGCCTTCATGGACTTTTCCAAGGTGGGCGCGCAGCCTGCTCTTTCTCTGGTGGTTACCGGAAGCCGGGATGACATCGCCCCTGCCGAAGAGATCCGCCCAATGCTTTCCGCATGGAATCCGGATGCCGCATTGGAAATCATCGAAGGTGCGGATCACTTCTACTGGAGCCACCTGGACGTCCTCCGTGAGGTGCTCGAACGCCATATCCGCAGGATTTCGTCGGCGTAGGCGCTTTGCGCCGCTGGCAAGCTGGGAAGCTGGGAGGCAAAAATGCTGGGAAGCTGGGATGCTGGGATGCTTGGAGGCTGAGAAAAAACAACGGACAGCATTCCGATCTCCGATATCAGACTTGATCAAAGGGAGATCGATAAATGATCATAAAAACCCGTTTCCCAGCCTCCCAGCATCCCAGCATCCCAGCATCTACGGGCGCATGCCTATTGACAGACGGATCATTCTGCTGATTGTATGCGGAAACACCCCAACGGAATCAAAGGAGTTCGATCGCTATGTTGAAGGTCGGTTTTGTCGGATGGCGGGGCATGGTCGGATCCGTGCTCATGGGGCGCATGATCGCCGAGCGCGATTTTTCCGGGCTTCGGCCCCTGTTCTTTTCCACCTCCCAGGTCGGCGCAGCAGGACCCGGCATCGGCATCGACGTACCGCCGGTTGAGGACGCCAACGACCTGAAACGCCTGGCCGGCATGGACATCATCGTCTCGTGCCAGGGCGGCGGATACACCACCGAAACCCACGGGGCGCTGCGTTCGGCGGGCTGGAACGGCTACTGGATCGATGCGGCATCGACCCTTCGGATGGAAAAAGAAAGCGTCATCATCCTGGATCCGGTCAATCGGCACGTCATCGACAGCGCCCTGGAAAACGGAGTCAAGGACTACATCGGCGGCAACTGCACAGTGTCGCTGATGCTGATGGCCTTGGGCGGGCTCTTTGAAAAAGACCTGGTCGATTGGCTCACCTCCATGACCTACCAGGCGGCTTCCGGCGCCGGCGCCAACAATATGCGCGAGCTGGTGGCCCAGATGAAGGGCATCGGGGAAGCCGCCGCCCCCCTGCTGGCCGATCAAGACTCGACGATTCTCTCCCTCGACCGGAAGGTGACCGAATTTCTCCGCTCCGGGCAGATCCCGACGCAATTTTTCGGAGCCCCGCTGGCAGCCAGCCTGATCCCCTGGATCGACCGGGCCATGGAAAACGGCCAGACAAAGGAAGAATGGAAGGGCTTTGCCGAGACCAACAAGATCATCGGCAGGCAGGACAATCCGATTCCCATCGACGGCCAGTGCGTCCGTATCGGATCGATGCGCTGCCACAGCCAGGCGTTTACCATCAAGCTGAAACAGGACCTTCCGATCGAGCAGGTCGAAGCCATCATCGCCGGTCACAACGACTGGGTGACCGTCGTAAAAAATGACAAGGAGTCCACCCTGGCCGGGCTCAGCCCGGCAGCGGTCTCCGGCACCTTGACCATACCGGTGGGACGGATCCGGAAATTGAACACCGGCCCCGGCTTTCTGACCGCCTTTACCGTGGGAGACCAGCTCCTGTGGGGTGCGGCCGAACCCCTTCGGCGGATGCTCCGGATCCTTTTGGCGCATCTTGGATAAAGCACTGGCGACAAATGAAAAGCCCGGCCGGAATTCGGCCGGGCTTTTCATTTGACCGTGTGGCACTCGTTGAACAGAACGTAGGGGCACTTGTCCCGGCAGTAATCATGGTAGAGCCCATTGAACAGGCGGGTAATCGCCTCTCCCTTGTGCTCCATCAGGCAGGAGGTGTCGATCACGCATACGGACTCGATCTCCTGGATGAAGCCGCTTCGCTCGAAGGCCTCCATCACCGGCCGGTGCACCGCCATCATGGCCAGCCGGATCTGGCGGGTGCGTAGCTCTTCGTTCAGGGATCGCAGTTCGTCGATCCCCGTAATGTCGATGAAACCGACGGCTTGGAAATCGAGCAAAAGAAACCGCAAGGGGCTGTCCACCATTTGCATTCGCTGCATGATGTGCTCCACCGTGTACTCGGCATTGGCGAAGTACATGGCATTGTCGGAGCGAAGGTGCAGAATCTGTGGGCAGCTCGGCTTATCGGCCAGGTCGGCATTGACAAACATATTGTGCACCGGATCTTTGGTGATCCGGACGATCCGGGGATGCATGGTTTTCCACAGAAAAAAGATGAGGGAGATCATAACGCCGATCAGCAGCGCGTAATCGGGCTTGGACACCAGGGCCAGGACAAACACCGAGATCGCCACAGTCCCGTCATGGCGGTTCATCCTCCAGAGGGCGAACACTTCCTTGGGATGAAATAGGAGCAGGACTGCGCTGATCACCAGAGCGGCGAGGGCCGCCCGCGGGATGTAAGTGAGCAAGGGCGTCAAAAACAGAAGCGCGACCACCACGATGACGCTGGACACCACGCTGGAGATGCCGGTTTTGGCACCTGAGGAGAAGTTGATGGCGGTGCGGGAAAAGGAGCCGGCTACGGGGTAGCACTGGAGAAAGGAGCCGATTAGGTTCGCCAACCCCTGCCCGATGAACTCCTGGTCCACATCGACCTTCTGCTTGGTCTCCGCGGAGATGGCTTTTCCCACCGAGTATGTCTCAGCAAAACTGACCAGGGCGATGACCACCGCCGGCCCGATCAGGGAAAAGCCGACGTCCATGTCGAACAGGGGCAGCTTGGGATGTGGAAGCCCGCCGGGGACCCGGCCGACGACCACCACGCCGGCTTCATGCAGGTTGAAAAAGTAGACGACCGAACCGGTCAATGCCAACGCAATCAGCCCTGCGGGGATATTGGGATTCATCCGTTTCAGGCCGTAGATGACGGCAAAAGAGAACATCCCGATCACGGCCGTGGTGGGATGAAGCGAAGTCATCCCTTCGGCGATCTCCAGCAGCATGGGAAAGATGTACTCATGCCTGCCCACCTGCAGGCCGAGTAAATGCGGCAGCTGGGTGGCCGTGATGATCAATGCGGCGGCGGCGGTAAAGCCCTTGACCGCCGAATGGGAGATAAAGGCCATCACCTGCCCCATTTTCAATATCCCCACCAGCAGATAGATCAGGCCGATCAGGTGGGCCAACAACACCGCCATTTCCACGTATTGGCGGCTGCCCGCTTCGGCCATGGGGGTCAGGGTCGTCAATACGAGCAGACTCATGATGGCGATGGGACCGGTGCCCATCTGGCGCAGGCTTCCCCATAGGGCGGCGATCCAGGGCGTCACCGATGCGGCATACAAACCATAGACTGGCGGCAGCCCCGCCAGCATGGCGTAGGCCATGGCCTGGGGGATGAGCACCACCGCTACGGTGAGGCCGGCAACGGCATCGCTGCGAAAGGTCGACGCGCCATAGCCCTTGAGCCACTCAATGAAGGGAAACAGCCTGTATGCCGGGGAAATGGAGTGATTTGCATGAGTCATTGCATGCCAACCTTTGCGGGAGAAGCCGGAACTGAATCGGGAAAGAACGGATAACGGTAAAAATCGTAGAAAATTCAGGCATTGCCGTCAAGAACAAAGCCGGTGCCGAATTGACACTCTGGGCTTCATTCAGTATTAAGTATAAAGATACGGAGGCGAAACTAGGAGGGTGACATGCAGGTCTATCCGATACCCATGGTGCCGGGCCCGGTGAAGGTCCCCGAGCCGGTTTTGACGGCGTACCAGGTCAACTACGGTTCCGCGGATCTGGAGCCCGAGTTCTTCGATCTATATGACCGATGCGAAGCGAATCTGCAGCAGATCATGGCCACGAAAAACCGGGTGGTCATTGCCTCTGGCGAGGGCATGCTGGCATTGTGGGGGGCGCTGAAAAGCTGTCTGATGCCCGGGGACCGCGTGCTTTCCATTGCCACCGGCGTTTTCGGCGACGGCATCGGCGACATGGCAAAGCAGGTCGGCGCCGAGGTGAAAAAGATCTCTTTTTCCTACGACCGAACCCTTTCCGACCTGAAGGAGGTGGAACGCGCGATCGACAAGTTTCAACCCAAAATGATCACTGCCGTCCACTGCGAGACGCCGTCTGGAACGCTCAATCCCCTGGCCGAACTCGGCGCCCTCAAACATGACAGGAAGGTCCCGTTGTTTTACGTGGATGCGGTTTCGAGCATCGGCGGAGCGCCGATGCTCACCGACGCGTGGCACATCGACCTTTGCCTGGGCGGCTCCCAGAAGTGCCTGTCCTCTCTGCCGGATCTGTCGTTTATCGCCGTCAGCGAAGGTGCCTGGAAAATCATCGAACAGGTCGGCTATGCCGGCTACGATGCGCTGGAACCCTTTCGCACGGCGCAGACCGAACGTTTTTTCCCCTATACACCGAACTGGCAGGGCATCTCCGCCTTGACCACCGGTGCCGAACTCATATTGGACGAAGGGCTGGAAGATTGTTTCGCACGCCACGAAGCGGCGGCCGACCTCTGTCGCAAAGGATTGGAAAAAATCGGCATCGACCTGTTTCCCGCCGCCGAAGCGGTCTGTTCTCCCACCGTGACTGCGGCCAAAGTCCCGGAAGACATCTCCTGGGAGGATTTTGACGCCCGGTTGAGAACCGAAGGGCTGGCGGTCGGCGGCAGCTATGGTCCCATGGCCGGCAGGGTTTTTCGGATGGGACACATGGGATCTCAGGCTGAGAATGATCTGGTCAGACAAGCGCTTTCCGTGATCGAAAAGGCCGCACGCGCTTGATCGGACAGGCCGGAGGGACAATTCGGCCCTTTCGAAACAGCCCCCCTCGGCATAAGCACCTTTGCCGTTTTATACACCATCAAAAGCAAATCGCCCCGATTTAACGGGGCGGTTTGCTTTTAATGGACGGTGATCTGTCTTGGTTTGTGCTCCTCGGGTTTGGGGACCTCGACTTTGAGCACGCCGTCCTTGAAATCGGCCTTGATATGTTCGGGGTCTACTTCCCCCGGAAGGGTAAAGGCCCGTTCGAACCGGCCGTAACTCATCTCCCGTCGATAGAACCGGTCCTCCTTGACCTCGTTTTCGCTCTTTCGCTCGCCTTTGAGGGTTAGGACACGGCCTTTCAAGTCCACCTGGATGTCGTCCTTTTTCACCCCGGGGACCTCGGCCTTGATCACGATGTGGTCATCATTTTCGTAGATGTCTACGGACGGATTCCAGGCGCTCAGCCGGAGGGACTCTTCGCCCCGGCCTACCGGGAGCATGCCGTCGTCGAAGAGCCGGTTGAAACGATCCCGAATGCTTGCCATTTCGTTCCACGGATTCCAACGAACCAGGTTCATGGGTACACCTCCTTTAGAAGATTTTCCATTTTCCATTGCAAGCGCGTTGACGCCCGTCAACGCAGCCCTCACCCTTTTGGGATCATGATAATACTTGAGATGTTCATGTCAATATATGTTCATTACTTTATAAATAGTTTGTTTAAAATAATTTCATGAGACAGGAATTTCCAACCGGCCGACAAGAGTGCCGCTAAAGGTTTTCCGGACAACCATGGAACTGCGTGAGGAGTGTCGCGGCCAGCGAGCCGAAAAATTTTATCCAATTTCGCGGCACGCGAAACCATGAGAAAGTTGAGGCGGCGCTTTTCTCAAAACACGGCGGAATCCTCGGGGGGTTCGACTTCCCGGGGAAAATCACTGAACGGAAACGGCAGGGGGTTTTCCGCCACCGTCACATAGCGCATGACCCGATAAGCATAGGTGGCCAGCTTGTTGCCGAATCTGCGAACCGGCTCGCTGGTCCGCCGGGTGATCAGCAAATAGATGTACTGAAACACCACCACTGCTTGAAGAACCAGTTTGAGAATCTCCAACACCACCAGGTAAAAGATCGTGTACAGCATCCGGATGGCGATGCGCTTCCGGTCCAGGGTTGCGGGGGGGAGTTCGTTCATTGGTTCCTCCGGTCTTTGGAAGGATTAAATCAGAAAAATGCCTAAATTGAGCTTAAATGCCTAAAATGCCTAAAATTAAACAGCTGGTAACGATCAAAAAAATTGGATGGAGCGAAGCGACCCCTTCATTTTAGCTCATTATAGATCATTTTAGGCATTTTAGGCATTTTCTCATCTTTCACTGCCTTCTTCGCCTTCGCACCTTTCCTTCCAACACCGCCCAGTACTCGTCCAGATCGTCATCAATACCGCTGCCGAGGTCCATCGATTCAATCCGTTCCGGGCCGAAAGGAAGCTTGGCAAATATCCGCCGCTCCATCTCCTCGGATTTTTCCCAGAGCCATGAAAGCCGCCGGCGGTAGTCCTCCCGCTGGCCGTATCGCTCGAGGATGTAGGCCATCCGCTCCGCCATGGAAACGATCCGGTCGTGAAGGACCCGTTTGTCCGAGTAATTGACGATCTCGGCCTCGTCGGGCGCCTCTGCGCTGAAGTAGCTGTCCAGCTTCACGTGCTGGCGGATGATTTCGCCGACTTCGAAAAAACCCCGGTCCTTCAGCAGCCTGCCGCCGGTTTCGGTGTGCATCTCTCCGGTCTGAAAGCTGCGGGTCTTGGTAATGTCATGGAGAAGGGAGGCGGCCTGCACCATACCGCGGTCCAGATCGAGGCCCGTTTCCCGCAGCCGATCGACCAGAAAGAGGGCCACCCGGCAAACCTGGACCGAATGGGCGACGATGTGGTCCATCATCTCCATTTCCCGGATCAGCTCGCAACACTCTCTTTGGGTCGGAATCCGCATCGCCCTTGCGCTTCGGATAACATTGCTGCCGCGATTTTATCCGCAGTTCGCGCCCTTCAAAGAGATACCCAGCACGTTTCTAAGCGTCATACCCTCGACGTTGCCGGAAGTCATGCTCTTTTATACCAGACAACGAAACCGAAGACCAGATGCAAGTCCAACCGCCTGACAACCGCGGGGCTGATGACAAAAATCACCGCCAACCAAAAAAAAATACGGGCCTCAGAGAACAGGCGCAAAGATCGGCCTTCTTGTTCCATCCCGGCTGGTGTGTTATTTTTACCAAGCAGTAACCGCCCCACCCGCCACGATGGGATGAAAAAGCGGAGCGTAACATCCCCATTTGCTATAAAGAAGGTGAATTTCAGCAGAGGGAAACGGTGACATGCCCAAACCGATCTATCTCGACTACA
>Ga0272443_10002269_pt1 | contig 25007 bp, 19 predicted proteins | sample SSMAcet12_FD_193581 | JGI IMG/M metagenome (GOLD analysis project Ga0272443, IMG submission 193581) | Marine sediment archaeal communities from Little Sippewissett salt marsh, Falmouth, MA, United States - SSM-Acet-12 | ecosystem: Environmental > Aquatic > Marine > Wetlands > Sediment ...
CTTTCGTCTTTCATAGAAATAAAGAAAGAAAGTGATGAAACGAAAGTAGTAAAGACAAGCAAGTAAATTAGTATTGTACCTAACATATTTATATATCCGATCTATAATTCTTTAATCTGGGTTTTGGTTTTTTCTTTCAAGTCTTCGATAGTGCCTTCGTATTTAGATGGGCATTTAGTATATATTTCCTCAGCATTGAAATGCTTACCCTCGTGCTTTCCTTTAATAACGAAATACTCAGCAATTTCAAAGTTCGGAGGTGGTGGACCTTCATATATTATCTTTGATTGATTTGTCTGCTTATCTTCCATATAGAAAGTAAAAAGATTATTCTGAGTATCATAAACGGCATCTTTATCTTTTACTAAAGTACCGATCACCTGAACTAATTTGCCATTTTTTTCTGCTTCTGTGAAGTTGGCATATTCAATGGTGCTTTTATCGAAGGAAAGAACGGCAATCACAATGAAGATTGCAGCTACCGCAATTCCAATTAAATATCTTGGTTTCATATATTTATAAATTAATATTAAACTTCATTATCAATCTGTTTCTCCAGTTTGGAGAGCTTTTTATCTACTCTCAGAATCAGGATCGAAATCCCAATCCAAACAATCAGAGATATTATTAACACGATTGCATTAGAATTATTGTTTAAGAGGTTATCCATCGCTCATTTTCCTTTTCAAAAGTTTGTGTTCAATTATCTTTGATCTCACAGTTAGATTCAGTAACCAAAAATATAGCATTGTAAATGCTGCAAATGACAATCCAAATGTAAATAGTAAATCCGAACTAAGCATAGAATTGCCCCCACTCATTACAGGTCCCATATTTTCTTCAGTTCCTGATCCAGGGTGCAAGCCATGAGTTATCCTTGGCATAACGAAAACAAAAAACGGAACAGTTATAAATGCTATTATTGCATAAACTGAGCTTAGTCGGGCTCTTACTTCTTCTTTGTCAATAGCCATCCGCAAAGCAAAGTACGCGAAATAAATCATCAATAGAATTAAGATAGAAGTCTCTCTGGGATCCCAATTCCAATATGAACCCCAGTTTGCTTTTGCCCATACCATACCCGTTACAGTAGCAAGTATAGCAAAGATTGTTCCTAGAAATGCTGAAGAAGAGGCAATCACGTCATACTCGATATCCTTCTTAATTAAATATTTGATAGCATAGAACATAGAAAATAGGTATGCAAGAACAGATATCCACGCTATAGGTACATGAATATTTATCAATCTGACTTTTTCGTCCAGCCCTGGAATGTATGGATATGTGATCCATGGGTTTACAGAGATAGTCTTATAGTATCTGAAGTAATTGAGTGTTGGTATGAACTCAAGTTCAGCCAATATTGTGCCATTAGATTTAAAAGCATCAGGCAATTTCTTACCAGATATTAAAATGACATGATGCTCTTTTGTCTTTGCATCTATGGCATTAATGTGCCATTCATCGTTGCTTTCAAAGTATTTGTTGGTAGATTCATCTTCGATTTGAAAGAGAACATTCATAGTTGGTTTATTAGATGAACCGAAATAAGCAAGATCGGCGAAAGTCCCTGATATTGGTGGGAATAGGTTTAATATGACAGCTATACTCATCAATAGTATGACCACAACTTTCATATATAATGGCTTTTCATGTTTCATGCCCTTTATCATGCCGAAAGCAATACCTACGGCTATGGCAATAATAATTGTCAATGCTTTCATATTTATATGTTCAAATTAATTGCTAATTCTACTTATATAAAAATAACTAAAAGAATTATATTAGAGAAAGGTTTATGTGAAAAAATCAAATCAAAGATTTTTTTAAAGTAAGTAAATTCATAGAATCACCTCCAGAAGAGGGGATATATTCGATTTCGTCCATTACATTACGGATTATATGAATACCCAGCCCTCCGCGCTTTAATTGTTTTCTATAATCGTTCATATCAACTTCGGGGACTGACATAGGATTAAATGGGATGCCATTATCGGAAATATTTATAATGAAGAAATTGGAGTTGGTATCTACCTGTACACAGAATTTCTTGCTTTTATCAAATTTGAAGGAATGCCTGATTATATTGGTGCACGCTTCATCCACAGCCAGACCTACTTTAGAGGCATCCTCAGTAGAAAACCCAAACTTTTCGGCACGATCCATGACGAATTCTCTAATGCGGTACAGCTCCGTATAATCGCTTGTTGCACACACTTTGTTGTTTAATATCTGTGTTCCATTTATCATAAGGATCAAGCCATTTCTTTAAATTTTTCTATTGCCGACTTTTCTTCTTTGAATATTTCAAAAAGCATAGGGAAACCAAGAAGATCAAAGACCGAAAACACTTTTGGTTTCATATCTGACATTTTTAAATCACCGCCTTTATCACGAAGTTCTTCGATAAATGCCATGAAAACACCAAGTCCTGCGCTGGAAATATAATCGAGATTACTGAAATTAATCAGAATCTTTTTTCTGCCGGTATTGATTATACCGCTTATAGCATCTTCAAGTTCGGGTGCTGTGTGAGCATCCAGATAACCTTTTAGATGAAGACAATCTACATCCTCATTGGTTTTTGTAACAATATTAAACTGTTCCTTACCTGGCATTTTAAAATCCTTTTATATTTGAAACCTGTCTTAAATATACAATTCTTACAAGAGACGAACTCAATTAATTATTAATATAGAAAAATTTATTCAAAAAACAGGTTTTCTTTTAATCAATTTTTATTAACATCGTAAGTGATTAAAAACACAGTAAGATCATCGTGCTGATTCATATTTTTCGCATAGCTCCTGAGATCATTTTCTAAAATTTTAATCACACTTTCGCTACTGTTATATACTGAAGAAATCAATATTTGTTTCAAATTATTATAGCCATACTCTTCGTTGGCTGTGTTTCTTAGTTCGTTCACTCCGTCAGTAATCAAGATACATCTGGCTTTGGGCGAGAGCATCACAGACATTTCCTCAATATTATCCCGAAACTTACTCCCGTTAGTTAGCCCAACACCAATTCCAATGGGAATATGTGATTCAATATTTTCACCATCCTGTATCATTATAGGCATGTGACCTGCACGTGCAAAAGTTATTTTGCCTTCATCATTGTCAATGGTCAATGCGGTTATTGTAATGAATACTTGTCTATCCATTTTTGAAAACAATGTGTCGTTTATTCTGATGAGAATATCCTTTGGGCTTTCTGCTTCACGGGACACAGCCATCACAACTCCTTTTAGCTGAGCCATATAAAAAGCGGCACTCATCCCTTTGCCGGATACATCTCCAACAAGCACACAGGGTTTTCCATTCTTCAGATGAACGAGATCGTAATAATCGCCACCTACCTCTGTTGCAGGGATAGTAAAGGCACGAAGTTTATAATTTTTAATTTCTGGTAATTTGCCTGGTAGCAGTTTCTGCTCCATGTCTCTTGCTATCATTAGTTCACTTTTGTATCTTTCCTTTTCTAATGATTCCTGCAAGAGCCGAGCATTTTCGATAGCAATATTTACATTGTCGCTAAATGCTTTCAATACATTTACATCTTCCTGGTCGAAGCCATATTCATCTGTATGGAGTACAGTCATATTGCCAATTCTTTCATCGCCAGCATATAATGGTATGGAAATCAACGAATTAGCAAAATCTATTCGTGATATGATGTCGGATAGTGTTGGCTCTGCATAATCTTCTATAGAATCAATGAATATCGGTTTTTCGATAATAATCAACTGATTACGCACATCATCATTATCAAGCATTTTTACAATCTGATTTTCCTCTTTGCTTCCATTGGCAAGTACTGCTGTTTTGCTATTAATGTTCAAAGTAGTCCATGCTGCTGTTGCATTACTGGCATTGAATGCCAATCGGGTAACGGTATCTATTAGGTTTTCTAGGTCTACAGTCTGAGCAATAATCTGATTCAGATATGTAAGCGATTTGATTTCATAGTTCCTACGCTCTACAATGTGAGTCGTTGGAATGCTACCCACAGTAGAAAAGAAAATCCGAGATGAATGCACAAGCAAGAAGAAAACGGGTATCTCTATGAACACATTCGTACCATCCATGAAAAAGTTCAAGGAATTTAGCATAGATGAACCATCGCGTATAACAAAACCAAATATGATAAAGCACATGCTACTCATTGTTGCACTCAGCAAAAGTAGTAAATACTTTTTTGATTTAGGAAGCTCTGCAATCCAAGAATTTCTGCTTGTAACTAGGAAACCAACTACTCCTATTACAGTAATCAAAATGTATTCAAGCGGCTCGAGATCAATAATAGGTCTAAAAATATAAAGTAAAATCAATATGAGATAGGAAACTACAAGGATAGCAAGATAAATCTTAGTTTTCTTCATCTTCCTTAGAATTGTCCACTTATAAAAGAATAGTAGAGATAGCCCACCAGCATAAATAAGTAGAATTGATACCAGATCAATTACCAGGATGTTAATCAACTTTATATCATAAACCAGCAAGAATTTTGGATTTGGTAAAAATGCTGATACAATAGTTATGCCAATCATTATATACACCAAGCGGGTAAGCTCGTTTAAATATAGTTGGGTAAGTTCAACAGACTTTTCAAACTTTCTGTATAAAATATCATAAAAAAGCATCCAGACAATAGCCCCTGCTATTAAAACCCCCGTCAAAGTGTTCCAGACAAATAAATTCTCAACAACATACTTATCAAATATTGAGAGAATAACATCTCCTAACAAGCGTGTAAATACAAATATTATTATTGAAGTGATTAAATATGGTTTATTTATTATTCTCTGGTTCATCAGTTTTTCTAACATTATATATTCACTTTTTTTATTTCACTACGTTTAGATTAAATACAAGTTCCACAAAAATATATAAAATACTTTTGTCTAACATTTTTTTTTTAATAATTTTAAAATTATATTTTTTATACATATTAGAGAAATGAATATGAAGTATATTTTAACACCCGAAGAAATGAGAAAAGCTGATGGGACAGCTATCCAAGAAATGGCAATCCCATCAATAATCCTAATGGAAAATGCTGCAAGATCTGCAGCTGATTACATTCTGGAAGTATTTGCAGATAACGATATAATCCAACCCTCAGTAACATTTTTTTGTGGAAGCGGAAATAATGGTGGAGATGGCTTTGCTATGGCTCGCCATTTAATGGAGTATTCTGTAATCACTGTTTATTGGATAGGAGAAATCGAGAAGATGAGCTATGAGACAAGGATAAATTTCGAAGCTCTTAAAAACCTTGGAGTTGATCTATTTCATATCAGAGATGAAGAAGAACTTGAGCTAATTGATCTTGATACAGATTGTATAATTGATGCTATGATAGGCGTTGGCGGCTCGGAAAACATACGAGGTATTGCTTTGGAAATTCTAAAATTAATCTACGATTACCCTGGCATGAGAATAGCTGTTGATGCTCCGACCGGCTTGAATACTGAGACAGGGCTTGCTGCAGAGTTTTGCTTTTCAGCAGATATGACTATTACTATGTTTGCTATTAAAACAGGTATGTTACTAAATGATGGATTAAACGTATGCGGAGAGATCGAAACAGCATATTTAGGCGCTCCGCAGAGTATTGTGAAAAAAATATCAAAGATAGCATCTCTGGAAGACGGTGATGCCCACTATTTACTACCCAAACGACCGAGAATTAGTTCCAAATTTGATTATGGGCGAGTAGTAGTAATTGCTGGATCGAAAAGGTTTCCGGGAGCTGCCGCTTTGACATCTAATGCTGCAATTAAATCGGGTGCCGGATTGGTTCAGCTATACTCAACTAATTTGCATCCTGCCATCATGCCGGAAGTGATTCCTTATGAATTATCAGCTACTAAAAGTGGAAGTATATCTAAATTGAATACAGAGCTACTGTTTAATGAGATAAGCAATGCAAACGTTATAGCTATTGGACCTGGTCTAAGTGATGATGTGGAAACCACAGAATTGGCAAGAGAAATAATTTATGGGGCTCCTGATGATAAAGTGATAGTTGTTGATGCTGACGCTTTAAGAGCCATTGATAAGACAAAAAAACTTAGAAAAAACATCATATTAACTCCTCACACAGGCGAGATGGCAAGAATCACAGGCATAGCAAGAAAAGAGATTGAATCCAACTCAGCATGGATAGCAAATGAATGGGCTAAAAAGCTGAATTGCATAATACTTCTAAAGCATGTGCCCGTTATAATTAGCGATGGCAATCTTTCATATTATAATCTGAATGGCAACCCAGGAATGGCAACTGGTGGAAGTGGTGATGTGCTAACGGGTATAATAGCGGCACTACTATCTGTTGGACTTGAGCCATTGAAAGCTGCAGCCCTTGGAACTTTTTTACATGGTAAAGCTGGAGAATTATACATATCCAATCATAATGAAAATACATTGACAGCAACTTCGCTACTCGATCTACTCGATGAAGCATTTATGCTTTAGATTGGTTCAATTCATCCTTGTAAAAACTATATAGTTCATTATCTCGTCTGAACACAGATAATAATAGCATAGGATAGGATGGAAGATTACAGAAAATATTTACAGCCGGTTACGGTAGCCCAGCTAAAGAGTATAGAGTTAAAAGCTCGGCTCGTGGTGGAAGGATTCATTACGGGGCTTCATCGCTCGCCATATCATGGTTTCAGCGTTGAATTTGCTGAGCATAGGCAATACCGGCCCGGCGATAGCATCAAACATTTGGACTGGAAGATTTTTGGCAGAACTGAAAAGCATTACGTAAAGCAATACGAAGAGGAGACAAACCTGAGAAGTATGGTTTGTCTGGACACTTCCGCTTCTATGAATTATGCTTCAAAGGGAAATATTTCTAAGTTTGAATATGCTTCTTATCTCGCAGCGGCATTATCATATTTATTAATCAAACAAAGGGATGCCGTCGGGCTAACTCTATACGACACAGATATTCGTAAATTCATTCCTCCGAGATCTAAGCAATCATATTTGCATGAGTTATTAAAGACTTTAGTTGAGGTAAAGCCAGAAAGAGAAACAGGCACAGCAGAAGCGTTGAACAAACTGGCAGAAAGAATAAACAGGCGCGGCTTGGTAATTGTTATCAGCGATTTTTTTGACAATCCAGAATCCATTATGAACGCACTAAAACATTTCAGGCACAAGCAGCATGATGTCCTTGCTTTCCAGATTCTGGACCCAAGAGAGTTGGACTTTAAATTTAATCTAACAGGAGCAAATTTTCAGGATATGGAAACGGGCGAAGAATTAGTAACCCAACCATACCAGATACAGCAATCTTATGCAGAAACGATGAATGAATTTTTAAATACAATACGCAAAGGATCGAGAAATCATTTCATTGATTACCATCTGATAACAACAGATACACCCTTTGATAAAGCTCTTAGGGCTTATCTTACAAAAAGAGCAAAACTTGCTTGAAAATGAATTAGATATTCTACAAAAAACTCTATTCTTCCGGCTCTTCCATAATTGGAAGCTCGAAATGGAGTTTGTTGTCTAATATTTCTTTCATTGCCAGAAAAGTTGGTTTAGGCACGGAGTCAAACTCACGGCTTATGGCGATCTGGTCAAAGTTAGCTCCCTCGGATTCAGACGTAGTAATGATGATATCTTCCATTCGGTTTGCTATTTCATTCTTGATGTCATCGTTAATCTGTCTTGCACGAAAGCCCATAGCGACTATTGATTGATAAACAGTTCCTTTGTCAGATTCCTGCATACGAACAATAACTGGGTTCACATTAAATTTATCCAATTTTCACTAACTCCTTATTTTACAAAAATGCAATTTGCAAAATTAAAATATTTTTCTATAATTGCAAATGTATTTTAAACGTAATTATTTATTTATTATTTTATTATAAAAAGAGAATATGCAAAAATTATACTATTCAATAAGTGAAGTTAGCGAAATGATAGATGAAGAACAGCATATTCTAAGGTATTGGGAGAAAGAATTCGAGCAGTTAGGTCCCAAAAAAAATCGTGCAGGCAATAGGATTTATTCAGATAAGGATATTAGTATTCTCAAAGTGATTAAAAGATTATTGCGAGAAGAGAAGCTTTCATTAAGGGGTGCTAAAGAAAACTTAGATAAGATGAGCATAGGCAATTTTGAAGACAACTTGTTTTCTTTCTCTAATGAGCTGGAAAATCTCAGTAATCCAGATACTTCAAAAGAGTATGAATTACCCAAAGACTCGCTTGTTATTAAAAAGCAGGATTTGGAAAACATTCACTCCATGATGCTCGAAATGAAGAGAATGCTTACAAATAAGTAACTTAATTATCATTTTTTATAGTTGTGATCGTCTGTTGAAAAAAATAAGCCAAAATATATTATTCTGTTTATCATTTATGGAGAAATTTGCTATGGCTCGTATTTTTGGAATATTATTTTTCTCACTTCTCTTTTTTGGATTTGTTAGCCATTCATGGTCGCAAGGAGTTAAATACACCGAGCATACCGTTGGCAAGCATTCCGACGAAGTGCTTGGCGTTTTCGTTAATGAAGACGACACTAAAGTAGCCACTTGTAGTCTTGATGAAACAATTAAGATATGGTCTATTCCTGAAGAGAAAGAACTACTTTTGCTAAAGGGGCATTTAGGTCAGGTGAATAATTTATCTTTCTCAGGCAGCGACAAACTTCTGGCAAGTGGTTCGGGAGATCACACTATTAGAATTTGGGACGTGGAAACAGGCGAGATGCTAAAAACTCTCCGCGGCCATACCGATCAAGTTATTGGGGTTTACTTCAGCCAGGACGACAGCTCTACCTTTGTTGCCAGCACCAGTTTTGACAAAACAGTCAAGCTATGGAACTGGCGTCTCGGCAGCGAGATCAAAACTTTGCGTGGGCATAAGCTGCCAACCAATAATGTTGCTTATAGTTATGACGGGAAATATCTCGCATCATGCAGCGATGACATGACTATCAATATCTGGTCTACTGACCTTGGTGCTGATAAACCAGTTGCAACTCTATTAGGGCACAAAGCTCCTGTATTAACAGTGCTTTATAATTTCGATAGTAGCTTGCTTGCATCATCTGACCAAAGCGGTGAAGTTATAATCTGGAAGATGCCCGAAGGAACTCGCAAACGGATTATCAAAGCTCACAATGAAATTACTCAGGACGTTACTTTTGCATGCGATAACAAAACTTTGGCGACTGCAAGTCTCGATGGCTATGTAAAACTATACAACGTAGAGACAGGGGAGAATATATTTGTACATAACTTTGGCGTTCCCGTTTGGTCTGTTGATATGACTTGCGATGCAGGTGTAATTATTGTTGGTTGTGCTGATGGCACTGTACGTTATCTAAAGAAAAATTATTAAAGGAGAGTGCTATTATGAAGAACATAATAAAATATTGTTTGATACTTGCTGTTTATATTGCTGTTGGAAATTCTATGTTATATTGTCAAGTTGGAGCTGTTTCAGCAGTAACAGGTAAGATGATAAACAGAGTTTCAAAGGAACCTGTTGGAGTTAAGTTTCATATTTATGATATATCTGGCAAGCGTGTGAATGCACGGGCAATGAACAGTAATTCCTCAACGGGTTATTATTACATACCTTCTCTTCAACCTGGTTCTGTTTATTACATACACATAGAAGAACCAAATTACATGAAGCAGGTATTTGAAGTAATAATACCAAACACAGATAAATACTCCGAAATTTCAAGGGATTTCCTTGTGTCTCCTAAGGAAATTGGAACTAAGATTCCGATCGAGATTCCTCCTTTCGAGTTAAGGAAATCAGAGCTTCGCTGGGGTTCAGACCAAATACTCGATGAATATGCTATGACCATGATGAAAAATACAGATGTCCAATTCGAGATTATTTCATATCCCGAAAGTGATTTGGACAAAGAAGCCAATAAAGCACTAACATCGGAAAGAGCAAAACACTTGGTGAATTACTTTATCAGCAAAGGAGTTGATCCCAGTAAGATTACTGCAACAGGCAAAACCCTTCCCGATCCAAGAAATCCTCCTCCAGCCGAGAGACAGGCAAAAGGCAAGAGATACATCGGGACTACATATATTTATGTAGCTGATATTAAGAAGACTGATTGATGTTTAGAAATTAGACAACACCCCAACCCCTCTATGCAAGATGGGTATGGGGTGTCTTCCATAATGTTTTATCCTTTTCTACGGTTCTATCCTGTGGATCATTCTCGGCATGGGGATTACCTCGCGAATATGCGAAGCCCCTGTGATCCATTTTACTGTTCGTTCTAATCCAAGTCCAAAGCCACTATGCGGCACCGAACCATACTTACGAAGATCGAGATACCATTGGAACTCTTCTATAGGAAGGTCATGCTGTTTTATTCTACTGAGCAGTAATTCGTGATTATCCTCGCGTTGGCTACCACCTATTAATTCGCCAGCTTTTTCGGGTCCGAGCATATCCATAGCGAGAACTACATTACTGTCGTTGGGGTCTCGTTTCATGTAGAATGCTTTGACATCGGAAGGATAGCGATGGATGATGCAGGGCTTTTCGAACTGCTCCATTATTGCCTCTTCCTGAACAGTACCGAAATCTTCTCCCCAAGGGAATGGGCGAATTTCTACGTCTTTATTGCCTTCTTTTTGAATAAGAGGTACATCATGCTTGATTAGCCAATCCACAGCTTCGGAATAACTCATACGGTGGAATGGTCGTTTCACTTTTTCGAGTGCTGTTATGTCTCTCTCCAATGTCTTTAGTTCTTGCTGGCAGTTTTTCAGTGTATATTCCACAATGTATTCTACCATGTCCTCAGCCAGGTCCATGTCGTCATTCAAATCGAAGAATGCCATTTCGGGTTCGCACATCCAAAATTCTGTTAAGTGCTTGCGAGTTTTTGATCTTTCGGCACGAAAAGTAGGACCGAAAGTATAAACTCTGCCAAGAGCCAGTGCTGATGCCTCTGCATAAAGCTGACCAGATTGAGATAAATACGCATTGCCAAGATCAAAATATTTTGTCTCGAAAAGCGTGGAAGTTCCTTCGCAGGCATTTGGTGTTAGTATAGGAGAATCCATCAACTTGAAGCCATTGCCATCGAAGAAATCACGTATAGCTTTGACGATGGCTGCACGAACACGCATTATGGCATGTTGTCGGGATGAGCGTAGCCACAAATGCCTGTGCTTGATCAGGAAGGAATCTGTATGCTCTTTGGGTTGTATGGGATATTCATCGCCAATTTGGATAATCCTCAGCCCGATAACGTCTATCTCGTGTCCTCCGGGGGCTCTCTCGTCGGCTTTTACCAATCCTGTAATTTCCAGAGAGGATTCCTGAGTTAATTTCTTAGATTCCTCGAAAATTTCTTCGCTGACATTTCCTTTGAAAACAACACATTGACAAATACCCGTTCCGTCACGCAAGATAACGAATTGCAGTTTGCCCTTGCCACGTTTGTTATAGACCCAACCTTTTAGTGTAACTTCTTCGCCTACGTATTTATGTAGGTCTTCGATATACTTAAACTTCTTGTAAGCAGATTCCATAATTTTCATTCCATATTATATTTTTAATCAATGATTTCCATAATTTAACTAACTATTAAACCAACATTTTTAAGTGGCTAATAGCTTGCAACTTTCTATAAACTACAAAGATAATACCTTTTATGTTGCTTGCAAAATAAATACGGAGCTTTTATAGTTAGATATTGATCGTTGATCGGAGTAAAGATATTGTTATCAATAGCCAGTACTTTCAAGTTTGATAAGATGGACTCAATCTGGCAAATCCATAACTATCAATACTTTTTCACTCTCGCCAGGCGTTTACTTCCTCCGTATCCGCAGCGGAGCGACAGTGGAGACAAGGAAGTTTGTGGTGGATAGAAGTAAATAGATTTCAAAGGAGGGAACTTTTTCCTTTTTGCATTGGGCTTATGTTTAACAAAAATACCCCTCGTGGTATGAGGGGTATTTGGTCTTGACTTACAATTAATGCTATATTCGATTTTGCTATTCTACGATAATTCTTTGCACTGCTTGCTCGCCGTTTTTTGATTCTACGGCTATAAGATACATACCTGCCGGCAAATTGCTTAGATCAATACTTTGCTTTACCAAGCCAGCATTTTCCCTGTGAAAACTACTTAGTGATTTAATACTTCTGCCGTATAAATCATTTAAAGTGATTCTAATATCTCTCGGCTCCGTTAGATTGAATTGCAAGCTAGCATCGCCAGTTGTTGGATTAGGGAAGACATGCAGATTCTCAATCGCTCCATTACAGGAACGCCAGATGTCGAGAATTGCTTCTTCGCCTTTGATTGGTGTCTGGCAGACATCGTTTGTGTTCTGCAAAGCATCGAGTTCCAATTCGAGCATATCGCTTACTCGTGCCGGCAATTTCTGTAGGAGTTCAGGAGTAGGATCGAACCAAAGTATGAACGAGAAATTATCTCCGTTTTCTTCGATTGGCACTTCTATAGGTATCATTTTATTTACACGAATGAAATTATTAATGTCTCGCTCTATGTTATTGAATTTTTTGATGAAAAAGAGTTTGCTATCATCAATACACTGATGTTCTATTTCATCTAATGTATTAAATTCAATATTAATATGTTTATTCATTAAGCTGTCTTCTAAGAAGAACTGGGAGCTTGTTAAGGAGTCAAAATTTACTCCTGACATCTTGAGTTTTATGCTACTTGGATTGGTGAGAATTTGTAATTCTTTTTGCTGCTCGTTAATCTCTTCAAGCTGTCCTTTTAGTTCGCCGAGCTGTTCTTCGTGCCATTCAAAATTGAATTTTTTTAGTTTAACGTCTAAATCGTCCATTCTATTACTATCAAAAATAAAAACTGATCTAACAACCTCTTCGTCATTATCTTTATTAATGTATTTATTAGTTGAATCAATATTTACGATTAAAACAGTAGATTTAATTGGTTTAGGCAAATCTTTTTCATTTATATCCACATTATTGCCCATCACAATTATTTTTGGTTCTTTGCTGGAATAATTGTCATCACTTGTAATATATACTTCCGTCTTGATCTCTTCCTCAACGTCTGTAGATTGGTTTAAGTGATAAGAGGTCGTCGTCTGATTAGTTTTTATTTTCAACTCATTACCTGAATCGTCTTTATGTACATCCTCGAAATTGTTATAATATGTTTTCGTTGTTAGGTCTTCCTGGTCGTTAAAGACTTCTATCCTGCGGAACCCTTTACTATCTGTAATAATTCGTGGAGATACGCAATAATCTGCGTCTGGTGTTTCCCAGTTGCTATTTCTAACCACTCCCCAATCTTTCATCACCACTGTTCTTACTGGCTCATCGTTTATCCAGTTGTCGCAATAAGCAAGTCCATACTTGCTCTTTCCAGTTTCATCTTCGTAAATATTTGAGTCATCTTTGATTATCTCAATACCAAGTTCTGATAATTCCTCCTCGCTTAACTGAATCACATTGATACCTTTTATACTCACTCTTTCATTCTCTGGTATAATAATATCCGAGCTAATTTTGTCAGAGGTTTTTGTAGCAATATTTTCAGCATTTTTTGAATCCTCGTTTGCGCCTATAATGCTTGCCACAGCCAGATCATTTCTTGAGTTTGTTTTAGGTTCATTCGGATTAATTAACTGTGTTTTATTATCGTTGCTTATTTGCTTGATTTCGCTTAGATCACTTTGTTTGTCAAAATCTACTATTCCTAATGACAGTATTCCGACCAAAGCAACAAAAGCGGCAGTTGTTGTTATTATATTCATTGGTTTCCCTTTAATTCGATTCCATAAATTTTTTGATTGAGAAGCATTCGTAGCTATTTGCTTGTCCAATATGCTGCGCGCATGGCTTATTGGAAATAGTGCATTATTGTTTCTTGCTTCTTCGAAGTACTTATCTAATATTTTTATTTCATTTTTCATTTTTTCACTCATTCCATATTAAGTTGAGCTTTTACATCTATGTTGATTTCATTATTGCAATTCATATTTCTAAGAGCTTTTCCGTTTTTTTTTGCAGAAGAAAACGACTCACTTTCTCTTAATAACTCAGCCAGTTTTTCTCTGGCTCGTTTCAATCTGGATTTAACTCCAGAGAGAGTGCCTCCCTGCACTTTTTGAATATCTTGAAGAGACAAACCCGATATTTCGAATAAAGCTATGGCTTCTCTTTGTTTATCCGACAGTTTTTGCATTGCAGCATATAGTAATTTCACATCTGCCTTCACGTCTGGTTTTGTCTCAGGACTTTCAAAGTTGAATGCTTCATGATCGTCGTATTCGTCATAACTGCTGAATATTCTCAATCGCCATTTATTTCGTTTATACTTACGTCTGGCGATAGTGAACAGATAACTTTTGAAAGCGTCCTTTTCCTTCAATTTTTCAAAGTTCTCGAATGCAGCGAGCAAAGTATCGCTAACGAGGTCTTTGGCATCTTCGGTATTGCCTGTCAATGCTCTGGCATAACCCGAAAGATTTTGCCAAACCGGCTCGAGTAACGTTAGAAATATTTCTTTTTTTGCTCTATCAGTCATTCCTGCAATCCAAAAAAATAAGCATGCTTTATTTCTCATTGAAACGGAAACGCTCATTTCAGATCATACCCGTTTCTATGTGTTAAGAGTCATAATTTAGAAAAAAGTTTCATAATAAATAAATAATTTTATTATAAATGAGTTGATTCACTGTATTTCAGAAGAACCCTAAGCAAATTTTTAAAAGTAAAAAATAGTTTCGGATTCTCATATATTGCAAAAAATCATTACTTTTGTAACTATGTAATATTATTGGAAATAATTATGAGCAAAGGTATAATATATATAATCGGTGCTGGTCCTGGCGATCCTAAGCTAATTACAGTCAAGGGGCAGCAATGTCTGAAATACTCAGATGTAATTCTTTACGATAGATTGGCAAATGATGAACTTCTTTCTATGTGCAAGCCCGATGCCGAAAAAATATTTGTTGGCAAAGAATCTGGAATTCACCACGTAAAGCAAGAAGATACTATCGCAATGATGATCGAAAAAGCTATGACAGGCAAGAATGTTGCTCGGCTTAAAGGTGGTGATCCTTTGGTCTTTGGGCGCGGTTCTGAAGAAGCAATGGCTATGAAGGAAGCTGGACTTGATTTTGAGATTATACCTGGCGTTACTGCTGCCATTGGAGCAAGCTGTTATGCTGGGATTCCACTTACCCACCGCAATCTGGTCACGCAAACTGTTTTCATTACCGCACACGAAGCACCAGATAAACCCGAAAGCCAAGTAGATTGGGCAACTCTGGCAAAGCTAAAAAACACGAATTTATGTATCTATATGGGTGTTGGCAGGATCAAAGGAGTCGTTTCAGTTTTAATTGAAAATGGTTTATCTCCAGATACTCCATCTGCAGCAATCCAAAATGGCACTTTGCCAAACCAAAGAAGCATTGTCTCGAAGTTAATTGATCTTCCAAATGAAATTGAGAAAAACGAGTTGAAGCCACCAGTTCTAACTATCATTGGACCATCTGCTTACATGAAGGATGAAATGTCTTGGTTCGAAAGGAAGCCATTTTTTGGAAAGCGAATTGTTTCGACCAGAGCATCAGACCAGAAGCAATCATTATATGATATACTAACAGAAAGTGGAGCCACAGTACTTCCATTCAGCGTTATAAAAACAGAAATTGCAATACCAGAAAAGAGCATAAGCGATTATTTACAAGAGCATTATGATTGGTTAATATTCACAAGTGAAAATGGTGTTCGGTATTTCATGGAAATTCTTTTACGAGAAGGACTTGATACAAGAGCTTTGGGAAATATTAAAATTGCCGTCATCGGTTCTGGAACAGGCAATAAATTACAGGAATACTCACTTATACCAGACTTCATACCTGAAAAATATACTTCTGCGTCCTTAGTAGAAGAAATGCCTTTGAAACATAATATTAGAGGCAAGAGATTTTTACGAGTCAAAGGTGATTTCGATAGAGATATCCTTACAGACGGGTTGGTAAAGCTCGGAGCTAACGTAGATACCATAGAAGTTTATAAGATACTGAAAGACAATCCTGATAAATCTTTGATTATGGATATCCAGCATAATGGTGCAAATGCTTACCTTTTCACCAGCATATCTACGGTGAATAATTTCTTCGATTTTATCGGTAATGATAAATCATTGGAATTGTTAGATAGGGGGGTTGCATTAGCAATTGGTCCTGTAACCGCAGAAGCATTAGAGCACAAAGGAGTCCAGAAAGTAGAAGAAGCAGATGAACATACTATCAATGGTTTGATAAATAAATTGCACAAATTATTTGAATTTGAACAAAGATAAGTAATAATTGAGGCGTAGTTCTAATAATTAATAATTATATATTTATGTAATTACTGTATTATGAATATCTGTTCATATTTAATATCTATTGCACTTAAAGTACCATTATCTATAATAACTGAAGTATCCTAAAACAATATAAATAATAAGAACTATGAAATATTCTAAAATAATAAATAGATATATTAATAATTTTTAATAATATAAATTATCACTTGACTTTTTCTGAATAATTGTTCATATTAGTATTAAGAAATAATAACAACTAAATATATAAAATGGAAAAATTCATGAAAATCATCTATACATTGCTTCTCTTGCTGTTTTCGGTGAATTTGGTTCACTCGCAGAATGAACATTTACTTACTCTCGAAGAAAAAATAGAGCAATCGAGAATAGTTTGGCTAAATAACAGGCAAATAGCCGAAGAATATGCCAATAAACATAATCTTCCTATTCTTTCAACAAATGAAGATGAAGTAACGATTGAATTACATTCAATTGCAGATAATGGAATTCCCATATACTATATAACGCATAATAGAAATGCTGCAAAAACAGTTGGGGCTAACTTAGTCTATTCAGGCGGAGGTGCCGGACTTAGCTTATCTGGCGATGGAGTTACTCTTGGTATTTGGGATGCTGGTGGTGTAAGGACAACACATCAGGAGTTTTCAAGCAGTAGAGCTACACAAAGAGATGGTTCTTCAGGAACTCATTATCATGCTACTCATGTAGGATGTACTATGATAGGAAGCGGAGAGGTTGTTTCAGCAAAGGGTATGGCTTACGAAGCAGATTTAGATTGCTACGACTGGAATAGTGATGTAAGTGAAATGCGATCAGCAGCCAGTAATGGTCTGAAAATATCCAATCATTCTTATGGGCACATTACTGGATGGTATAGAAATGGTGATTGGTATTGGTGGGGTGATCCCAGTGTCTCTTCTGGTGAAGATGCTAATTTTGGATATTACAGTTATATTACACAGGATTTTGATGATGTAGCTTACGATTATCCAAATTTTTTAATATGTGTATCTGCTGGCAATGATAGAGGGGAAGGTCCATCTTCTGGCACAAGCCATAAGGTTTGGAATAATGGTTGGGTATGGTCAACAGCAACACGTGAAAAAGATGGGGGCAACGATGGATATGATTGTCTATCTCATATTTCTGTTGCTAAGAACCTTATGATCGTAGGTGCTGTTAATGATATTACAAATGGATATGATAATCCTTCTGATGTATCAATGTCAACCTTTAGTTGCTGGGGACCAACTGATGATGGCAGGATTAAGCCAGATATTGTGGCTAATGGCATATCATTGTATTCTGCAATTAATAGCTCAAACTCTAGTTATACATGGATGAGCGGCACATCAATGGCTTGCCCTAACACTTCTGGGGCATTAGGATTGTTACTGGAGCATCATAAGAATCTTCATGGTAGTTCTGCTACTATGCGATCAGCTACATTGAAAGGAATTGCTATACATACGGCTTACGAAGCTGGCTCTAACGATGGACCTGACTATCAATTTGGTTGGGGATTGCTTAATATTCAAGGTGCAGCAGAATTGATGACAACAAATGCTGACCGCAATGAGGACTATGACATTCAAGAACTCAATCTTTCTGGTAGCGAAACAGAAGAAATAACTGGTTACTCCGATGGTTCTACTCCCATTAAAGTTACTATATGCTGGACTGATCCAGCAGCTTCTTTATCTTCGTTATCACTTAATAATAGAACTTCAAAATTAGTAAATGATCTTGATCTAAGAATCATAGAATCAAGCAATACATATTATCCATATAAACTCAGTTACAGCAATCCTGGAAATGCAGCTACAACCGGAGACAATGATGTAGATAATGTAGAACAGGTATATTTTGAGAATCCTGATGTGGGTACATATACTATCAGAATCAACCATGAAGGTTCGCTTACTGGGGGATCACAAAATTTTTCTATTATGATCACCGGGCTTGAGCCATTAAGTGAACCAATTATTACTTCTCAACCAGAAGATAGTCAAATATGCCCAGGTTCATCAACATATTTCACAGCTTATGTCTCAGGCGAGGTTGATGAGTTTTTATGGTCATACAGTGATGACGATGGATCATCATGGTTTGAAGCATCGGATTCATATCATTATTCAGGCAATACGACTTCTTCTCTGACAGTCTCTAACGTAAGTGGGAGTATGAATGGCTATCAATATAAGCTTAGAGTTGAAAACTCCTATGGAACTACTTATACTGATCCAGCTGAGCTTGGTATTTATCAAAATGCAACTATAACATCACATCCTATGAATCAGGATATAACATCTGGTGATGACACGTATTTCTCTGTTATAGCAGTAGGTGGATCATCATATAAATGGCAAGTATCCACAAATACAGGTGATACCTGGTCTTATGTCTCTAATGGAGGTGTTTATTCAAATGCTCTTACATCTACAATAAACCTGAATAACGTACCACTTTCCTTTAACGGATATATGTACAGAGCAGAAGTTAGCAATATATGTGGATTTGAAACTTACTCAAATGCCGCTGATATTAATGTTGATGGCTATATTGAGATTTTCTGGCATCCTGAAAACTATACATCCTGCATTGGCGAGGATTCATACCAATATGCTGTTATTATTGGCGATCCTGAGCCAACTCTGCAATGGCAAGTAAGTACGGATGATGGATTAAATTGGGACAATCTAATAAACAACGATCAGTACTCTGATATTAATACGAACACACTTACTATTTACAATCCATCTGAAGATATGCAGGATTACCTTTATAGATTGTCTGGAACGAATTCTGTTGGCTCCGTTCAAACTAATTCTGCATCAATAATTCTTGAAGATGAATTAGTAGTAGCAACTAATCCAGGCGATGCAACTGTTTCTGCTGGGGACGATCACACCTTTATAGCAGATGTTGGAGACCCTATAGAACTTAACTGGCAGAAATCCACAGATAATGGCAGCTCATGGGATTGGCTCGAAAACAATACGATTTATTCAGGTGTTTATACACAATCCCTTTATATTGAATATATTACTGCAGATATGAATGGTTATCTTTATCGCCTCGTTGGTTTCAACACTTGTCCAGATGGCGCCACAACTGATGCTGCTGAACTAACGGTGGAAACATCACTCTCAATAACTTCAAATCCTGATGATACTGAAGTATGCAGAGAAAACCAAGCATTTTTTGAATGCACAATAGAAAGCAACCCTGCTCCAGAACTACAGTGGCAACTAAGCACTGACAATGGAAATACTTGGACTGGGCTTTTAGATAATGATATCTATGATGGTACTGCCACTGAAACCTTAGAGATTATCTCCACTTATGGATATATGGATGGTTATGACTATAGATTGTACGCTACTAACAATTCTGATGAAGCAGTGTCTGAATCTGCGAATTTACATATCATTCCCATTCCCCAGATCACTGAGGATGCATCTGACCAGACAGCTTGTGAAGGAGGCGAAGCTATATTCCAAGTGCAGGTTGATGGTGAGAACTTGAGCTATCAATGGCACTATTCATCAGATTTTGGAGATACTTGGGTGGATATCATTAATAATAGCACATTCGCAGGTGCAACTTCAAATACTCTGACAGTTAATAATGTATCAATTGAAATGACCAGCTATTATTTCTTATGCTTGATACAAAATAACTGTGATGAGTATGATAATTCAGATATTGTAATGATAGAATTACTGGATGCATCAGAGATTACAAATCCTACAGATCAACAAACCTGTTTCGGAGGTAGTACTGTATTTTCTACTACTGTCTCTGGTAGTGGGGAACTATCACTGAACTGGCAAAGAAGTACAAATAATGGTACAAATTGGGCAAATATTAGTGATAACGACATATTCTCTGGGGCAACAACTTCATTTCTTTCTTTAGAAAATGTTCGTGATGGATTTGATGGAAATCTATTTAGAATAAGAGTTATTAGTGATTGTGGAACTTCTTATTCACAATCGGCTGATCTTAGCGTTACTAATGAAATTCAATTAGATTCCGGTGATGATGAGTTTATCTGCTATGGAAGCGAAATTCAATTAAATGCTACCGCTGATGGTGGGACTGGTATATATGAATACTCCTGGTCTCCGATAACTGGCTTAGATAATGCTGAAGTTGCAAATCCTATAGCCAATCCAACTGAGACAACGGTATATTCTCTTACTGTAACAGATAGCGAAGGATGTATAGCTACTGACGAAATAGTAGTTGAAGTAAATCCTGAGCTTTTCGTAAATGCCGGTGATGATGAATTTATCTGCTTTGGAAGCGAAGTTCAAATAAATGCTACTGCTGATGGTGGGACTGGTATATATGATTATTCCTGGTCGCCAATATCTGGCTTAGATAATGCTGAAGTTGCAAATCCTATAGCCAATCCAACTGAGACAACGGTATATTCTCTAACTGTTACAGATAGCGAAGGATGTGTAGCTACTGACGAAATAGTAGTTGAAGTAAATCCTGAGCTTTTCGTAAATGCTGGTGATGATGAGTTTATCTGCTATGGAAGCGAAGTTCAATTAAATGCTACCGCTGATGGTGGTAGCGAGATATATGATTATTCCTGGTCTCCTATAACCGGATTAGATAATGCTGAAGTTGCAAATCCAATAGCAAATCCATCTGAGACAACGATATATTCTCTAACTGTTACAGATAGCGAAGGATGTGTATTTACCGATATGATAAGAGTTGCAGTGTTTCCTCTGCCTAATCCAGTGATATCTGGGGACGAAGAAGTAAATTCACATTCTACTCATGAATATTTCGCTGATGTGTCTGAAACGATGGAAATAAAATGGTTGGTTGATGGTGGAGTTATTGATGGGAGTGATAATGATGAAACTGTTGCTATAGAATGGGGAACTGCTGGAATAGGTAAAGTAAAGCTTATTCTTACTAATATCGAAACTGGATGTAGAGATTCAGCAGAAGTTGAAATACAAATAAACTTATTAATATCTTTAAGTAGCCAATGGAACTTAATATCTACATATCTGGAACCAGAGTCGCTTGATATTGTTGATATTTTCGAAGAAATCGTTGATGACGTTCTTTTGGTCCGTGATGGCAATAACAACATATATTTTCCTGAATTGAATATAAATAATATAAATGAATGGGATATGAATTCTGGTTATGAAGTATATATGTATAATGCAAATAATTTGATTATCAAAGGCGATAAAATCGAACCGGATAGTTTTACATTATTCTTAAATGAGCAGTGGAACATATTGCCATATCTAAGAGATGATGAACTTAATATTAGTATTGCTCTTGATGATATTAATGATCAAATACTCATAGTTAGAGATATTTCTGGTAATATATATTTCCCCCAATTGAGTATAAATACCATAGGCAATATGATACCTACTAAAGCTTATGATATTTACGTAACTGATAATGTAGAATTAGTTTATCCAGAGAATGACTATAACCCCAGAGCGATCAGGTTTGATCATGTAGATGAATTACCCGAACCAATATATTTGAGAACAAACAATAAAGCAACATCGGAGCATAATACGATAATAGTTAAACTATCTGAAGAAAATGATGGAGAAGAACTTGGAGTTTATAATATTCATGGTAAGATTCTCTCCAGTGCTGTCGTTTTCGATGGAATGGCTATACTTACCATTTGGGGAGATGATAATCAAACATCTTTAAAGGAAGGTCCTCAGGAAAATGAACCATTATTCATCAAGGTATTGGATAAAAAATCAAATGAACTAAAACCGATTGATAATATCATTCTAAAAGATCTAAGATCAAATATTTTCTTAACAGAACTTCAATATCAAAAGGGAGGTGTAATTAGCATAATATCAATGGATATGAATATATCAGATCAAATATATATAAATGCATCTCCGAATCCAGTTATCAATTCAACAATAATTAAATACTATATACCACAATCAGGTGATGTTGATATCAGCTTATATTCTACTGATGGTATGATGATAGAAAAAGTCGTTGATTCGTATAATGATGCTGGTACTTATTCTTGCTTTCTAGATGTTAAGCTAATTCCTTCGGGGAAATACAATTTGGTTCTAAAGCAAAATGACAAAATAGAAAGCATATCATTAATGATAGTGAAATAGGAAAGAATAAGCATATCCCACTTATGAATAAGGGGGATATGCTATATTAGAATAATTGGTCATCTGTTTTAAATTATAATTTATCGGCTATCGCTTGAGCCATTTCAAGAGTTTTTGAAGCTCCACCCATATCATAAGTTCTAATTCTACCTTCTTCAATAACTTGAGCAGTTGCATTTTCTAACCTTTCTGCTTTCTCTGTTTCTCCGAGCCAGTCGAGCATCATCTTTGCTGCAAGTACTGTGGCAATCGGATTAACCTTGTACTGTCCAAAATACTTGGGAGCTGAACCATGTGTCGGCTCAAATACAGCCAGATTCTCACCAATATTCCCAGAGCATCCAAATCCAAGTCCACCAACCATTTGAGCACAAAGATCAGAGATAATATCCCCATACAAATTTGGAGCAACAAGAACTTCATAGTTCTCAGGATTCTTCAGGAGCCACATAGTCATAGCATCTATATTAGCATCGTCAAGCTGAATGTCAGGATAATCTTTGCTGACTTCTTTTGCCATTTCGAAGAACAAACCATCAGTAGCACGTACTACGTTTGCTTTATGAACAACAGTAACTTTCTTTCTGCCATGCTCGCGAGCAAATTCAAAAGCTGCTTTCACGATTCTTTTAGAACCATTTACAGTATTGATCTTGCAAGAGATGGCGTATTCGTCGTTCTTTAGGTCTTCAAATGCAGCAAATGGAGGAGATATTTTCTTTAATAAATCAGATAGCTCTTCAGGTACTGGATTAAATTCAACACCTGAGTACAAGTCTTCAGTGTTTTCTCGGAAAACAACGATGTCAATATCTTCCCTGAAGTTTAACGGGTTACCTTTATATGCCTTAGTCGGGCGGAGGCAAATATAAAGATCAAACAACTGCCTCATACGTACTATTGGCGAGCGATAAACCAACCCTTTGCCCTTTAACTCAGGTACTAATTCACTCTCTGCCTGCTTTACTGGTTTGGATGTAATAGCTCCAAACATAGCGGCATCAACATTATTAAGTAGATCAATAGTTCTCGTAGGTAAAGCATCGCCTTCTTTGCACCAGAAATCCCAGCCAATATCGCCATGGATATATTCTGCCTTCAATTCTAATTTGTCGAGTACTATCTTTGCAGCTTCCAAAACTTCGATACCAATACCATCACCGGGAAGCCATGCTATTGTGTACTTGTCCTTTTTTTCACGTTTCATAGCCATAATCAAACCTCTTATTTAATCAAAAAAATTATTCTCTTTATAATTAATTTGCAATATAAGGTATCTATCAATTTTTTTAAACATATTTTATTGATTTAGTAAATCTATATTCATCAGATTACTACTCCCTTGCATATTTTGTGCTAAGATGGGATCCATCAAACAAAACAAAGTTTGTGGTACAAAGATAGCTATTAGCTTTTCTTCAATAGCCACTACTTTTAAGTAGTGGACTAAATTACTAACTGTTATATTTGGCTTTAGCCAAATTATCTGTAATACGGCTAAAGCCCGGATTATTATGGTTGGTATATTCTTGCATGAGCTAAAGCAGGTGGCTATTCATTTGTAAAATGTGCTAAGATGGGCACCATCTGTTATCGCTTCAATAATTCCGCTTTCCCGAAACAGAAGAAGATGTTTTTAGGCAAAAACGTAAGGGCAGTTCAGCTGATTTTGTTATGCCTACTCTTTGAGTAATTGCAACATCCATATCTGGAATAGATTCGCAACTTTGTATAAACAAATTTTTGCTACAAACTGACTTATAATTATCACTTAGATTAAAGCCATACGCTTTGGAGAGATTGCCTGGTCCTTTGCACAGGTTTTTGATATTGTCTGCATTTCTATTCTCAATCATCTTCTGAATGCCAAGCTCTGGTTCTGCAGCTCTTAGTAAAACTCCACATCCAATATTTTTCTCCTCGCATATAATATTTGAGCAGTGATGAACTCCATATATCTTATAGACATATAACACTCCTCCCTGGTCAAACATTGGCATATTTCTTGCTGTTTTCCCAACAGCAGAATGGCTGGCAAAGTCTCCGTAGTTCAGATATGCTTCAGTTTCAACTATCTTAGCTGCTATTGAGATATTATCTTCGATTTTAACTAAATATTTGCCTATAAGGTCTTTGGCTATAAACTCTGTTTTCTGAAGAAAGTACTCGCTTGGCAATGCTTTATTATGATCTATTTTAAACTGCTTGCTAATTGATATTGGCATTTACAAAATAATTTTGTTATACATACTTCAAATTGAAGTATTAAATATAACGAAACGAATAGAATTGAAAAAACATAAATTGAACATAGCCGACATTAGCATCGAAAATGCTGTAATCCTTGCTCCAATGGAGGGCATTACTGACCTGCCATTCCGACTGATTTGCAAAGAGCTTGGTGCAGATATTGTTTATTCGGAATTCATTGCCGCTGAAGCATTAATCCGCGAC
>Ga0272443_10002270_pt1 | contig 25006 bp, 25 predicted proteins | sample SSMAcet12_FD_193581 | JGI IMG/M metagenome (GOLD analysis project Ga0272443, IMG submission 193581) | Marine sediment archaeal communities from Little Sippewissett salt marsh, Falmouth, MA, United States - SSM-Acet-12 | ecosystem: Environmental > Aquatic > Marine > Wetlands > Sediment ...
GCACCCTGAAGTCCTTTTCAAGGAGCATTTCGAGAGATTCGAGGACCGGTTCCTCATCGTCAACCACGAGAATCGTATCGACAGGTGTCAAGCGATCTAACTCTGACATAAGTATTTCCCCCCCCCAAAAAATATTTTTCCAGGCCATTCATGAAAAACCAGGAACCGATTGCACAATTTTTGGTGCAACCACACACTACCATGGGTTTTCAACCCTGTCCAACGGGCTTTGGACGGTGTCCCGGGGCTTCTGAAGGCTCCCCCAAGGCTTTTTCTGAATAAAAAACCTGGATCTTCGGGGTTTTTAAAAAAATTTTCTGGCCCGATTCTTGAACAGTTTGAATGGGGGTGAATTGGAAAGTCTCCACAAAGAGACTAGAGAAAAAGGAACACCTGACAGGAGGAGGTTCCAGAGTGAATAGTGCCGGAAGACAGAAAAAAAGGATCCTTCTAGTTGACCATGCAGATTTGTTTTTACAGCTTCAGATCTCCTACCTGGGGACCAGGCGATTCGACATCGAAACGGCTCGATCCGGTGAGGAGGCCCTTGAAAAAGCCCAGGCATGGAACCCGGACCTGATTCTCCTGGACCTGTTCATGCCGGAAATAACAGGCGACGCCGTCTGCCGGATCCTCAAGTCAAAGGAGGAGACTGCATCCATACCCACCTACCTCATCAGTTCGGGGAGGAACGAAGAGTTTCGGAAAAGAGTGGCAACCTCTGGATGCGACGGCCTGATCTACAAACCGGTAAGGAAGGACATGCTTCTTTCCGTCGTGGAAAAACATCTCGGCAACAAAACCCGCCGCTTTCCCCGTGCCCCGGTGGAGCTGCCGGCAACGGTGGCTCTCGATGAAAAGGAATGGAAAGTGACCATTCGTTCCCTCTCCTGCCAGGGGGCTTTCATCGAACTGGACAAGGGAAACGTGCTTGTAGGAGACCTCCTCAATGTGCGGTTTGAAATCCCTGATGCCGAAAAAAGGATCGAGGCCAACAACACAGCCGTCGTATGGCAGGGGCAATACGGCTCTGAGGGGGTCTGGGGGACCGGAGTCCAGTTCCTGGATCTTTATCCGGAAGAAACGCAGCGGATCGGGAGGTTTGTGGAGCACTGCCTGCTCTCACATAATCACAAAAAACCTCATTTCCATGAAAGGTGGGCAGAAAAAAACGCCTCGGCGTGAAGCGGCCTTGCCGCAAAAAAGGATCTACCCGGCAGCGGTCCTGGGGGAAGATTTCATTTTTCTTATCAGGATGTCGAAATAGGTCAGGACATTGGTCACATAAAGCACGGGTTCCGAGCCCCGTGCGTAGCCATATGTTGTATCCCGATAATACTCCGGGCGGCTCAACAGGGGCAGTGTCCAGCGCATGGAAGCCCAGGACGAGGGATCCAGCCCCTGCCGCACTGCGATCTTCCGTGCATCCTGGACATGCCCAAAACCAACGTTATAGGCCGCAAGAGCGAAGGGAATACGCTTTCTAGGATCCTCGATCTCGGAAAAACGCTCCCAAAGCAAAGCCAGATATTTCACTCCCGCCCTGATACTCTGTTCCGGGTCAAGACGGTTCTCGATCCCCATCTGCCGGGCCGTATCGAGGGTAACCTGCATGAGGCCTTTGACCCCGGTATAGCTTCGAGCGTCCGGGTCAAAACGGGATTCTTGATACACCATGGCCGTGATAAGTCGCCAGTCGAATCCATAGCTTCTGGCAGTGGCCTTGATCTGGGACTCGTATAGGGGGAAATCTTCTTCGAGGCTTTGATGAAACGCCTCGACGTCAAGTTCGTTCATCCGGTTCCGGTCATCGTGGTAAAACCTCATGATCCGGGCAAGGGTTCCGTCGGATTCGGCCTTTTCCAGAAAGGAATTGATGGCTTCGATCAGGGCTGAATCTCTTTTCCGGACGGCCCAGGCCAGGGGCTGCTCCTCGGAAATTGCCATCCCGATCCTTATCCCGGGAAAATATCTCTTATTTAAAAGAGCGATGTTCGAATCGGCGACCGTGGCCTCGATCTCTCCCTGTGCCACTTTCTGGATGAGGTCTTCCGTGAGCACATCGGGAAGAACAACCAGTTTAAGTCCGATCCCCTCCTCTTTAAGCTCCTCCAACCTTTCCTGATATGTGGTCCCCGCGCGGACATGGATGGTCATTCCATTCAGGTCTTCATAGTCCCGCACATAGGAATGGTCCCCGTTAAGGACCAGGCGCTGCCGGATGGTGTCATAGGGGCGGGAAAATTCGACAAAGGACTCGCGGCTCGGAACAGCCGTGACCCCGGCCGCGATAAAGTCGCCTCCCCGGGTCAGCAGCATTTTAAACATCCGGAGCCAGGTGGTCGTCTTAACCTGCAGCTCAACGCCCAAAGTGCGGGCGAACTCCCGCGCGAGGTCATACTCAAACCCCATCGGTTGATCCCGGTGGATGTAATAGGTGTTGGAACTATTCTGGGTGATCATGACGATCACCCCTTTTTCATGGATCCGTTCCAGGGATCGATCGGGAACCCGGGCAGTCCTTTGATGGGAAACTGAAGAAAGAATCAGCAGGACAATCGTAATGGTGGCGATGAGAAAAGTCCGCCATATCAGGCCTCTTCCCATGCCTTTCAATATAACACGCGTTCGGGTCGGATCCTTTTTTAGCTGGGAACCCATTTCATCCGGCCGGTTTCCGGTCAGCCTTTCGCCACAGGCAGGGACCAGTTCCGGTTGATGGCGGCGACCCGGATGAGCAAAACGGTGAGGGCAGCGACGACAGCGTCGATATTTTTCCCCACGCCCAGCCTGTCTAAGAGAACGAAGACCACCCCGCCGATGACACAAGCCGTGGCGTAGATCTCCCTTTGCAGGATGAGGGGAACCTGGTTTGAAAGAACGTCCCGGACAAGCCCACCGGCGGTGGCGGTCATGACTCCCATCATCACCGCAACCAGGAAACCGGCCTCAAAATCCAGGGCTTTCCCGGTGCCTATTACCAGAAAGGTGGCAAGGCCCAATGCGTCGAAATAGAGCAGGGGCCGGTGGAGAAAATCCAGGGCTCCATGAAAGAAAAAAACACCGAGGGAAAAGACGATGGCCACGTAGAAATAGGTCTCGTCGTTAAAACAAAAGGGCGGGACGTCACCCAGCAAAACATCCCGCAAGGTCCCGCCGCCCACGGCGGTGACCAGGCCCAGGATAACCACCCCCAAAAGATCCATACGCCTTTGCACCCCCGCCAGGGCACCCGAGACGGCGAAGGAGGCGGTCCCAAAAAGGTCCAAGGCATACAGGAAGTTCATGACCTGGAATCTTAACATGGACGGGATTCAGGATGAAAGACAAGCTTCTTCGGGTTATCGGCCGTGAAAGGCGGGTCTTTACAGGAAGGGAAGGAACGAAGATGCCTGGTTCAAACGGGACCCTTGCGCAAACCCTCATCTTGATATAGAAAAAAGCCTCGCGGGCTGGTAGCTTCCCTTTCTTTAAAACCCTCCCGACCACGCGGAAAACAATCTTTGAATCGTCCCATGATATCTGGGAAGGATGCCCCATGAATCGAGACTCCGGCCCCATCGTCTACCTGGCTCTCACCGCGACAACCCTTTTCTGGGGGCTTTCCTTTGTCGCCACGAAACTCGCCCTCGAAACCATCCCTCCAACCCTCCTTTTATTTTTCAGGTTCGCGGCGGCCGGGGCCTTCCTGCTCCTCCTGCTCCCCCGGCGAACCCTGCGCGTTCTTTCTCCGGGGGATCATCTTCTTCTCTTCGTCACGGCGGCTTTCGAGCCAGGTCTTTATTTCCTCTTTGAAACCCTCGCCCTGCAGAGGATCCACGCCGCCGAGGCATCCCTCATTGTAGCTACGATCCCCATGGTGGTCCTTGTCCTTTCGGCGCTTTTCCTGGCAGAGAAAAACAACTGGAAGGTGGGAACAGGAATCGCCCTCTCCATGGCCGGCGCGGCGGTCCTGGCCTTTCTTGGTGAAAAATCGGCCCTTCATTCATCCAGCTCGGCGCAAGGGTATCTCTTCATGTGCGGAGCTGTTTTCACCGCGTCAGGATACATCACCCTGGCCCGAAAACTGACCCGGCGACTCAGCGCTCTTTTGGTCACCACCATGCAGGTGGTATATGGCGGCCTTTTCTTCGCGCCGGCGGCTATCCTGAAATGGGAAACCGCCTCCCTTCAGAATATCAGCTACCGCTCCCTGGCCGGTCTGGGTTTCCTTATCCTGTTTGCCACAGTGGCCGCTTTCTTCTGCTACAATTTCGCCCTCACCCGGATCAAGGCCGCCGTGGCCTCCATCTACCTGAACGGGATCCCTCTCGTGACCGCCGCCGCCGCCTGGCTCCTTCTCGGCGAAAAGCTGACCTATGCTCAAGCAGCGGGAGGGGGCCTCATCCTTCTTTCCGTGTACATCGTCAATCACTGTTCGCGGGAAGAACAGCCCACCCCCGATCCTCTTTTGCAGTAAACCGCTGGTTAAACGTTAAACAGATGGGGCAGGGCTGAACAGATGGCAGGAAATAAGGTGTGGAGAGCCGGGGGAGCCGACATCTACTTCGGCCGGGGCGATCTCAGAGCACACGGGCATCGCTTTGGAGCATCTCGGGTGAAAGGGACAGCCTGGAGGGGGTGAGGACGGGTCCGGCACATCTCCCTCCAGAATGATCCGCCCGGGCCGTTCTCCCATCCGTGGCTGGGGAATAGCCGAAATGAGGGATATTGTGTAGGGATGAAGGGGGTTGGAAAAGAGCGCGTCCACGTCCGCCAGTTCGACAAATCGGCCGAGATACATGACGGCCACCCTGTCGCTGATGTGTTTTACCACGGCAAGATCGTGAGAGATGAAAATGTATGAAAACCGGAATTCCTGGCGAAGCCGGACCAGCAGGTTCAAGGTCTGTGACTGGATCGACACATCCAGGGCTGAAACCGGCTCGTCGGCGAGAACCAGTTTTGGCCCGGGTGCGATGGCCCGGGCGATGCCTATTCTCTGCCTTTGCCCTCCGGAAAATTCATGCGGATAACGGCGGGCGGCGTCTCGATCAAGACCCACTGTCTCAATGAGATGATACATTCTTTCCGCCCGGCTTGCCTTGTCCCCGATCCCGTGTATGATGAGAGGCTCCCTGATGGCGTATCCAGCGGTCTTGCGGGTGTCCAGGGAGGCGTAGGGATCCTGGAAAATGAGCTGCATCTCCCTGCGCCGGGCCCTTATTTCAGCACGCCCCAAATCCAGAAGATTTTCCCCTTCAAAAAAAACCGAACCACCCGTGGGTTCATACAGCCGCATGACCAGTCGGGCAACCGTGGACTTTCCGCACCCGGATTCACCTACGATGCTCAGGGTTTCACCGTTCTTCAGGTCGAAGGAAACGCCATCAACGGCCCGGACAACCGAACCACCCTTGAGGCGGAAATGCTTCCTTAAATCCCTGACCTGGAGAAGGACGGCAGAATCGCTCATGGTTCGCGGTTCCAGCATGCCACCCGGTGATCCCCCGAAACCGCCTCAAGGGGTGGAGCCTCCAGCGAGCAGCACGGCATTGAACGGTCGCAGCGATCAGAGAAGCGGCATCCCCGGCTTCGATTCCCCGGGGCAGGGACCATTCCGGGAATCGCGGGAAGCCATTCCCTTCTCAAATCGAGCCTGGGGATGGAATTTAGAAGCCCCTTGGTGTAGGGATGAGCGGGATTCTGGAAGATCTCCTCGACAGGCGCCTCCTCCACAACGGACCCCGCATACATGACATAAACGAAACTGCAGAATTCGGCGATCACACCCAGGTCGTGGGTGATCATCAAGACAGACATGCCCAGCTCTCCCTGAAGATGACGGAGCAGATCCAGGATCTGGGCCTGGATAGTCACATCGAGGGCTGTGGTGGGTTCATCGGCGATGAGGAGATCGGGGCGGCAAGCCAGCGCCATGGCGATCATGATCCTCTGCCGAAGGCCTCCCGAAAGCTGGTAGGGATATTGTTCCATCCTTTTAACGGGAGCACTTACCCCGATGGAGCGGAGAATCTCGACGCTCCTTTCAAAGGATTCCTTTCTTCCCAAACCCAGATGGATCCGGAAAACTTCCATAAGCTGGAATCCGACGGTGAAGGTCGGGTTCAGACTCGTCATCGGCTCCTGAAAGATCATCCCTATGCGGTTCCCCCGGATACTGCGAATCCGAGCGGCGTTCAAACTCAAAAGATCCATTCCATCAAAAAGGATCCTGCCCCCATCGACACGGCTTGGAGGTGAAGGGAGAAGGCGCATGATGCTCATCGCAGAGACGCTTTTCCCGCACCCGGACTCTCCCACCAGCCCGATGGTGCTCGCCTGCGGCACCCGGAAGGAGACGCCCTCAAGAATCCTGAGGCGGTCGCCGTCCTCGTTGGCGAAGCTGACAGCCAGGTCCTCCACGGAAAGCAGGCATTTTGAACCGGGTCCGGCCAGCTCCCTGGCCGGCCGGACCCTCTGCTCGTCACTCAAAGACAATCCTCGGGAAATAAAAGGAAACAAGATAATCGGGCATGTCCACGATCTCGCTGATCCTCAGATCGGCACATGCGCTGCAAAGCATGTACGCCTCGTAATCCTTCATCTTGAAAGTAGAGGCAATGTGGTCGACCATGTCGCTGACTGCGTTGCGGGCTGATTCCATCAGGTCAGGGCCGATCCCGGTGGTAACGATGTAGCCTTTTCCATCAAAATGACGGCTTACCGGGCCGGCGGTTACGAACCGGGGGAACCTGAGGCTGGCCTCCTTGACCAGATCCAGCTTGAGAGAGATCTTCATCGGGCATTCGATGGCCGTCCCGCATATCTCGCCGTCTCCCTGGGCGGCATGTCCGTCCCCGCAGGAAAACAGGGCCCCTTCGACCTCAACCGGAAGGAGAAGTTCCGTTCCCTCGGAAAGGTCCCGGGTGTCCATGTTCCCGCCGACGGGTCGGGGGTTGACCACGCTGAGGTTTCCCGTCTCCGCCGGAGCGAGCCCCATTATGCCCGGGAATGGCTTGAGGGGCACTCTTCCACCAGGGCCAAATGGCGCCGGTTCCCGGCAGCTGGGGTCAAATTTCCAGATGTGAAGGGCGGGATCCGTGAACCGCTCCGCAAGAAGGCCGAAGCCGGGGATGCTTGCTGTCCAGCCCCATCCTTCGGTCTGAAGCGAAAGAACTGTGATTTTCACGGCATCGCCGGGTTGCGCCCCATCGATGAAAACAGGGCCGAAAGCGGGATTGACCCTGCCGAAATCGATCCGGCTCACATCCTCCAGACCGGAATCGGGGGTGATCTGACCGCCTCCCGCATCCATGGCGTCGAACTCAACCACTTCCCCGGGAGCGATGGTCAGAACAGGTTCGATGGTGTTGTCCCACCCGAAATGAAAGGTTTTTATATCTATTTTGTGATTACTTGGCGTCTGTCGCATGGACATTCTCATAGTTCACCGGGATGTGCACCGGGTCGACGAAAAGTTTTGGATCCCCGCTGATCCTCTCAGTGTGCATGGTGAATCTCTGCTCGTTGAAAATGGGCACCCACGGGGCATCTTCCATGATCTGGAGGAAGGTTTTCCTCCACAGGTCGATGCGTTCTGCCTCTCGGCCTGCCTCGCTCATGGAATCAGCCTTGACAGCCTGTTTCTCAACCTCTTCGTTGCAGTACCAGGCCCAGTTCCAGCCTCCCACGACGGCTCCGCCGCATCCGAGGATGGGGCCGTAAAAATTGGAAGGATCCGGATAGTCCGCGATCCAGGCCATTCCTCCGGACCAGATCATGGGCGCCTGATCCGGCTCCCCGCCCGCGGCGATGACAGTTCCCTGGCTCTGGTTCTTGATCTCTGCCTTGATGCCGATGTTCGCCAGATCCTGCTGGATGGCCTGGGCGATCCGGGGGTTGGGATCCACGTTCATCACATAAAGCTCGGTCTCGAATCCGTCCGGATAACCGGCTTCGGCAAGGAGGGCCTTGGCCTTTTCCTGGTCAAAGGGATACCCCTTATAGTTCTTGTCGTATCCGGGCATGGAAGGCGGCAGAGGCTGGTTGGCCACAACGGCCCTATTATTGATGATCTGGACGATCCTCTGTTTGTTGATGGCCATGTTGACAGCACGGCGCACCTTCACGTTGTCGAAAGGCTTCATCTTCACGTTCATGGTGACGTAGCCGGTCTGGAGCTGGCCGCCCTCAACCACCAGTTTTCCCCACTTCTCGTCCTGCATGATCTGGACGAACCTTGCGGGCGGGATCCCGTCGCCGAGAACATCCACTTCCCCGCGCTGAAGCCGGAGAAGGGCCACCGTGGGCTCCTGTCCGATCTCGAAAACGATCTCGTCAAGATGCGGTATGCCCTTGTGGTGGTAATCCTTGTTCTTGGCAAAGACAACCCGCTGTCCCAGCTTCCACTCCTTGAGATAGAAAGCGCCCGTTCCGACGGGGTTCTTCCCGAAATCCGCCCCGTATTTCTCCACTTCCTCCTTGGGAACCGCAAAGGCGAAATTCAGGCCGAGAACGTGAAGGAAGGTGGCGTCCGGCCTGTTGAGGTTGAAGCGCACGGTATACTTGTCCACCGCGGTGATGCCCTCCATACCTGTGGCTTTGCCCCCTGCGAGGTCCTCGAACCCCTTGATCATCCCGTAAAAGCCCTGGCCGGGACTCTGGGTCTTGGGATTGATGGTCCTTTCAAGGGAGTACTTGATGTCCTGTGCGGTGAGTTCCCTGCCGTTGTGGAATTTCAGGCCCATTTTCAGCTTGAAGACGTAGGTCAGGCCGTCCTGGGAAATGGTGTAGCTTTCGGCCAGGTCCGGTATCAGTTCCGTCGTCCCGGGTTTGTAATCCATCAGTCCCGAGAAAAGGGATTTGATCATGGACCAGTTCTGCCAGTCGTACCCGATGGCGGGGTCCAGGGTGACCACATCGTCCTTGTACGTGACGATCATCGTGCCCCCTTCATTGGTCTCCTTTGCTTCTGCCGCCGCTGGAATCGCCAGACAGAGGCAGAGCGCCAGCACTAGGTATGCGTACTTTTTCATTACAACCTCCTTTTCCCCCGTGTTTTTAATGGCTCCTCAACCTAGGATCCACGAGCGGAAGGACCATGTCGGCGAGGAAGTTCCCCGTTACGATGGACAAAGCAGCCACGAGGGTCACCCCCATGATAATGGGGATATCGATGACCTGGATGGCCTGCCAAGCGAGCTGCCCGATTCCCGGCCAGCCGTAGACCGATTCGACTACCACGGCCCCGCTCATAAAAAAGCCAATGTCAAGACCCACCATCGTGATGATGGGCAGGATAGCATTCCGGAGGGCATGGACCAGGACCACATTCCGCTCTTTTAAACCCTTGGCCCTTGCCGTCCTCACGTAATCCTGCATGAGGACGTCAACCATGCTCGAGCGCATCATGCGGGAGTACCATCCGCCCCCCGTGATCCCAAGTGTGAGGGCGGGCAGGAAAAGATGGCGCCAGGTTCCGTATCCTCCCAGCGGGAAAAGGTTCATCAGATGCGAGAATGTGTAGAGCAGGAGAAGGCCCAGAACGAACTGCGGCGCCGACACCCCGATGAAGGAAAGGACCATGGCGGCGTTGTCGGTTTTCTTCCCCCTTCGCGTTGCGGCGAGAATGCCGGCTGTAAGGCCGATGAGCAGTTCGAAGAAAATTGCCCCCGCCATAAGCAGCAGTGTGGCGGGCAGCCGGCTCAGAATGAGTTCCGTGACCTGCGTCTTTCGTTTGTAGGAGCGACCCAGGTCCCCATGGGCCAGACGCCCGAGATAGCTAAAATACTGGACGTAAAGGGGGCGGTCAAGGCCGAGTTCGTGGCGGATGGACTCTACCGTCTCGGGAGTGGCGCTTCTTCCCGCAAGCATCCGGACAGGATCGGCCGGGATGAAAAAGGAGAGAAGAAAGGTAATAAGGGTAATCCCGATGATGATCCCCATCGAGGCGAGAAGCCTCCTCCCGATGAAAGAGATCATCAGGCCCTGCCTCTCTGGGTAGGATCGAGGATGTCCCGGAGGGCATCCCCGATGAGATTAAAGGACAGGGCAAGGATCAGTATGGCTATCCCCGGGAAGAAAACCAGCCAGGGTGCGTCCAGAAAATAGGACTGGCTCTCGAAGATAATCCCCCCCCATGAAGGGATGGGAGGCCTGACGCCGATCCCCAGGAAGGAGAGGGTCGCCTCGAGAAGCACGGTCGTGGAGATCCCCAGGGTGCTCCAAACAAGTATCGTCGGCACTAAATGAGGGAAAATATGCACGAAAAGGATTCGCGGCCAGGCCGCTCCAAGGGACCGGACAGCTTCGACGAATTCGCTGGTCTTAAGGGAAGATGTCTGCGCATAGATGACCCTGGCGACCCATACCCAGTTTACAAGGGCTATGACGAGGGCCACGATCCAGAGACTCGGGGAGAAGATTGCCGCCAGGGCAATTGCAAGAAGCAGGGCGGGAAAGGCCATCATCAGGTCCGTAAAACGCATGATGAAGCTCCCCAGCAGCCCGCCGGCATACCCGGCTATGATCCCCAGAATAGTCCCTATGCCCACAGAGGCGCCGTTCGCCACCACTCCGATGATAAGGGACGTCCTTGCCCCGTAAATCAGCCTGGAGAGGAGATCCCTGCCAAGGAGGTCGGTTCCGAGCCAGAAGGTGGGGGACGGTGCCAGAGGGGCTCCCTGGAGGCTGAGCCCTTCGAAGAACTGTTCATAGGGGCTGAACGGGGCCAGCACGGGCGCGGCCGCAGCGGTGACAATGATAAACCCCGCGGCGAAAAGCCCGAAAAGAGCAGGTTTGTTCCTTCGAAATTTTTTCCAAAAATAGTTCACCTAGGTGGCCTCGCAGGTGCCCTGGAGCACCCCGTCCCCCAATTTTGCCCCGGCCCTCCCATCGGGAAGCCTGGATTGTGAGGTGAGGGGCTGTGATCAAAAAAAAGAAAGGCAAGCGCCCTTGATAAACATTCGGAATTTACTATTGCCTTTCCCAATTTTCAAGGGTAGAGGTGATTTTTTCCCCGAAGGCTGAAGGAATTTCCCAGAATCGACGAAGGGTTCCTCGCCCCGGACAAAAAATCGATCCTGTCCCGGCGGGAGATCTTCTCTGGTCCCGGAACACGTTCCCCCCAGGGCGGGCATGCAGGATATCATCTGCCTCCTTGAATCCCCTGAGGCCTTGTCTCCATGTATCTTCGTAGTCTGGTGAGTTGTTCCTCAAAGGCGGCCTTGCGGGGACGAAAGAAAAAAAGGTTCACAAGGGAGTAAAGACCGAAACCGGCGACGTATCGCATTTCCCCGGAAAGAAGGGTCAGCACCAGTCCGAAAATGGCCGGCGCCTCCCCGAAGGCCCACAGGATGGTGCTGAAAGTTGCGTGGTTCTGCAGGAGAAGGGGGACAAACCCGGCCGGTCCGGCCGGGCCGGCGTCCAATTCATCCCGGATCCTGGGGAAAAGCCTTTCGTCGGAAAGGAAGGTCCTAAAATAGAGCTGTGCTCCGAAAAGGACCAGGCTGAACCCCCCCAAAGCCACGGCGATCACCGTGACAGGCCCCTGGTTTTCAAAAATTGAGTCCCTCGTGACAAAACCGGCCACGAACAGGTAGATCACGACGGCGACTACCATAAAAAACCAGAGCATTTGCAAGGAAATGTAATCATTCTCGCGTGGAGAAGGACGTGGTCGGTTCACTGCCAGCCTGCCTTTCCGGTCCCTTTCACCGTCCGGCGCCGGGCACCCGACCATTTTCGGAGTCCGGGGCTTTCCCGGGGAAAAGGATCTGGAACAACGCAAGGGTTTTCGAAATTCCAGTATACCACGCGGGTTGCGGTGAACCCGGGATAAGGATAATATTATCAAAAGGGACCAGCACAAATGACCGCCTTTTCCGAAGAGTCCCTTCGTTTTTCCCTGTTTGATCCACTGAACATTCGGAAAAGGTTGTCTTCCGGCAGGAGCCGAACGTGAACAGGACCAGTTGCCATCGCTATTCCCTCGCCGAGGAGATAGCAAACAGCATTACCCACGGATTGGGCGTCGCCTTCGGGATCACGGCCCTGTGTGTCCTGGTCATCAGCGCGGCAAGGCAGGGGGACCCCTGGCAGGTGGTGAGTTTTTCCATTTATGGCTCGAGCCTGATCCTTCTTTTCCTGTTTTCCACCTGCTACCATTCCATTCCGGCCCCTAGAGTCAAACCCATTTTCCGCTACCTGGATCACTCGGCCATCTACCTTCTCATCGCGGGGACCTACACTCCCTTTCTCCTGGTCAAGATGCGCGGGCCCTGGGGCTGGTCGCTCTTCGGGACCATCTGGGGTCTCGCCCTTGCCGGCATCATCCTCAATTTTGTCCTCCTGGGCCGGTCCCGGTGGCTGGGGTCCCTGATCTACATCGGGATGGGCTGGCTGGTGGTGATTGCCATGAAACCCCTCATCGCGGCGGTCCCTCCCGGTGGGATTCTGTGGCTCGTGGCCGGCGGGATATCCTACACCTTCGGAGTGGTCTTTTATCTGGCCAGGAAGCTCCCCTTCAACCACGCCATCTGGCACCTCTTCGTTCTGGGAGGGAGCGTGTGCCATTTTCTGGCCATCTGGCTCTACGTTCTTTAGGCACGATTCCCACCTGTTTCGCCTTTCTGGTATATTCAAAGAAAACAACCTCAGGCCAAAAAACCGGAAACAGCCCCCACTGAGTCCCGCTTGGGGTAAGGGAGGATGACAGCCATGGACCGGAAGATCGGGATCAATCTGTCCCGCCATATATACGAGATGCAAAGGGAGCACCCGGAAGCCACCGGCGAACTTACGGGGATCCTCAACCAGATCGCCTTCGCCTCCAAGATCGTGTCAAGGGAAGTCAACAAGGCCGGACTGGTGGAGATCCTGGGACTGACAGGGGAAAAGAACGTCCATGGGGAGGAGGTCCAGAAACTGGACGACTTTGCCAATCAGGTTTTCCTGAACATCCTGGGCAAGTCTGGTCACTTCTGCGTCATGGCAACGGAAGAAGAAGACAGCATCATAAACATTCCCGAGGGATACGGGAGAGGCCATTACTGTGTTGCCCTGGATCCTCTTGACGGTTCCTCCAACATCGATGTGAACGTCAATATCGGCACCATTTTCGCCATCCACCGCAGGATCTCCGAGGGAAAGGATGGCAGCGAGGCCGACCTGATGCAGCCTGGAAGGGTCCTCACAGCCGCCGGCTACATCGTCTACGGCAGCAGCACGATGCTGGTGATGAGCACGGGGAAAGGGGTCCACGGGTTCACCCTCGACCCGTCGGTGGGAGAATTTCTCCAGTCCCACACCGCAATAAAAATTCCGAAAAAAGGCAAGACTTACTCCATCAACGAGGGGAACTATCCGTACTGGTCTACGGGAGTCCGTGAATACATCGATTTTTTGAAGCAGAAGGACAGGGAAAGCGGGCGCCCTTACGGGGCCCGTTATATCGGATCCATGGTGGCGGACATCCACCGGACCCTCCTGAAGGGGGGGATTTTCATGTACCCCGCCGACTCGAAGGACCCGAAAAAACCCCACGGCAAGCTGCGCCTTCTGTACGAATGCTCTCCGATGGCCTTTCTCTGCGAACAGGCGGGAGGCAGGGCCAGCACCGGGTACGGTCCGGTTCTTGACGTGGAACCTGAGGACCTGCATCAGAGGGTGCCCTTTTTTGCCGGGTCGGCCCACGATGTCGCGCAGCTGGAAGAATTTATCGGGAAATACGACCACCCTTGAGGTAAATTATGAAACCCCGAGTTATCCGGCACAGTGAGATCCAGGAGTATTTCACCAAGGAAAGGTGCTTTGTCAGGGAATTGGCCGGCGAGGGACTGGATCCCGGTTTGTCCTTCGCCCTGGCAAGGGTCGAGGCCGGCGTTACAACGGCCTGGCATTCTTTAAAGGGAACCAGTGAACGTTATCTCGTCATCTCCGGAAGAGGCACCGTGGAAGTGGGGGACCTGCCTTCTACGGAGGTCCTTTCGGGAGACCTGGTCCTGATCCCTCCCGACACACCCCAGAGGATCACATGCGACGGCCCGGAAGACCTGGTCTTTTGCTGCGTCTGCAGGCCCCCTTTCGAGCCCCAGGCCTACGTTGATCTGGAAAAAAACGGGAAGGACCCGGAAACCTGAAAAGATCCTTTGGGTCCTTGCCCCCCTGAAGGAGCTCTCGCGGCCATCGCCTCCGGGAACGGCCCGGAAAAGGAAACACAAGGACCTTGCCCAACTTGATGAAGAAGAAAGGAGTGGATCATGAAAACCGAAAAACCTTTACTGACAACGAAACGATGGTTAATTATCGTTCTGGGCGTGATCTGCCTGATCCTCCTGATCCAGAACATGCAGGTCGTCTCCTTTAATGTCCTTTTCTGGAAGATAAGCATGTCCCGGATCATCGCTTTTCCACTCCTGATCCTCTTCGGCGCAGTGATTGGTTACATCCTGGGCCGGTACTCCAGGATTGGAGCGGGACGTTAGAAAAGCCCTTTTGCCGGGAGCATGTCCATGAAAGGCTTTTTTGATTCGGTAATCCTTCTTCTTATCCTGGTTAACCCCTTCCTGGTTATCGTATACCTGACGGACCTTGTGCAGACCCTCAATACCAGGGTTTTTTCGGGCATCCTCATCAGGGGCGGACTCATCGCCAGCGGAATCTTCATCTCTTTCGCCATTCTGGGCGACGCAATCTTCAGGACTTTCCTCGGTGCCGAGTTCGCATCTTTCCAGATCTTCGGAGGTATCGTCTTCCTGATCCTGGGAGTCAATTTCATGCTGAAGGGCAATCAGGCTCTGGAGGCGCTCCGGGGGCCGGCACAGGAGTCCGCCGGTCATATCGCGATGCCGATTCTGGTCGGTCCGGCTTCGGTGAGCGCCAGCGTCATAATCGGCAAACGCTTAAACCCCCTCCTCGCCGTTATCGCGGTCACCGCAGCCGTCGGAATCTCTGTTTTCGTCATGATCCTCCTTAAAAAAGTCCATGACTGGGTCAAACCGAGGAACGAAATCCTCGTCCAGAGATACGTGGAGGTGGCAGGAAGATTGCTGGCTTTCATCGTGGGGATCTACGCCATCGAGATGATCATGCAGGGGAGCATTGTCTGGCTGGGGAGGATTTTAAAATCCGTGCCTGGGTGATGCGGCGATCCGGGTCGGATGCCCCCGGGGGAATTTTTCCGAAAGGATCGACCCTAAACACCCCAATGGAAAAACAGGAGGAGAAAAAATGAAGATTACAGGTGCAGGATCAATGCGCATCATGTTGTCATGCCTTTTTTCGGGACTGCTCCTGGCCGCCTGCGGCGGCTCCGGAACCGGGCAGGGTACCCTGGTGACATCCCTTGCTGACAGCTTCACCGAAGAGTACAAAGCAGTTTACGTCACCATCGATCACGTGGAGGTTCACCTTGGAGGCAATGAGGAAGAGGATGGGAACTGGAAGATCGTTGCCGAACCGGGGGGGACCTACAACCTTCTGGATCTGGTCAATGGCGTGAGGGAAACCCTCGGGATCACGACGCTTTCTGCCGACATCTATACCCAGATGCGCCTGATCATAGGGACGGAGCCCGGTAGGGGTTACCCATACGCCAATTTCGCCGTCGATGCCAATGACGATCTTCACCCATTGAAAGTTCCCGGCGGCCCTCAGACAGGGTTGAAGATCGTGGAGGGATTCGAGATCCTGGCCGATGAGACCACCGAGCTGATCCTTGATTTCGACGCCATGCGCTCCGTCGTCAAGGCCGGGTCCAGCGGGCAGTATCTTCTCAAACCGACGGTGTCGGTCCTCGACATTTCAGAGGGAGCCGTTGTTTCCGGATCTGTAACGGATGGTCCGGATCTCCTTGAAGGCGCCCGGGTCATGGCCCAGACCGCCGACTCCACCGCGGGCGATCCCAAGGACGAAGTGACCATCCACGCGGGGACGGTTTCAAGCCCATACGGTTCCTACGCCCTTTTCCTCTCCAGCGGAAGTTACAACCTGGTGGTCGGTCGGGAAGGCTACCTGCCGGCCTGCGAACCCGTTGACCTTACCGCCGGGGAAAATGTGACGATTAACTTCGGCTTGACCCCCGCCGGTTCAGGCACAGGCACGATCTCCGGTTCCGTCGGCATCGCCGACCTCGGCGAGGACCAGTACGCGACCATTGATTTTCGCCAGGAGATCGCCTGCGGCGGCATCGACCAGGTTGTCACCGTCAAGTCCATCAATGTCGCAGATGGATACTCTTATTCCATTGCGCTGCCCGCCGGGGATTACCTGGCTGTGGGCTGGACCTATGGGGAAGCGGCCATGGTCTTTGATGTGACCGTTAATTCCGGCTCAGAGACAGTGGACGTGGACTTTATCTTCTAAATAGCCATGAAAGGTACTCGGGAAAAGGGGGAAGAGAAAAGGTGGATTCAAGTGCACCCGTGCACAGGTGTACTTGAAGTCCGGGGTCGCCAGAATAAGGCTCAGATCTCGAACGTTAAAGGTTGGACCCTTCAACAGGAATGATCCTCTTGAAGAAGATTCCCTCCGGCCCTACGTGAAGAAGGCAGGGAAGGAGGAGGACACCGGCTTTCCGGGCTCGCTGAAAAGATTCCGCGTACACCGGGTCAAGGTCCCGGGCCGCGGCGAATGCCTCGCAGTCGGACCTCTGCACGATATAAAGACCGCAGGCCGTCATCCCTTTCACCGACAGACGGGTGAGGGTGTCAAGATGTCTTTTCCCCCTTTTAGTCACCGCATCCGGGAAAAGGGCGAATTTTCCCTCTTTCCAGGTCACATTTTTGATCTCGATCACGCACTTTTCCCGACCGTCCGAAGCAAGGAGGTCAAAGCGGGAGTCCTCGATGGACACCTCTCTCCTTTCCACGCTAAAACCACCAAGCTCCCGGCGGCGGGTCATCTTCCCATCGATGATCCGGGCGCCCAGGGTATTGGCAAGAAAGGTGTTGACCCCCACCCACGTGTCACCACTGCGGACCATCTCGAGGGTGTAGCCGGTCTTCCTCTTCTCTCCCGGCGTTTCGGACACCATGACGGGGGACCCGGGGTCGGAGCAGGTCTTCATGCTTCCCGAGTTGGGAGTAAAAGCGGTGATCCGCCGGCCGTCTTCCAGGCGGATGTCTGCCAGGAACCTCTTGTAACGTTTTTCCAGGATTCCCGGCAGAAGTTTTTCGAAGCGGTACAGGACTCTCAAAAATCAGGTCCCTCGCAGTCTCCCGGATCTCTCAGGTTTCATCTGGATGGTATAATTTTTCCAGTGGTTTTTCATTCCGAGGATCTCCCGAAGGGGTTCTTTCTGAAATGAAAAGGAGGCTCGCCATGAGGTTTTTAATGACTTTCGCCGTCGTTCTTGCTCTTGCCTTCCCTGCCCGCGCCGCAGTCAAAGGCGAATTCGTGGACTACAGGCATGGGGAGGTCGAACTGACAGGTTATCTGGCCTTTGATGACAGCGTCAAGAAAAAGAGTCCCGGGGTCCTCGTTATTCACGACTGGATGGGGGAAGGAGAATTCGACCAGGATGTCTGCCGGAAGCTGGCCGCCCTGGGATATGTGGCCTTTGGGGCTGACATCTACGGTAAGGGGGTGCGCCCGGCCAACCGCAAGGAAGCTGCCGCCCAGGCGGGTCTTTACAGATCGGACCGGGCTCTTATGCGAGCCAGGGCGCGCGCCGGCCTGGATGTGCTGATGAACCATGAACGGGTGGACCGAAACCGGGTGGCTGTCATGGGATACTGCTTCGGCGGAGGCGTGTCTCTGGAGCTTGCCCGGAGCGGGGCCCCCCTGGTGGGGGTTATCAGCTTCCACGGTAACCTCGACACCCCCGACCCCTCGGATGGAAGGAACATCAAGGGAGGCGTCCTGATCCTGCACGGAGCCGACGATCCTTCCGTACCACCGGCACAGGTGAACGCTTTCATTGAAGAGATGCGATCCGCAGGAACGGACTGGCAGATGGTGCATTTCGGAAACGCAGTCCATGCCTTCACAAACCCGGCGGCGGGAAACGACAATTCGAGGGGAGCCGCCTACAACGCAAAAGCCGACCGGAGGTCGTGGGCGCTCCTGGAGGATTTCCTCGCGGAGATTTTTCGGGCACAATAGCTCTGTTTCATTAACCAGCCTTTTTTGGAGGCTTTCATGAAAAAAGTGGTGGTCCTGTGCGGCAGTCCGAGAAAGGAAGGAAACAGCACCATTCTGGCCCAGAGTCTCGCGGAGGGTGCCCGTGAAATGGGAGCCATGGTCTGGCTCTGCCAACTTGCCGATATGGACATCGCTCCCTGCTCGGGATGCGAGAGCTGCCAGAATAACCCGGGATCGGGATGCGTCATTGACGATCAAATGACCAAGATTTACGAGGCCGTTCTGGAATCTGATTCAGTTGTTTTTGCAGGGCCGGTGTACTGGTTCTCCGTTTCAGCGCAAACGAAGACCGCAGTGGACCGCCTTTACGCCATCGGAGGGGGGGACGCCAACACCTTTGGAGGGAAATCCTTCGGCATTATCCTGACATACGCCGACAGGGATCCTTTTGTCTCGGGTGCGGTCAACGCCGTACGAATGTTCCAGGACATGGCCGCCTATCTGGGGGTCACGATCCAGGGAGTGGTGCACGGTTCCGCCTATGGGCCGGGGGATATCCGGTCCAACGAGTCGGTATTGGACCAGGCCCGGGAACTTGGAAGAAAGCTGGGGAAAACAGACAATGAGGCCCGGTGACGGGGGGACGCGGGAAAGTACAATTTTTGATTGAGAATTGAGGATTGAGAATCAAAACCGCTTGCCGTGAAACATTTTATCCTAAATCCTCAATCCGGAATCCTCAATGAAGTGACAGCTTCCTGCAGAGCCGCTTCCGCGAAGGGACGCAAGGGAAAGATTTAATCAGAATTGAGCACCAGTCACCAGTCACCAGTCACCAGTCACCAATTTTAATTCAGAAAGGATTTTTATGAAAAACGGGGAGGAAAAGGAGGGCATCCGCCTTTTAGAAAGCCTTTCGAGGGAGGAACTGATCGACATCATCGTGGATGATGCCCGGAACTGGCTGGCCCACGACGGCCTGTGGTTCCAGGCCGTGGAATCGGCGCATGGGATGGAAGCGGCCATGGACGCCGACCGGGAAGCCTGGAGGAGATTCACCGTCATCGAAGCCCGGCGGATCATGAAAAGACTGAAACTGGAGCCGGGCGGTGGGATCGAGGCCCTGATCAGATGTTTAAACCGTCGTTTTTATTCCCGGATAAACATCCAGGAGATCGTCGAGGTCAGCAAAACGCGGGCCGTCCTGCACATGAACGACTGCAAGGTCCAATCGGCCCGGAAGAGGAAGGAACTTCCCGATTTCCCGTGTAAATCCGTTGGCATCGTGGAATACACCGAATTCGCGCGGGCGGTTGACCCTCGGATCGAAGTCCGATGCCTGACATGTCCCCCGGATGACCATCCCGAGGAATACTGGTGCGCCTGGGAGTTCGTGCTCAACCAGGATCAGGGACCCGGATAAGAATCCGGAAAACAACAGGAAGGATGCTTTCCCCGGAAGCTTTTTTATATCGGCAAAAGAGATGAATCGGGAACCCGGGAAAAAAACCGCCCCACCCTTTGATCTCGAACCCAGGTACCTGGAACGCTACTTTTTTTCCAAAGCCCGTGCCAGGTTTTTCCCCCATTCCCGGGCCTGGCCGAGCACTTCGGGATGATTTCCGACAATCCCGGCATCGAACATACCCATGACCGGGGATTTCCCGACAATTTCGTAGCCCAAAGCCTGCATGGGAAGACGCAGGGCCTCCATCGCGACACCCAGGTCTTCCCTCGAGGTCTGTTCTGCCACTATCGCCAGGAGGGCTTGACGCCCCTGACCCGCAAGACGGCTCGACCAGCCCCGCGGACGGTTGCTGTCGAAATCATAGAAACAGTACAAACGGTCTATGAACGCCTTCATCCACGAAGTGATGTTGTAGTTATAGACGGGTGAGACCAGGACTATCCCCCTGGCACCCATAATTGCCGGATAAAGGGATGTCAGATCATCCTCGAACCGGGTACAGATCTTTTCCGTCCTGCACTGTTCGCATCCGACGCACGAGGAAAAATCCAGTTCCGAAAGGAATACGGCCTCGGAAGCCGCTCCGGCCTGCCGGGCTCCGTCTAGGATGCTCTTGAGGATGAGGTCCGAGTTTCCTCCCCTTCTCGGACTGCCGGATATCCCTATTATCCGCATTGTCGTGCCTCCCTCTCCCGCCCCCCCTGTTCCCGGACTGTCATGAAAAGACCTTCAAACACAACCAGTTACAACACCGGGAAAAGACGTCATCGATCAAATGCCCGGCAGCTGCCCCGCCGGCTGGCCGGATATTAAGTGAAACAAATTATCTGATTTTATTGTGTTTGTCTCTGATTATTGTTATGTTTTAAAGGGTTCGGTTAGCGATCTCCTCTCCTGTTTTTTGAATGGTCATCCCGGCGGGGTATCTCCAGGGACCTTCGGATGGTCGTCTTCTTAACCGGGACCTTCAAAAACCCAAAAAGCCCAATTCTTCCAGTCGTCCGGGCAAGAAGCTCTCCTTAAGGACTTTTCCACTTTTCCAATTATTATTTCGAGGGAGTTCCTCCCGGGAGGCATTTTGGCCGGCCCAGGTTTCTGCATGGTCCCGGGCCGAATCCGAAAGGAAATCGATAACCTTTTCAGAAAGGGAGGCACGATCATGTGTTCAGGATCACACAAAAGCCGGATTTTCTGTATCGCCGCTGTTGTTGTTTGTCTCGTCTTTGCCATCGGGACAGGACAGGCATCGGCAAAAACAAACATCGTCTTTGCCGATGCCGGATGGGACAGCATACAGGTCCATAACCGCATTGCCGGGTTCATCCTCGAAAACGGTTATGGATACGATATCGACTTTATTCCCGGCGAGACGATCCCCCTGTTCCAGGGAGTTGTCCGGGGAGACATCGACATCGATATGGAGGTCTGGGTCGAGAACCAGCAGGAGGCCGTGGACAAGGCCCTGGCCTCGGGGGAGGTAATGGATCTAGGGAGCAACTTTCCCGACAGCTGGCAGGGCTGGCTGGTCCCCACCTATGTCGTCAAGGGTGATCCGGAAAGGGGGATCGAACCCATGGCGCCGGGTCTGAAATCGGTCAGCGATCTCCCCAAGTATGCCAAGCTGTTCAAGGACGTGGAGGACCCGGGCAAGGGCAGGTTCTACTCGTGCATCGCGGGATGGGAATGCGAAAAGATCAACGAGAAAAAGTTCGAGGCGTACGACCTCGATGAACACTTCAACATCTTCCTGCCCGGTTCAAATGCCGCTCTTGTGGCGTCCCTTGCGGGAGCCTACAAGAAGGGTGAGCCCTGGTTCGGCTATTACTGGGCTCCCACCTGGGTCCTGGGTACCTACGACATGACACCGCTGGAAGAACCGCCCTTCGATCCCGAAACATTCAAGTCCACCGCGGCATGCGCCTACCCCGCGGTGAAAGTGAACATCTTTGTCAACTCAGGACTTCAGAAAAAAGCTCCTGATGTCGTGTCGTTCCTTAAAAAATACGAGACGACCCAGGACATGGCCAATATGTTCCTCTCCTATATGGAGGAAAAAAACGCCGATATCCAGGATGCGGCCCACTGGTTCCTGAAAAATTTTGAAGACGTCTGGACCGCCTGGGTCCCGGTAGACGTGGCGGCCAAGGTCAGGAAGGCCCTTAGCTGACGAGGGGAACACTACTGACTGCCCGAACCGGTCGGCGGCAAGGTGTTTGTTTACCGTCGGCCGGTTCTGTCCACTGAAAATCCACGTGCGCCAGGCCCCGCACTTTCAAGCGGCCGGTTTTTCCAGGAGGCTTATCGTGACTCAAGGAGAAACTCTCGGGAACGAGACCCCCTTTCTCCGCGTCAAAGGGTTATGGAAAATTTTCGGGGACAACCCGAAAAGATTTTTTGAATCGGGCCTCGAGAATGAATCCAAGGAGAAAATACGCGAGGAAACGGGACTTGTAGTGGGCCTTCGAGATATTTCCTTCGATGTCGGGAAGGGGGAGATGTTTGTTCTCATGGGCCTTTCCGGAAGCGGCAAATCGACCCTCATACGGAATCTGATCCGGCTGGTTAATCCCACCAAAGGCGAAATCCATATCGGTGAAAAGGAAATCTGCTCTCTGGACAAAAGGAAGCTCCTGGAGTTTCGCCGCAGATCAACCGCCATGGTATTTCAGGCTTTTGGCCTCCTCCCCCACATCACAGTGCTCGATAATGCCGCCTATGGTCTCAAGATCAGGGGAATTCCGGAGAAGAAAAGGCGGGAGATCGCGCAAGAGGCAATAAAAACGGTGGGGCTGGAGGGATGGGAGGATTATTTCCCGTCTTCGCTCAGCGGCGGCATGCAGCAGAGGGTAGGGATTGCACGGGCTCTCGCGGCCGACCCTGACGTCATGCTCCTGGATGAGCCCTTCAGCGGACTTGATCCCATGATCCGCCGCCAGATGCAGGATGAATTGATCCAGCTGCAGAGCGACCTTCACAAAACGATGATCTTCGTAACCCATGACCTCCAGGAAGCGCTCAAAATCGCCGACCGCATCGCCATCATGCAGGATGGCAGGATCATCCAGATCGGGACACCCGAGGAGATCATTTCAAACCCGGCCAGCGATTACGTCCAGGAGTTCGTACAGGACGCCTATCCTGCGACGGTCCTTACCGCGGGAAGCATCATGGAAGATCCGGAACCGGTGATCCAGAAATGGCAGGGACCCAAAGTGGCTCACGCACTTATCCACCGCAGCAAACGCGACTTCGCCTTCGTGGTGGACAAGCATCATCAGGCGGTCGGCTGGTTGAACCACGACAACGTGGCAGCACTGATCAAGGAGCAGAAAACCGACATAGCGTCCGCCATCGTCACCGACTTCGTCAGCTGCAGACCTGACATGACCCTCGAACAGCTTTTTCCGCTCGTCACGGACAGTCCCTTTCCCATTGCGGTGGTGGATGAAAAAAACCATCTGATGGGTTTCATCAGGAACCATACCATCATCGAGAGCATGATCCAGAACGGCGGGGAGGAGGGAGTGAAGGAAGATGAATGAGTTCCCCGAAAAGTTCTACATCCCCATGGAACAGTGGATCGATCTCCTGATGGACTGGGTCCTGGCCAACATGGCCGGGCTCTTTGACGTTGTTGGCTCGATTACACTAAAAATCCTCATCATTATCGAACAGACGCTGCTGTGGCTCCCGTGGCCGGTCATTCTGGTCCTCATCGCGGTGGCCGGCTGGCAGAGCATGGGGAGGGTACGGCACGGCCTGATCATGGCGGGCCTCATCTTCCTTGTTGGCGTTTTCGGTTACTGGGATGATTCCATGAGAACCCTGGCGGTCGTCATCGCTTCGGTGGCGGTGTCCCTCCTGATCGGATTTCCGCTGGGTATCCTCATGGCACGCAGCGACCGGTTCCGGGCTTTCATCCAGCCGGTCCTGGACGCCATGCAGACCATGCCAAGTTTTGTATATCTCATCCCGGCCATGATGCTGTTCGGGCTGGGGAAGGTGCCTGCCGTTTTCGCCACCGTGATCTATTCGGTACCTCCGATCATACGGCTCACCGATGTAGGGATCAGAGGCGTTCCCAAAAGCGTTGTAGAGGCGGCCAGATCCTTCGGCGCGAGCGACCGGCAGCTCCTCTTCGACGTTCAGCTTCCCCTCGCCTTCCCCAGCATCATGGTCGGTATCAACCAGACAACGATGATGGCCCTGGCCATGGTGGTCATTGCCTCCATGATCGGAGCAAGGGGGCTTGGACTGGAGGTCCTCATCGCCATTAACCGTATCGAGGTCGGGCATGGATTTACAGCCGGGGTGAGCATCGTTTTTCTCGCTATCGTCATCGACAGGATATCCAGCGCCTTTGCCAGAAAACAGCAAAAGCATCTCAGCTGATGTTTCACCATCAGCAAGCTTCTGCGGGGAAGCCGAATGTCTAATAAGAACCGAGCGCGACCGTTTCATCTGGTGGGATGGATTCTCTTTTTATTCTGTGCCCTGTTGTTCCTATATGACGCTGTAAAAAGCGCCAATTTTATCCTGGTAGCAGCCAGTTTCTTTTTTCTGGCGGCTTGTATTTTGTTTCTAATCCCCTTACTCCGCACCTAGGTCGTGCTTTTTCCTTTTAAAAATAATGGGAAAAGGAAAAAAATGGGAAGACTAACGGAGCAGCCAGTAGTTGGTGATGTCCTCGACAATCAGGGGACGCGAATCCTTTTTCCCTCCGAGGACCCTTTCCATGGCCTTAACCCGGACCCCATCCGGACCGCTTTCGGAATATGAGAAAATGTCCTCCGCCAGTTCGGCAAAATCCTTGAACAACCACCGGGAGCTGTAGGCCCCGGAATCTCCGATTTTCAATCCGCATTCTCTCACGCTTTTCTCGGCCCTGGCGTATTTTTCATCCTCATCCTTAACGATCCGGAAAAGACGGTTAAAAGGGGAGGAAACGCCCGGTTCAATAACGAGGATCCGTCCCTTGCCCCGGATGACACGGCGTGCTTCGGCAAGGGCACGGGAGGGTTCCTGGTGGTGAAGGGAAAGGGAAAAGACCACGGTGTCGAACTTCTCCCCCTTAACGGGAAGGGCCTCACCGGATCCGGCTAAAAACCTGACTCCGTCTGGATGACGGTCTGCCGCCAAAGCCAGGGAACCTGCCTCGGGGTCCAGAGCGAGGATCGAGGAAGACAGGTCCCGCAGCCAGCCCGTCATCCGGCCGTCCCCGCATCCAACTTCCAGCAGATCGCCGGCCTCCTTGCCCAGGATTCGCGTGATGGCAAGCCTTTCCTTCTCTTCGGGATCACGCTGCAAAAGGAATCTTCCCCGGTACCCCTTGGGCTTCGGACTCTGGACTGATTTTACGTTGGACGTTGGACATTGGACGTTGGACGCGGTTCTCCTCTGGACTGACTTTTCGCTGGACGTTGGACATTGGACGTTGGACGTGGTTCTCCTCTGGACTGATTTTACGGTGGAGGG
>Ga0272443_10002272_pt1 | contig 25001 bp, 27 predicted proteins | sample SSMAcet12_FD_193581 | JGI IMG/M metagenome (GOLD analysis project Ga0272443, IMG submission 193581) | Marine sediment archaeal communities from Little Sippewissett salt marsh, Falmouth, MA, United States - SSM-Acet-12 | ecosystem: Environmental > Aquatic > Marine > Wetlands > Sediment ...
ATAGTGTTTAACGATACTTTTCGGACAAATTTCAAACTCTCGTGAGTTTGAAATTTGACCTATTCGTATCGTTAAACACTATTCTGGTGAGAACCAATTAGTATCATCTAATTGGTTCTCGACTATACTTTAAAAACATGTTTTTAATTTTTTAAAATAAATTCATAATCTTCATATACTTTAAATCAAATTAACCTACTGGAATGTAAATTAAGTTTATTTAATCCGTTGGTGAGTGTATGAATAGCAAAAAATTTTGGTTAGCGGCACTATTTTTGTGTCTTCAATTATTGGTGACCGTTTCGGTGGCTCAGAACACATTGGTTCTGGGAGATCTCGATGGCGATCTAAAAATAAATGCTGATGAGATTGACGCAGCTGAACAAGCATACGACGAAGGAAAGATGACTGCTGACGAGCTGGATGGTATTAAGTACATCAGCGAAAACTATCCACGAAGCATAGTTGACTCCGCTGGAAACGAAATTACCATATATAAACCCTTGGAGCAGATTATGGTCTTCAACAGGGGGATCACCGAAGCTTTGCGCTCCATAAAGGCCCAGGACAAGATCGTCGCCATAGATGACAGTACCAAAAAAGAATCAGTCTTCTTACCGGAAATTAGCCAGTTGCCCTCCATGGGCAAGGTCAGCGATCCTGACGAAGAGCTCATATTGGAATCAGCTCCTGATGCAGTATTTCACTATGCAACCATTATGGAGTCGAGCGTAGATCATATGCAGGAGACGTTGAATGCTGCGGATCCATCTCTCGCTGTTATCAGGTTAGACTTATCTCATCCTGAAAAATATGTTGAAGAGGTTGAGAAGTTGGGTTACCTGATGGATAAGGAAGAAGAAGCTCAAGAGTATATCGACTTTTACAGTGGGCTCATGAATGATATCAAGAGCGTTACTGAGGGGCTATCTGACGAAGAAAAGCCAGAAGTTTATTGGGAAATGTACAGCGATTACCAGACCGTCTCTATGAGCGCCTCGTCTCATCAGAAAGTGGAAATGGCTGGTGGGAAAAACATCTTCGCGGATCTGCCAGTGACGTACTCGTATTTGGATCCTGAAGAGTTGTTGGTTAAGAACCCCGATATTGTAATCAAACTTTGTGGTGCCAAAGACGTAGCCTTTGACGGCTATAATTACGATGACTTTTCGCAGATGGAGGGACTTCGAGATCGCATTATGAGCCGCCCTGGTTGGGATCGCCTCGATGTGGTAACTACCGGCAGGGTCTACATGATCTCCAACGATATAGTCAGTGGGTCCAAGCATTTCATCGGCGTGGCATACTTAGCAAAGTTGTTCCATCCAGATAAATTCCAAGATCTGGATCCTGTGGCAATCCACCAGCAATACTTGAGCGACTTCCAGGGTTTGGACTACGATTTGAACGAGCATGGGGCTTTCCTATACCCACCTGTTGTGGCTTAACCATTCTTTTTCACAATTTTTAAATTTTTAACTCTAATTTATGGTGGTTATAAATGTCTGAAGATCGGAGAATGGCTAACGATTTGATACACAGGGCGTTTAAGGCAAAAATGCCTTTAAGCCTCCGTCTGAAGGTCTTCCTCAAAATGGGAATTTGGGGTGCCAACAAGGAAAAGCGGCTGGAGATGATAAGAGAGCTTGGGCAGAGGCGAAGGTTCTCTGTACCTCGAGAAGATATCGACTGGTACCCCTCCATAAACCAAGATAGGTGCCAGAGCTGCAAAATATGTCTGGAATTCTGTCCAAAAGGGGTGTTTACCGAAGGTGCTGAGAAGGGCGAAGTTCATGTGGCCAATCCCCGTCAATGCGTGGTTCTTTGCACCGGTTGCCAGAACAAGTGCCCCCATAAAGCAATATCTTTCCCAGACAAGGTCGATTTTGAGAAGTACATATACTACGTCTAACTCGTAATAATTAATGTTTTAAATATTTAAAATATTTCCAAACACGGTGCTCGAGATGGCACCTTTTGGAAAATATTCCTTATTTCTCTACTTTTTCCAGGTCGGCTTGCAAATCTTGAGTCAGATCCACGTTGTAAAAGTCGCCTTCTGTGGGCAGAGCCATGAAGAATTTGGGGGTTACGTCAAGCTCCACATTTCCATCCTCCAACTGGAAGTCCAAAATGTGTCCACCGGTGGTTCTGTCTTCGGATATGAAATGCAGGTGATATCCGGCCACGTTAATTCCCTTTGCAAACGTTGGCGTCCAAAAGCCCACAACTGTACCTTTTACGTCTTGAAACTCGAAGACGTTTTGGTTTTCAGCAGCATCTTTCAGCAAAGGATAGGGCTTTTCCTGTTTTGGGATGCTTCTGGTCTTCATGTAGGGAAAGGTGCCGTCGATGCGAACGGCATAGAAGACGTTTTCAGAAGGCAGATTTTTGTCCAAAATGTCCTCGAATTGTGAATAGTTGCCTGCCTGCTCGATGAATACCCTTTCGTCGGGTTCGAAGAAGGTAACTGTGGCAAAGGGGGTTGTCATATTGTCCGGCACGGGATACGCAATTCCGTCTGCCTTTACCTGGTAGTATTCTCCGTTTAAAGCCACCATCTCGCCTTCCAAAGCGTCAAAGGTTCCTATCCCAAAGTCTCCATAGGCTTTCAGGTCGCCAAAGGTGGAAATTCCGTCGTAAACGCTCAAAAGCAGAGCATCAATGGTGGACACCTGGTAAAGCACATCTTGGTTTTCGTTAGTTGTGGCCAGAGCGCAGCTAGTGGCAGTTGAAAATAAAATTGCCATAATTGCGGTCGCAATCGCATATTGGTACCGTTTCATATTTAATCATATCCTGAATATACACGTGTTGTTTGAGTGTAGGATATGTGGCACGGTAGACTTATAATTTATGGAGAACTGTACTTTAATTTACTAACTGAAATTCTGCAATCAAATTGATGTAGGTAGGTGTTTTAGATGGATCGTATAAGTTTCATCACAGCAACTGGTTTTCTGACTGCAATTCTGTTGGTTTGGTCGCAGTTATGGACAACTACTGCCCAAGTTTATGAAGAATCTGGTACCAGCATGTGGATAGTTAAGTATTCGTTGGTTTATCTTTATTGGGCCATATTTGCTTCTTTGGTGGCCTTTGCATTGGCCGTATTTAGAGAACCCATGCCCAAGCCAGTTTTGGGACTGCTCGGTTTTTCTCTCACAACGTCCATATTTATGATCGGATCCTCTTTGGTGGGGGTGATCATGAAGGTGCTAAACGATATCTCTTTGTGGTCTACTTTAGAACCGTGGCCGCCTCTTTACAATCTCTCTTTGGGGTATGGTGGAAAGGTACTTTTGGTAATTGTCTTCCCGATGTTGGTGCTGACGGCTTGGATTTTGGCAGTCTATCACCTACAACTATTCCAAAATTAAATATTTTCTAAACTATACCCATGGCCCTTAGAGCATGTGTCTTTTATAGTGTTTAACGATACCTTTCGGACACATCTCGAACTTGCAAGAGTTAGAGATTTGGCCTATTCATATCGTTAAGCACTACTCTGGCGAGAACCAATTAGTTTCATATAATTGGTTCACGATTATAGTATCATCTAATTGGTTTTCGACTATATTTAGGAGATTCTCTCTTCCGTCCTTCTCGCGATCTCTTTCGGATCCACCTTGATTCGAGCCACACCTGACTGAATTGCCGCTCTGGCCACAGCTTCTGCCACCCTAGGAACCACGTTTTTGTCCAGTGGGGAGGGTATGATGTACTCTTCTGAGATGTGATCCACCAAGTTGGCGATGGCCCGAGCCGCTGCCATCTTCATCTCTTCGTTGATGTCGCTTGCCCTGACGTCCAGCGCTCCTCGGAATATTCCAGGGAATCCAAGGGCGTTGTTCACCTGGTTGGGAAAATCAGACCTTCCTGTGGCAATTACCCTAGCCCCCGCGGCTTTGGCTTCGTCGGGCATGATCTCAGGTACTGGGTTGGCCATGGCCATCACTATTGGATCGGGTGCCATGTTTTCTACCATCTTCCGAGTTACGATTCCTGGGGCAGATACGCCGACGAACACGTCGGTTCCTTTCATGGCCCCTTCCAGCGTCCCTTTCTTTCCGGAAGTGTTTGTGATCTGCGCCATCTCTTTTTTGGAAGGGTTTAGATCCTCTCGATCGGGGTGAATTATGCCTTTCCTGTCGCAGATTACAATGTCCTTTACCCCGAAGCTCATCAGGAACTTGGAAACTGCAACCCCTGCAGCACCGGCCCCACTCATAACCACACTAACCTCCTCGATGTCTTTTTTCACCACTTTGAGGGCGTTGATCAGAGCGGCAGCGGTTACCACAGCAGTGCCGTGTTGATCATCGTGGAATACGGGGATTTCCATCTCTTTTTTTAGACGTTCTTCTATCTGGAAACAGCGGGGTGCACTGATGTCCTCGAGGTTTATTCCTCCAAAAACGGTGGAGATTCTTTTTGTCGTCTCTATGATCTCATCGACGTCCTTGGAATCTATGCAGATGGGAAAGGCATCTACGTCTGCAAATCCTTTGAAAATAATGGCTTTTCCTTCCATAACTGGTAGGGCCGCAGGAGCTCCGATGTCTCCTAAACCCAGCACTGCTGAACCGTCAGTTACCACCGCCACCAAGTTGCCTTTGGAGGTGTAATTGTAAATCTTGTTCGGATCGTTAGCTATCTCGCGGCACGGTTCGGCCACACCTGGCGTGTAAGCCAAGCTTAAATCTTCTTTAGTTTGGCATGGGACTTTGCTTTTGATGGCGATCTTGCCCATTGATTTCTCGTGGAACTTCAGCGCATCATCTCTAAGGGACATCGGCCTACCAAGGAAATGGTTCCAAATAAATCTATCTTTTTCCTCCTTTGACCATTACATCGGACTCTTTTAGCACATCTCTTGGATTTTTGTCCTTTTTCTAGGTAGTGGTTTTTATCTCATCGTTTGGCCAACAGATATAAACCAGAAGCTTTAATTAGGTCGATCGGTGCCGGGGTGGCAGAGCGGACTAATCTTCTGTCTCCAAGTGGTCTGAAGAGTCCAAACGCGGCAGGCTCGAGACCTGTTGTCCCTTTGGGGACTCTTGGGTTCAAAATGAGGGGGCGAGAAAGCCCTCGCATGAAAATCCCAACCCCGGCGCTATAAGATCTATTAGAAAGGTTAATATTGAAGCAGTTCGCTTGCCATGTCGACATCACATAACACAATCACACAAAGAGGCAATTATAATGGCCAGATTTCCAGAGGCTGAAAACCGAATTTTAAATATGAAGATCTGCATGCGCTGCAACGCTCGCAACGCCGTGCGCGCAACTCGCTGTCGTAAATGTGGCTACAAAGGGCTTCGCATGAAGTCTAAGGAGAGCAAAGGATAGTCGATTTGTAGCCGCTTTGAGGCGTTCTCTAGCGATTGGTATACATGGTGGGTCCTGTTGAAGAGATGCTCTCTCAAGTCGTGAAGACTAGAGGAGCCGCTCATTTGACTCTAGTCGATCCTGATTCTCAGGGTCCAAAAATGGCTGGCCAAACGGCCAAAGCCGCGGCAGATGGGGGGACTGATGCCATAATGGTTGGCGGGTCGATTGGGGTCGCAGGGCGCCTGCTCGAAGATACAGTTGGTACTATCAAAAAAGAGTCTCAACTGCCGATTATTTTATTTCCTGGCAGCTTTGCGGGTCTTTGTCCCAATGCTGATGCCGTCTTTTTCATGAGCTTGCTAAACTCCAGAAGAACGAGTTATCTCATCGATAATCAGGCACTTGGCGCGCCCTTGGTCCACAAATACAGATTGGAGCCGTTACCCATGGCATATGTGATCGTGGAACCGGGCGGCACCGTGGGTTGGGTGGGCGACGCCAAAAAGATACCTCGGAATAAACCCGAGTTAGCTGTGGCCTATTCTTTGGCTGGCAAGTACTTAGGGATGAGGATGGTCTATTTAGAGGCAGGATCTGGTGCAGATCAACCAATTCCTACCTACATGGTGACGGCGGTCAAAAGGGCGTTGGGAAAAACCCTCCTTATAGTGGGTGGAGGAATCAAATCAGGCCAGGCTGCACAAGAATTGGTGGCATCTGGTGCGGATTTAATAGTCACCGGTACTGCGGTAGAACGTAGTGAAGACGTTACCTCTTTTGTTAGGGAAATTACTGACGCCATAAAGATCGGTACTTCTCGTTGATTTAGTTTTTATACTTTTTTTGCGTATAATCTTTCATGCCTTCTTTATCAGATCGGATGAGGAACTTTATATTCGAAGAAAAGTTAGATGGTCTTCTTCTTTTGGGAGACAGCCTGTGCAACTTGGATCTTTATTATTTATCTCACTTCTTCGCTCCAGATCGTTTTGCCCTTTTGGCCAACAGCTCCTCAAACTCCATTGTTTTACTGGTCTCCAGCATGGAAATGGTGCGCGCAGTCAAAGAGTCCGTCGCAGACGGGGTAGAAAGCACCTCAGATTACAATATTTTAGAAAAATTGCATCAATTTGGTAAACCTCATGAAGCTTATGTTGCTGTTTTGAAGGAGTTTCTTCGCGAACACTGCGTAAAATCTCTAGGAGTATTAGGAAATTTCCCCGTAACATTTTATCAAGATCTTCAGGGCGAGTTCTCTTTGTCCATTGTTGAAAGTCCGTTCTCTGAATGGAGGGCTGTCAAAACCTCTGAAGAGATAGAGGCCGTCAAATACGTCCAGCAATCTAACGATTTGGCCATGGAGGGGGCGTTGAATTTGATATCCCATTCTCGCCCCAAAGGTGACTTTCTGGAACTTGACGGTGAACTTCTAACTTCCGAGCGAGTTAAGTCTACTATTGATCTTGTTCTTTTAAAAAACGGTTGTGAATCAACAGATACCATCGTGGCAGGAGGTCTAAAAGCAGCAGATCCCCATTGCAGCGGCTCAGGTCCTCTCCCCGCAAACGCACCAATTGTTATAGACATATTTCCACGATCTAAGAGCAATCGGTACTTTGCAGACATGACACGAACCGTTCTCAAAGGGGAAGCAGATATCCAATTTTTGGAGATGTACGAAGCTGTTTTTGAAGCTCAGAAGGTCGGTTTAGAAGCGGTTAAGGCTGGTACGACGGGGGCTGAGGTTCATGCCAAAGTAAGTGAAGTTTTCGTGGAAATGGGTTATCCTGAGACCAGCGACAGAGGTTTCATGCATTCTACAGGGCACGGAGTGGGGCTGGAAATACACGAAAAGCCTTCGATCAGTGAGGTGGGTGGTACATTATATTCGGGCAATGTAATCACTGTGGAGCCTGGTCTTTATTATCCCGAGCTGGGTGGTGTTAGGTTGGAGGACTTGTTAGTGGTAACTGATAATGGCTGCGACAACCTTACCAAGGTTGAAAAGAGATTAATTCTCTAAAAGGGGCTTGATATCTCATGGACATTGATGAACTTGCAAAATACAAAAAAGCCGGTGAGATTTTGGTTAGGGTCCGGGAAGAGGCCAAAACCATGATACATGTAGGGGCCTCCATCCTGGAGGTTGCAAACTTCGTCGAAGATACTACTAGAAAGCTTGGCGGAGAACCCGCATTTCCCTGTAATATCTCTCGTGATCGTGTGGCGGCCCATGATACCCCTACCCCAAACGACGAAAGCGTCTTTGGTGAAGAGATGGTGAAGTTGGACATTGGGGTGCACGTGGACGGCTATATTGCAGACTCAGCGGTTACAGTGGATTTGAGTGGTAATCCTGATTTGGTTGAAGCATCTCAAGCGGCGTTGGAGGCTGCCATTGAGTTAATAGAACCGGGTGTAAATACTGGTCAGTTGGGTGCTGCCATAGAGGCGACCATCGAGGGTTATGGTTATAAACCAATTTCAAACCTTACAGGCCATGGTCTTCAGCGCTACGAGGCTCATGCAAGTCCCGCAATACCCAATAAGTCCTCAAAAACGGGCGTGTTTCTCGAAGAAGGTGACGTAATTGCCATCGAACCTTTCGCCACAAATGGGGTGGGCAGGATCTCAGAAGCGTCTCAAGCTGAGATATATTCCTTCCTAACCAAAAAACCGGTTCGTTCTCCACCAGTTAGGGCTCTTATGAAAGACATTCAAAATAACTATGAAGCTTTGCCCTTTGCTCGCAGGTGGCTAAAAGGCAAAAGGATTGACTACTCCTTGAACCAGTTGATTAAAGCTGGGGTGCTCTACAAATATCCTCTTCTGTGGGAGGCTGAGGGCACTTTGGTGTCTCAAGCGGAGCACACAATGATTGTTCTCGGAAGCGGGGTCCTGGTGACCACTAGATACATTTGATTGCCCGAATAGCGTTAAGCGTTCAGAGCTTTCCGGAGTCGTCCTCTGATCCGTCTTCTTCTTTGTAGCTATCGTCTCCCATTTGGGCTGCGGATATGGCGTCAATTCCGTCTAATAGCTCTGCCACTAGACTGTAGGGCAAGTCAGCGATTGCTTCTTCTGGCAAACTCTCTCCTTTTAAAACCCTGGCACCCAATTGGCTTAAGCTGCTTAGAGCGCCATCGATATTACCATCGTTCTCTGCGTCAATGGCCTTCTTTACCAGTTCTTCGAGCGTTGCGTCCTTGTTGAATTCCCCTTCTACGTATTTGTGGCAGGAGGCAAAAACAGCTGTTAAAGCGGTCTTTAGTGACTCCAACATTAAGTCGGCATCTTCGCCCAGTGACTCATGTTCTTCAAATACGATATCCATTATGTCGTCGATGGTAGAAAGGGCTTCCTCCTTTGATATAATGTCACGATCGCATCTGGCCACAACCTTAAGGCAGGCCAGCACCACATCGTCCATGGCATTAACGAAGATCGCAGCTGCAGGGTCTTCCTCTTCTTGGAAGGTGAATTCGCTTTCTTTTATTTTGTTAATCCAGTTCTTCCAACGGCCTTGGGTATAGAACTCTTCTTTCATGTAATCCTCTCATCGATAGGCATCTACCAGCGCTACCCTTTCCAGAACTAGATCTGGAATTCTTTCTTTGCCCACGGTCATGATCTCCTCTTCTTGAACGTCAAAAGTATCCATCACTATCTCTGGGTTCCAGGATGGTCCTCGACCATCAGCTTCGAAAACGTTGGCGATATCTGGCTTGATACCGTTCTCTACTAGGATGAGGGCAACTCGCTGCGTTGCCTTTGATATTCCCATGGATAGTGCACGCTCGATCTGTTTTTGACCTGAGGCGTAGCGCAAGATCTCCAAGCCCACATCTCGAGCCACATTTCTGTTCTCAGAAAATGCTCTGAGCGCCTTTTCCGCAGCGAAGTGGGCATGTTTTTCGCTTACCACTTTGTCTGCATCAAGGGCTTGGATAATGCAATTATATTCTTTTTGGATATCTCTGAGCTCTGCTAGAAAGATATCTTTATCTTTCGTTCTCGGTTTTCCAAAGAGCAGACGAACGTTATCCATCTATTGGTGGTTTGGTGAAGTAGTTTAAAAGATTACGGTTGCAGTCGTAGTTACATATTGGCAATACGTTTGGATGCCGAAATGATGGTGAAAATATCTTGTAGTGGCAAAATTAGTGATGTAGCGCCGCCCAATATCACGATGAACTAAATTTATATGTAGAAATTTGGCATTTCAGCATTCGATCGTCTCTCCAACCTTCATGATGGCGACTTCGGTGTCGCAGAGGGTCTCTACCAATGACTGAAATTTCGAAGGATCCTGTTCTATGGCGGGCCAGGTGTTATAATGAATGGGGATCGCGATTTGGGGTCTGATCCAACTGGTGGCGATGGCTGCCTCTTTGGGTCCCATGGTATATCGACCACCTATGGGTAGGAAAGCTACATCAGGCCTGTAGAGGTCACCGATAAGTTTTATGTCGCTGAAAAGGGCAGTATCTCCCGCGTGATAAACTTTGGTTCCATCGTCGATCACAAAACCTGTGGCATATCCACCATTGAGTGGCGGGTTAATTGCGGTAATGCCGCTGGAATGTATGGCTTGGGTCATGTGAAATATTACGTCGTCAACCTTTAAAGAACCACCAATGTTCATGCCTTCGGCTTTTCCATTTAAATTAATCACGTATCTTGCCACTTCAGCAATCGTTATCACCTTGCAGCCCGTGCGTTTTGAAATATCTACTGCATTGCCAATGTGGTCCGCATGGCCATGGGTCACTGCGATTATATCAGGGTCAAAATCTTCAACCGCACGAGGTGCTAGTGGATTACCTTCAATGTAAGGGTCCACTAGGATGTTCATAGATTCAACTAGCTCTACGCAGGAATGAGACAGCCAAGTGATCCTCATGCGCAACCCTCTAAAAACGAAATTGGTCGGGCAGTTCTTTGACTGCCCCATGTTTTGAAATTAACTTTAAACCAATCCAGCACGCTGGAGCCTCATCAGGTCGTTGGTATCCAGCTTTTCACCTTGCCTGAAGTGTGTGAGAATGTCCTCTGCTTCTCTTCTGGCATCTGCCTTGACCCGATCTTCTTTACGCTCTTTGCTCTTTCTCCTAAGTCCGGAGATGATCTTATCAAAGTCGCGTATTTCCCTCTGAGCCTTAATGAACTCTCTATGTTGTTTGTCCGCAGCTTCTTGGGATTTTACGAACTCTCTATGAGCATTATCGGCTTTGGCTCTGATTTGGTCAGCCTCTTTAAAGGTACCAATCATCTGGTCGTGGTATTCTTGAGCCCTCTCGGCATACTTGGTGACAAGCTCGTGATATTCTGAAGCCTTGTCCCTCATTTTTTGCGCTTCATCCAGGAGATCCCGCAACATATCGTTCTTCTCCATTTGCATTTTCTTGCTTTTGAAATCTGCTCGAAGCGTCGAGATTTTCTCTACTAGTTGTTTTTCCTTATCTGGGCTCAGTACTTCCGTCTGTTGTTTGAACTCCAAATGATCTATCTCTCTGCGTAGACCTCTAATGGACCGGTCGCCGGTGAGGTTGTATTTTTTGCGAACCGTGTCGATGTTTGCGTAAATTTCGTTGGTCTTCTCGTTGTATTCGTCTCTCTTTTGCTTAGCCATCGCGACGTTCTTGTTATCGTCGTCCCGAAGGTGTTTAAGCTCCTGAGCCTTCTCTATGTACTCTTTGGTTGCCTTATTAAGCTCGTTCCGCTCTGCAGCCCATTTACTAGCTTCCGCATTCAGTTGACTGCGGCTCTCCTTGTAATCAAGGGCTTGCTGCTTGAGCGTAGCCTTTTTTTCTTCCAATTCTGCCAGCATCCCCCATATTTCCTCCTTTTCCAGCACAAATGCTGGGGTTTCGCCCGTATTTCCTATGGAACTACTCAGCACGGGGTTTTGTTAATGTATCATGCATTTCGGCGATCTTGATTGTAGTGGGGATCTAGAGATTTTCTGTCATTTGGTTATTTAACCTGTGGCTTAGCTTGAATGACCATCTCTTCAGAAGATATTCGCTCTAACCTGGTAAAATCAAAAGATTGCTTACTCACAAGATCGATATCGAAAAGCATGTTGCAACATCTCAGTTAGCCTCTAACGTATTAATCTTTTGGTCAATTGAACATTTTGTCATTTGGATTGTCAACGATATACGCGCCTTATTCGAAATGGACATTTTGTACATGGTCCTGAAAATAGGGGCCTTTTCCATTTTATAGTGTTTAACGATATCTTTTGGACAAATCTCGAACTCTCGTGAGTTTGGGATTTGGCCTATTCGTATCGTTAAGCACCATTCTGACGAGAACCAATTAGTTTTCATCGTACGTGTTTAGATCCCCTATAATCGATTGCATGATGTTGTTTTTGGTCAATGAATACGTGATGACAAACAACTTGTGGTAAGTAGAAAAACAACATCGATAGCTGCAATTATAGTCGAAAACCAATTAGATAATACTAATTGGTTTTCGACTATAATTTGTTCTCGATTATAAATTACCAAAATTTACAAATCCTTTAAAATAGATTCTATAGTTGGAGGACTCGTTTTGAAGCCTAAGATGTATCAAGGAAATCCTGCCGTATTCTTTAGAAAAGACGGAAATTACGAAATAAAGTTGTTGGTCACCGGCGGTATGTTGACCCCTCAGCAGATCAAACGGGTCGGAGAGGTGGCTGGTAAGTATGGTGCAGAGGTGCATCTCACAGTGCGTCAGGAGCTCTCAATTTTGGGAATTCCCGAGGCTAAGCTTGATTCTGCTCTCGCTGAATTGGAGGAGGTGGGACTACGACCTGGCTCTGCAGGGATGACCTTTAGAAATGTAATATCTTGTTTGGGAGATACTTACTGTTTCAAGGCTGCTGCCGAGACTTCTGAATTGGCCAAGGAAATAGGAGGGATGTTCACTGGAGATAAGTTGCCAGGTCCATTGAAGGTGGGGATTGGTGGGTGTCCTTTTCCTTGTACTAGGCCTCAGTTCAACGAGATTGGTTTGGTTGGTCGGGTGAGACCTGAACTTGATCTGGATAAGTGTACAGGTTGTGGCAAGTGTGTGGAAGTCTGTAAAGTCGGGGCCACTTCTTTGATCGACGAAAAAGCGGTGGTGGATTACGATAAGTGCATTATGTGTGGCAGGTGTGTGGTCAACTGTCCAGTTGGTGCCAGGTACTCTACAGAAGATGGCTATCTGCTCTTCGTTGGTGGACGAGGAAGTTGGCCACCTCACGAGGGTTGGATTCTTCGAGATTTCATAAAGAGAGAGGATGTCCTCCCTCAAATAGAACGTATATTGGCAGTTTACAAGGAACGAGCCAAGCCTGGAATGAGGCTCAAAGAGTTCATAGAATCCATAGGTTTCGAGGAGTTCAAGAATTTGGTTTTATAGTCGAAAACCAATTATATGATACTAATTGGTTCTCACCAGAATAGTGCTTAACGATACTTCTAGAAGCTGATAATGGGCAATTGTTCAAGAATGTGGCTCGAGATGGGGGTGAACTCGCCACCTCATAATTTTTCAAATAAAGAGTTATTTATAACGTTCTTTTATTGAAAATACTCTATTGAATCTCTATTATCAAGCATATTGAATCTCTATTATCGAAAAATGTGAGTTATTGGAGGGGGGAAAATCCTGACTTTTAATTGTTTTGTCGCCGTCGGCAAAGGACGCACGCGCTCCCAAAAGTTAAAATAGTGGTTTGCGCTAAATTAAACTAGCTTCATCGCGCTATTTAGATGGAGGGAGTGATTTGATGAAAGTTACATCTATCGTGTTGATCGCATTCCTTTTGATTGGCATGTCGGCAACACAATGTACTGCGGCAAATACGGAAAAGCTTACAAAGAATAACATGACCTTCAGCTTCGAGCAGAGCGTAGAAGGTAGCGGCTACTTCATGACCTACAAGAACGTTCAACTCTATACTCCCGAAGAGACTCCCCTTCAGAAAGGGCCTGCGCTAAAAGACTTTGCAAAGGGCAGTGGGACTATAGACACCGAAGTGCTGCTTTACGCGGAGGACATCTATACCCAAGACGTATCTAACGGTATGACGGAAACCGAAGAGTATGCTTGCATATCCATGAGAGAGGATGCCTCTATGGTTTATGCGCCTACGACTGTTACTTACGGCAACGGTTACTACGCTCAGAACCCCATTAACTACGAATCTCTGCTCAAGGAGAGAACCTGCATAAAGAACTACCGTGCGGCCACCTCAATGACCCATCAGGTAGATTATGCCAAGGCCATAGACAAGGATCTGGAAGTTTTGGTTAAGGACAAGAACTACAACCTGACAGACCCCATTGACCAGGGCGTGGGCTACACCAGCATGAAGGTCACAGAGGATGTCACCGATGGTATAACCCACTTCGGTGTGCTTCAGGGCCAGGCAGCTGACATGAGCAGTGCAGGATACACCGTTCCTCAGTGGACTGCTAGGAAGGATGCGCTGATCGAGATCGACGAGGACTACGTAGGAACCTATCACATCGAGAAGAACATGACCATTGAGGTTCCCTACAAGTACGAGGAGATCGAGGAAGACTGGCTCAGCTGTTGTTTCGGTGGTTGTGACGACATAGAAGATCCCGAATCCTACTATGGATACAACCCCTGTGAGACGTGCATCTTTGGTGCCAACGCCTAATCGAGGGGCAACGCCCCACTCTCTTTTTATTTAATTTTCCAATCTAACAATGGATTATCCGTTTTTCTTTCAAAAGGCTTAACTCTCACCAAAACCAGCCAGTTTTATGCGTTTTGAGGAATGGAAACCTTTATACTTGGAGATTTTGAAGGATTTCAATTTCTCCCAATATGAAGATGAGGTGGCAGCACGCGTGCTGTGTTCGCTATTAGAAAGTCGTGATGATAATTTATCATTGGAGGAATTAAGCAATCTGATCGAAGGCCGAGATGTACTTATATGCGGCAATGCGCCTAGGTTGGCCGTGGATTTGGTAGAGGTCCGTTCCAAATTTGATTTAGAGGATGTGGTGGTTATCGCAGCCGATGGTGCTACAACAGTTCTCCTCAATGCAGGAATCATTCCCTCGATAATTGTCACCGATCTGGACGGAACCGTTTCAGATATCATATTGGCCAACGAAAAGGGCTCTGTTGTGGTGGTTCACGCCCATGGTGACAACATGGGTGCCCTTAAGGAATACGTTCCTCAACTAAGCAATATATTGGGCACAACTCAATCCCGGCCTTTCGGTTCTATATACAACTTTGGGGGATTCACTGACGGTGATAGGTGTGTTTTTTTGGCCCAACATTTCAAGGCTGAATCAATCAAGTTGATAGGATTTGATTATGATGACTCATACGTTTCTTTTAAGAAGAAGATGAAGTTGAAGTGGGCCCGACGTTTGATATACATGGAACTTGGGCTTTAGTTTGAGCGTTTGTTGTATCTATAGTGTTTAACGATACCTTTCGGATTAATCTCGATACTCGCAAGAGTTAGAGATTTGGCCTATTCGTATCGTTAAATACTATTCTGGCGAAAACCAATTAGTATCATCTAATTGGTTTTCGACTATACTTTTTATCAGAAAGGAACTTTGTTATGACGTTTAACGTCTCTTCTTCTACCTCTTCTAAATCTAAGTTGGCATCTATGATAACGAACCTTTTAGGCTCCTTTTTGGTCAATATTCTAAAGTTTTCATCTACCTCTCTTAGAAACTCCACTCGTTCGAACTTTTCTGGCCCGTTAGTCGATCCAGATGTGGCATTTTTCCAGCGAAATCGACATCGTCCCATGGCGGAAGTGGGATCAATGCTGTAAAAAAGTGTTAGATCCGGGGTTGTGCTCCAAGGGGAATGTAGATCATGAATCCAGTCCATTGACTTTGGTATAACATCACGTAGTGTGGCTCCTTGATATGCAACTCTGGAGTCTGAATAACGATCTGATATCACTACATAACCCTTTTTTAGAGCTGGTTTCACAGTCTTGGCCAGGTGGTCCGCGTGGTCAGCCATGAACAAAAATAGCTCTTCCAATTGTTCCATTTCGGGCGAAGTTTCTTCAGATACCTTTGAAGATGCATCCTCACATCTTTGCATCTTAGTTCTGAGCAGTCGTCCCGCATCTCCGTTTGTAGGCTCTGTGGTAAAAACAAAGCTTCTCTTCAACAATGATTCAGGAAAACATTCGTCATATTGACGCGAATTCGTAAGTCTTTGAGCCAGCCATGTGGCTACAGTCGTCTTACCACACCCATCAATACCTTCTAAGGTTATCAGTTGACCTTTCATAGCACTTTCACGTCAAATCACACGGAAAAACGATATTAAAGTATCGCTATGAAGGCTGCGTCTTAGATTATAGTGTTTAACGATATCTTTTGGGCAAATCTCGAACTCTCGTGAGTTTGGGATTTGGCCTATTCATATCGTTAAACACTATTCTGGCGAAAACCAATTAGTATCATCTAATTGGTTTTCGACTATAATCTAACTTGAAAAATGATTGTAAATGTCGCCCGATGCACTGCTAACTCTGGTACCTCATCCTATGGATAATCCGCTGTCAGCCCAGTGACCCTCGCAGCGGGCGTTTGTACCGCACCTGGGTTGTCTTGAGGTCATGGTTAGACGCTAAGTCAATTATCTCCCACAAGGACCTATAAACGCGGCTTTTTTTGTAGTCCCTTTTTTGCACTGGCAGTCACTGCAACGGCAGACGCCTAAGCTCCTGTCAGCCCTCTAAAAGGACAAATTTCTATATATTTGATTTACTATATAAAGATTCCGATTCGGTATCTAGTTCTAATATTGTTTTGAGGTGAAACGTTTTTAGCAAGGTTTAAGTCGAAGTTGTGCGTTGAAGATCTTTGGAGGTGTTTTATCTGGCTGATAACGTCTATGTGGTAGGCCACAAAAGTCCGGATACCGATTCCGTGGCAGCGGCTATAGCGTATGCGAATCTGAAAAACCAGCTTGGATCGCCAAAAATTTATGTTCCTGCGGCGGCTGGTGAGATCAACAACGAGACAAAATTTGTTTTGGAGCACTTCAATGTGCCAGCACCAGAGGTCTTTTTAGACGCCAAGGGTAAGATGATCATACTGGTGGATCACAATGAGGTAGGTCAGGCCGTGGATAACATCAAGGAAGCGGAGCTGTTGGAAGTTGTCGATCACCACAAGATCGGTGACATTCAGACGGGCAGTCCCATATTCTTCCATAACGAACCTGTGGGCAGCACCGCTACCATAATCTCGGCCATGTACGACCAGTACGGTGTCCCCATCAGTAAAGAGATTGCAGGGGTTATGATTTCTGCCATCTTGAGCGACACAGTCCTCTTCAAGTCACCCACTTGCACTGACAAAGACAAGGAGCAGGTGGAGAAGCTGGCCAAGATAATCGGTGAAGATTATCAGGAGTATGGAATTTCCATGCTCAGTGCCAAGAGCGACGTATCGTCCAAGACTGCTCGGGACCTAGTGAAAGGTGACTATAAGCACTTTGATTTCGCAGGTACCAAAGCAGGGGTGGGCCAGGTTGAGGTTATGGACTTGGCTGCACTGGTTGACCGGAGAAAGGAGATCCTGGATGACATGGAGGCCGTGAGACAAGAAGAGGACTTGGATTTCGTGCTTATCATGCTTACTGACGTCATGAAGGAGGCCAGCGATTTGCTCTTTGTGGGCACCCCTGTGGAGAAGTTCGAGCAAGCATTTGAGGGCAAGATGGAAAACGACTCCATATACAAAGAAGGGGTTCTTTCCAGGAAAAAGCAGGTGATACCGCCGCTGGAGTCTGCCTTTAAGTAAGTTCAGTAATCTTTTTCCTTTTTTTATCTGCTGGGATGGATTTTTTCACCTTTCATTCTCAATAGAGGTTTGGAGAGGTGCCTTCTGGCGCAAGGGGGAACTTCGTAAAACCCAATATCAAACTCTCTGGGCAGGATCTCTTTCACCTTGTCTTTGGCTTTTGTCCCGCATCTTTTGCATCGATAGCCTTGGTTTCTGCCTGCTGACTTCATTCGTCTTCCGCATTTTGGACAGACGGGTGCTACGAGTTTTATCCGCTCCGCCAGTCGGAGCACGTTTATCTTCTCCAAGTTGAGAGTTCCCTTCTTGACTGCCCCATACACTTCAATTTCATCCCCCAAAACTAGTTTTTTAATTAGCTCTCTAAAGTTCTTAGTGGGTTCGAAGGCAGCGCACTTAACGGAACTCTTGTTATTCTCAGAGGACAATTGGAAGAATAGATGTCCTCCTTCAATGACTTTTGGTTCTTTATATACTGCCCCCTGCAATTTGTAACTTCTGTCTTCTTCTATGTTAGATATCTGACCAACATTAATGTGGGCATCTGTGCCTTGGTTTGTTTTGTAGGTTACCTTTCTCTCCCAAGGCTCAGATCTTATGGTGCTCAAGGCCATTTCTAAAGCTTCATAATCGTCGCCTCGTATGCCGAAGAGCACTGGGTCTGAGGAATGTGGGGCGAAGACGACCTTGTGGTTGTGGTGGTCCACGGTATCCCAAGTTAGAGGGTAGGTTTTCTCATCGGCTTTCCATACTGATGCTTCGTCGATTTCTCTAGGAATCTCCCAATTGGAAGGCATCCTGTAAGTTAAAAGTTCATACGTGTAATCTGGAAACTTAGCGCCTATGGCCGCTAAAGCGCCTATTAGGCCTCTTTTATTTTTGAATCCTTTGGCCCACAAGCCGTGTCGCTCGATGATTTCTTTTGCCTCGCTTATGTTCAAAATTTCGTTTAAGGCCCTTTCGTAGAACTCTGACAATTCTGGAACTATTTTTTCAGCGATCACTAGTCCTGGGTTGGTATTGGGGCCCGAAAAGTCGGACAGATCCATTAGCGTATTTAAAGCTATTTCTTTTGTTTTCTCAATTTTATTTGTTTCCAAGGAGAACGCAATGGCTGCATTACCTCTCGTTTTAAATTGTACACACGGGTTCAGTCGGACCAGTTTGGGCCTGCCTACTATCGTTCCCACGTTGCAGAGTCTGTCCATCATTTCTGCGGCCAAGTAGGTGGTACAAAGCCCCTTCTCGGAATCCGTGTCATCTATCCCAATGGTGATCATGGTGAACCTTTAAATAACGGTCGTGATTATACATACATTTTGATGAATAAGGAGATGCTGGCCACCCAGGTCGTAGATCTGCTTATTGATGCTCATTTTCAGGTTTCGGAACGTTGTCATATAAGGCCCCGAAGCTTTGACCTTGCAGCACGGCGAGATGATACGCTCCTTGTTCTAAAGATACTTTCCAATATAGATGGTCTGAACGAAAAGACCGCCTTAGAGATCCGTCGCTTGGCTAAATACCTTTTGGGAAATCCGTTGTTGGTAGGGGTTAAGACCAGGGACCACTATTTGGAACGGGGCGTGGTCTATTTCAGATATGGCGTTCCTACTGTGAGCTTCAATACATTGGCAGATTGGTTAACTGGTGCTTTTTCGCCTCTGGTTTACGCTGCACACGGGGGTCTTTACGTCAGAATCGACGGCAAACTTCTTAGGAAATTGAGGTTAGGGCGTGGAATGTCTTTGGGTTCGTTGGCTTCAGACCTTAGCGTGTCCAGAAGAACGGTGAGCAAATACGAAACCGAAAGCATGGATACATCCATCGATGTTGCTCTCCGGTTGGAGGAAATTTTTGGTCAAGAACTCATAAAGTCGGTGAACATTTTAGAGCGAAAGCATTTAGAAACTGAACCTGACCAAATTGGCAACAACGTGCTTCAGCATTTGATACAAATAGGGTTCGATGTCATCCCCACAACGCGGTCGCCCTTCAATGCCATCTCCCAAAATGATGATTTGGTGATCCTCACTGGGGTTAGCAAGTATTCCTCTACGATGTTGAAAAAGGCTCGGTTAATGAGCAGCCTCTCAATCGTAACTAAAACCCGTTCGGCGGTCATTGTGGATGGTGAAGTCAAGATGGAACGCATCGAAGAGACTGCAATAATCGAGAAAAAAGAGTTAGAGTCCATCTACGAGACCAGTGAGTTCGAAGATCTTATTTGGGAGAAACAGGGCAAATAGACGATTTTCGTTCATAGGAGGGTCTTTCTTGAATCTAGCGGACAAGCTTAGAGAATCTGGCAGAGTTTTCGTGGTTGCAGTAGCTGGTGATAGCGGCTCTGGTAAGACCACTCTTTCGACAGGCATTAGGCGGATGTTGGGCGAAGATTTAGTGTCTTCTTTTTCCATGGATGATTATCATTGTTTGGATCGGGAGCAAAGGATGGTGCGTAAAATTACCCCTTTAAACCCCGAAGCCAACCATCTCCAGCTTTTGGCGGAGCACTTGGAAGCCTTACGCCAAGGTGAGACCATTCAGAAACCAGTTTACGATCACTCAAACGGCAAGATCGTGGGGCCCGTTCCTTTCAAGTCCGCCCCTGTACTAATTTTAGAGGGGCTTCATCCCTTTTATACAGAGGATCTTCGTCGTTTCACTGATCTCAAGATCTTTGTGGATCCCAGCAAGATGGTGAAGAGGCGTTGGAAAATCCGAAGGGATTGTGGGGATAGGGGTTATCATCCTAATGAAGTGATGAAAGAGATCTTGGATCGGGAGCCCGATTACAAGATGTATGTGGATATTCAGAAAATTCATGCAGATGTGGTGGTCAAGATTGAAGATTCGCGGCTTCTTCCACCCATAATTCAGGCCCCTCCTTTGGAGAGGTATTCAGTTAGGCTCATTCAGAAGATGGTGGAAACTCCGTTGCCGGAGGTAGGCCTTACCATCGACCTTAGCACCATTCTCAGAATTTCTGAGCACGAATTTACCATCGCCTTCCAACGAGATGACTACTACGGAAAAAGGGTTGGAATTATGACCATAGATGGAGAGCTGCATAAGGACATGGTTGAGGAACTGGAACAGAAGTTGTGCAGTTTCACGGGTGTTGAGTCTCCAGTTTGCGATCGAAATGGCAGCGAGTACGTGAGTGCTATAGGTATGACCCAGCTTCTTTTGTGTTGGCGTCTTCTTGAAAATCTAGAATATTTGTTATGAAATATATAGAATATAGTCGAAAACCAATTAGATGATACTAATTGGTTTTCGCCAGAATAGTGTTTAACGATACGAATAGGTCAAATCTCTAACTATTGAGAGTTCGAGATTTGTCCGAAAAGTATCGTTAAACACTATAGATGAAACGTATGTGTTTAGCTCACCAAAAATCTCCTGCTTGATGTTGTTTTTGTCCGATGAATGCAAGTCGGCCAACAACTTGCGCCAGATCGAAAAACAATATCATTAGACGGAGTTACTTGAAATTAGCTATTTGGAACTGGTCACACGAGCCATCACGGAATAGGTTTGTTGATGCTGAGTGAGGTAGGCTAAACACCACACTTCACAGCTTGGAACTTGGCATCGAATCGATCAAAAATTTCTTTTTTTGTTTTATCGTCTTCCTTCAACTGCGTGCATGGCCACTCTGGGCACCATTTTTTGGAGCAGAATATCGTTGGCGAGCTTTTTGTTGTACCACGCTTTAGCCAAAAAAGGGTCAATCTCTATGGCTTTGTTGTAGCAATCTATTGCTTCGTTGTATCTTTTGAGCATGTATAGAGCATTGCCTTTACTGTACCAAGTCAGAGCGTTTTCGGGGTTAGACGACAACGATCTCTCGCAGCATTCAAGAGATTCTGAATAATCGTTACGTAGGTAGAGTATGTCTGCTTTGGCAGCCCACGCTTCCCAACTGTCAGGTTCTTTTTCCAATTCACACTCCACAATTATCATGGAACCTTCAAGTCCACTATTGGAAAGCAAATGTAGTGCGTTGTGGATAGGACTTTTGTCGTCTGAACTTTTCATTGAATCAACCGGAACGGACACGAGATGCACTCCTTTAACTATATCGGCGTTGTGATTTATCTATCCAGCAGTTGTGTGTAGGATTTATATAACGGCTTCGTATCATAGTTCAGTAAATAAATTCTTTCCATTTTCGACATAACACTTGCTATGCATTTGAGGTCTGTTTAAATATAGTACGTATTTTAAATTAAAATTAACAATTCTTATTTTACATATGTTTATAAGATCATTCAACCGATATAACTAATATATAGTCGAGAACCAATTAGGTTATACTAATTGGTTTTCGCTAGAATAGTGTTTAACGATACTAATAGGCCAAATCTCTAACTCTTGCGAGTTCGAGATTAATCCAAAAGGTATCGCTAAGCACTATATTTCGAATAACTTTCAACTTGTGGGGTCGATATATGAGAACTTTAGTACTAATACGAATTGTCCACAGTCCATCAGATATGGGCTCTATGAGAAAAGGCTTGGAGAAAGAAAGCATCTCCAAGGTGGGGGCCGAAAAATGGAAAGAAAACCAAAGACGAATTGAAACATTTTGGAAGGAAGTTGAGAATGAGATATATTCGTTGAACTTGGATTTGGAGAATGTAAGGATATATCAGGATGGTTTACCCTGTGGCGGGGACCTTGGTGAGAAAATCGTCAAAGAAACTGCAAACAAAGGGAGCCAAAATTATCAAATAATACTGAAACTGGTCGAAAAAGGGGCCAAGTTAGAGGCTACAGAGAGCCCCGAATTGTTGATTAAAGAGTTTGAACACATCAAAGCCTTCATAAATGCCCCTTCAGAAAACGAAAAAAGAGATGCAGAAATTAGATATGATCAAATAAAAGATGAGCTATTGAAAGAGCGAGATATTTTCATAGCAAAATCTATAGATGCCACTTTAAAAGATGACCAGACTGGAATTTTGTTTATTGGCGCGGCACATGATGTTGTTTCCTTTTTGGAAAAGGACATCAAAATTAAGCAATTGGATTGACTCCGTCATCTCAACATTCTAGTCTCCCATCTTGAATTTTTGAATCGTGAACGGCTCGACTTTCAATCGACTTTTCAGTTGCTTTCTCCAATGCTTCTTTTAATTCGTCTGTTTTCAACGTGTGAATTCTGGCCATTTGACCTTCATCAAATTGAAGGTAGATGTTCTCTCGTTCCCCTGCAAAATGTGGTTCCATGCAAGTCGTTATATCCTCCAAGTTCTTCAGTTGAACCTCAAAGAGGGTCTCAGGAGGGGATTTCCTCCACAAGATGAATCTTTCGTTGGTCAGATACCAAAAACCAGGTTTCCACGTTGATATTTGTCCTTGGCTGTACCATAGGGAGCCAAAGGTTCTGAAGAGAACCTGTTCCTCTTCTTTTAATGCTATTTCTTTCTTATTTGCAGAAGCCTTGGTGTACCATTCTCTGGTACTTTTATCCCAGGCTTCCATCATGCCGTAGTTCAGCATGGTCTCTATGCTTGCAATTGCAGCTTTTAGGGCCACTCCAATTAGGGGAATTCCTGCTACAGATATTATCAGGTCTGCGTTTAATATCACGCCCTTGTCCAGTATCTTATCCAACAGTTCTACAACACCGTTCTCCCGTTGAGGTTTTATGTTCAGACCTCCTGAAGCCGAGCGAAACTGAAGGGGGCCCAAGGGCCGGTGAACCTAACTGCAAACCCCTCTCGATTGTTGATCTCCTCTAAGGCGTCTCCTAATGCGTCTATCTTTTCATGATGCACTAGACAAGCGAATGCCATCATAAGCTCTTTGTCTTTGTACCTTTCAGGCACCCAAGATACCTTTTTATCGATCTTCATATCACCAACGTATTGCATTATAATTGAGCTGAATTCCTGCGAAAGTAGGTCAATTTCCTCTAAAATTAATTTTTTCGAACTTAATTCGTATTTTCTTTGGTATAAATAAGCAGTTCCTTGAGGCATGGAATTGATCTTCTCTTTTAAATCCTCTAATTCTTTATTTACTTCTACGATTTTTTTTCCAAAAGTATCGTGATCGTAGAATATTTGGATTGAATATTCGGCTTTGTTTTCAACATTTTCAAGCTCTTTTTTAATACGAATATAATTCTCTTGGATCCAGTTTTTGACCGTTAAATCATCGCCTTTAATTATGACGTCAAAGGAAAACGGGAGAACTGTTCCAAATTCGTTAGTTGCTCTGTCGATTACGTAACTGTGTTCTAAAACCCAGGATTTTGCCTTATCCTCATCATCAGTTTCGTAAGGTTTAGGCGAGCAGAGGTGAACTATTGCCATAATGTCTTTGTAGGGGATGGAATATACCAGGCTTTCTTCCAGTCCAATGTGGCCAAAGCTCAGCTTAGTGTTGCCATTGGCGATTGAGTACAGGTATCTTCCCATTTTTGCTCTGTTCATGTCCATGCATTTCGACCCATCTATCAGGATTTATGAATTTATCTAACGTATCGTCAACGACCTCGTCAAGTCCGTCTATTATGGACTCTACGATCTTTTCTAGGTCGTTGTCTTCTTTTATGTTCTCGATTGCCTCGTCTAGGTCTAAAAGAGCTCTACCAAGTCGTTCGATCTCTTTTTCATCCAGTGCACCACTTTCAATTCTTTTTATGGATTGTATTTCCAGTGCTTCCTGGAGTATCTCGACCACGGCGACGACAAGTCCCAGCAACCCTTGCTTGAGATTTTCTTCATCAACTTTAACTACCATCGTTTTCCTTCTCTATTTTCAACTGAAGTATGCCGTGTTTGTAGGTCTTATCTAGAATGGACTTCGGAATTGAGGGCAATTCTATCCTTTTGTCTCGGTCTCCAGCAGAAATCAATAGATAATTCTCTGATAGTTCGGTCTTTATTGAATCTTCTTTTATGCCTGGCAGCTCGGCGATTACGGTGATGTAACCCTTTTCTTCAAAAACGTCAATTGTAGGTCCCTTTTCAGGTACGTTTTCTGGCATTGACATTACTATCTCTTTAGGTTTCGTCTCCGTTTTTCTTCGTCTTGCACCTGCACCCAGAGGTCTTGTTGAGAAGCTATACTCCACGATTGGTTTGCTGCTCCAGCCTACATCTATACGATGTTTGATCTCTTCATCGGTCTCTGCAATTCTCTTCTTGAATTCGGGGGATGTCTTTTCTAAAGTCTTTATAATTCCACCAAAGCCGGGAAGAAATTGACCTACTACACTTTCTACAATGCTTTCATTTTCGCTTTTTTCGAGATCTTCGATTTTATTCTCCAATTTTTTAATCTTTTCGTCGTATTCCCTCTTCAAATCGCCGATCTCTTTTTTGGATTTATCATCGTTCACGCAACCACCTTTTTATATTATTATTCATTATTTTGTAGGGTCTTTATGGTCTTTTTTCGGGGACTTATCCAACCGCATATGGGGCATCCTTCTTCTATCAGTAAATCCTCTTCTATTTTGTTTCCACATTCCGGACACATTGCTTTTTTATTCAGTGCTGCTTTCCAACCAGGTGCTTTGAAATCAGTGCCTGATGGCATCTCCAAACCATATTTAGCAGCAGTCTCGAATGAGGAGATAGCAGCTCTTATTGTGATTCCAAGCAATTCCGTGCCAGCGACAGATACTACGATATCTGCGTTGATCACGATTCCCTTGTCCAGAATTCTCTCTATTACGTCAGGCAATCCTCTGTCGCTGGTGTGTTCCAAATCCATGACATTCGACCTTTTAATAAATATATATTATTATTTACATTCCCGCTCTAATCTTCAATATCCGTCTTTTATGGGCAGTCACCATTGCTCGGTGTTTTCGTTGTGTTTCTTTTA
>Ga0272443_10002273_pt1 | contig 24964 bp, 27 predicted proteins | sample SSMAcet12_FD_193581 | JGI IMG/M metagenome (GOLD analysis project Ga0272443, IMG submission 193581) | Marine sediment archaeal communities from Little Sippewissett salt marsh, Falmouth, MA, United States - SSM-Acet-12 | ecosystem: Environmental > Aquatic > Marine > Wetlands > Sediment ...
TTTTTGATGTTTTTGCCATTTTATGATTTTTTATTCGTCTTTCTCAAACGGCATTCCCAGCTCGGACAAGAGCGAAAATGCCTGTTTTTTGCCTGCATTTGTTACTATTGTTATTTCTAGACCTTGTACCCTGGAATCAGTGATGTCAATTTCAGGAAAAACCGAATATTCAGAAAGCCCCAAAGAATAATTACCAGCCGTGTCAAAACTTTTCTTTGAAACACCGCGAAAATCGCGAAGTCTAGGCAATACAATACTTATCAGCTTTTCCAAAAAGTGATACATTCTATCGCCACGAAGAGTTACAGTCAAACCTACCGGTTGTCCTGCTCGAATTCCAAAACCGGCAACCGATATTCTAGCCTGCTGGACTTTAGGTTTTTGACCAGTAATTTGAGCCATATCAGCAATCAAAGCCTCTTTTATTTTCTTGTCTCGCAACTTATCCCCTGTTCCCATATTAACTACAATCTTTTGCAGCTTTGGTGCTGCCATTGGACTACCTAAATTAAATTCTTTAATAAGTTTTGGACTGATTTCTTTTTTGTATTTTGTTTTTAAATTACTAGCCATTATTTCTTAGTTCCTTCTTTTTTATCTAATAATTCTCCGCTTTTTTTAGTAATTCTAAGTTTTTTACCACCCTTAACTTCAAACTTAACTCTAGTTGGTTTTCCGGTTTTAGGATCTAGTATCATCAGTTTACTAAGCTCAAGCGGACGAGGAATTTCAAAAATCCCTCCTTTACCTTGTGGGTCTAGGTTCTTTTTTATATGTTTTTTGTAAATATTTATTCCAGGCACCAAAGCTGTTTGTTTCTTTGGGTATATCTTTTCTATCTCACCCTTTCTTCCTTTATCTTTACCTCTTATAACTTGAACTTTGTCGCCAACTTTAAATTTTTTCATTAATCTTTAGACTACCTCCTTTGCCAAAGATGCGATCTTAGTAAATCCTGCTTCTCGGACTTCGCGAGCAACTGGACCAAGAATACGAGTACCGCGTGGCATGCCTTGTTTGTCGATAATAACAGCAGCATTATCATCAAACCGGATATAGCTACCGTCAAGTCTCCCTGTCTCTTTTCGGGTTCTCACGATCACAGCATTAACCATTTCTCTATTTTTAACTACACCACTAGGATCAGCTTTTTTAACCACACAACGCACAACTTGGCCAACTCCAGCTTTTTTTCCAATTCGCCCCGGCACTCCAATCACATGTAATCCTTTTGCACCACTGTTGTCCGCAAGATGCAAATTACTTCGCAGTTGTATCATTTCTTTTTATTTCCTTTCTTGCCCTTAGTAACAATCTCCACAACCTTCCATTTCTTATTTTTACTGATTGGTTTACAAGGAGTAAACCGGACTGTTTGACCTAATTTTACGCCCAATTCGTCATGTACTAAATAATTTCGACTTAACTTAATTCTTTTTTTGTATCGCGGATGTGACATCAACCTAACCACTTCAACCTTAGCTGTTTTATCCATTTTTTTACTAACTACTTTTCCAGTAAATATTTGCATTTTATTTATCTTTCTTATTGGCATTAATTAAAGTCAAAATTTGTGCCAGATCTTGACGCAAATTTTTTATCAGTTTTAAATTACTTTCACGGCCAGCTGTTATTTTAACAGAATTCTGAGCAATTTCAGCCCGCAGATTATCAGCCTTTTTTTGTAAATCTTCTTTACTACTCTTTTTAAGCTCTTTTAGTTGATGTTTTTTCATTTTTTTTATTATTTCTATCTGCTTACTATTTTAGTTTTAAACGGCATTTTGTTACTAGCTTTACGCAAAGCATCTCGCACAATTTCCTCACTTGGGCCAATAACTTCATAAATAATTCTGCCAGGTGTAACAACTGTAACATAACGATCAATCGGGCCTTTTCCTCCACCCATACGCTGGCCAGCAGCCCTACCAGTTACTGGTTTATCAGGAAAAACTCTAATCCAAACTCGACCCTTTCGCTTAAGACTGTTTGTAATTGCTCGACGTCCTGCCTCGATTTGGGCTGAACTTAACCATCCACGACCAGCTGCTTTTAAACCAAAGTCTCCAAAGGAAATACTTGAACCACGAATAGATTTTCCACGCATTTTACCTCGAAACTCTTTACGATATTTTCTTCTTTTTGGTTGTAACATTAGTCTTCTTCTCCTTTCAAAACCCAAACTTTTACACCAACGTACCCACGTTTAAGCAACGCCGGCACTTGAGCATAATCAATGTTTTCTCTTAAAGTCTGGGCCGGTATTGACCCTTCTTGATACTTTTCAACTCGGGAGATTTCAGCCCCTCCAATTCGCCCGCTTAACACAATTTTTATACCCCCGGCACCAGATTGCATTACTCTCTCAATGGCTCTACTAACACTTCTGCGATGTGGCATTCTTCGTTCCAAATCAGAAGCAATTCGACTAGCAATTAATTGCGCTGAAGTCTCAGGATTTTTGACTTCCTTAACTTGTAAATCGATTTTCAAGTCTTTAATATTTCGGCCTCGAATTTTACTGATAATTTTAATTATATCGGCCCTAACCTGCTCTATTCCTGATCCTCCGCGGCCAATCACAACTCCAGGGCGGGAAACAGTCAAAGTTATTGCCATCGATTTTGGTAAGCGCTCAATTTCAACACTTGTAATACCAGCTGATTCCAATTTATTCATAAGAGCTTTTCTAATTTTAATATCCTCGATCAGCAGATCTTGATAATCTTTTTTATCATCGCTAAACCAACGACTTTTCCAGGATTTAAATGTTCCAGACCGAAAACCAACCGGGTTAACTTTTTGACTCATTGCTTTTTAGATCCTTTCTTTGGTTTTTCTTCAAATACGATAACTCTAATACGAGAAGTTCTTTTCAGAATTGGATGCCACATGCCTCTTGAAACAGCCCTACCACGTTTTAAAGTTGGCCCCTCTCCGATCTGAATTTCTTTAAATCTTAAATTTTCTGGACTTGCCCCCTGAGAAACAGCATTAGCAACCGCTGATTTGATTGTTTTAACTAAAGCAACAGCAGCACGTTTTTGTGAATAAGGCAACATCTCGATAGCTTCCGTAGGAGTTAGTTTTCTCGCTACATCAGCCACCAATCTTAATTTCCTTGGGCTTGTTCTAATGTTTTTTTGTACAGCTTTTGCTTCCATATTAGGTTTTCTCAATTATCCTCTTAACAACTTGTCCATGCCCTCTGAATGTTCTGGTTGGAGCAAATTCACCTAACTGATGTCCAACCATATCTTCAGTAACAAACACTTCAATAAAATTCCTGCCATTGTGAACTGAGAAATATTTGCCCACAAATTCAGGTGCAATACTGCTGTGCCTCGCCCAGGTTTTAATAGAATCACCTTTTTCTCCCATACCTTTTCCTATCTTTTTTACAAGATTTTCATCTACGTATGGTCCTTTTTTACTACTTCTACTCATTTTTTAATTTATTTAAATTTGGCATGTTTACCCGGTTTTCTGCGGGCAACGATTAGTTTATCAGAATACTTTTGTTTTTTCCTGGTTTTACCAACAGCCTTTTTACCGTAAGGGGTTCGAGGCTGTTTTCTGCCAACTCCACTCCTACCTTCACCGCCACCATGAGCGTGTGAATCTGGATGCTGAGCTGTACCTCTGACAGTCGGCCTTATTCCCAAACGACGTTTAACCCCAGCTTTTCTAATCCGAACAGATGAAAGGTGTGCATTTCCCAGCTGTCCAATTGTTGCCCAAGCATTGGGTTTAAATCTACGAATTTCTGTAGAAGGTAGCTTAACCAAAATCCAATCGCTCTCTTTTCCTTGAACAACGGCGTTGCTACCCGCACCGCGAACGATTTGCCCCCCCTTACCGGGTGTAATTTCTATGTTATGAATACTGGTTCCGGCTGGAATTTTAGACAAAGGCAAGGCGTTTCCTGGTTCTAAAGGAGCCATATCAGAAGCAATTACACGGCTTCCAACCTTAAATCCTTCTGGAGCTAAAATGTAACGCCTATCACCATCTTTGTAAATTACTAAAGCAACATCAACTTTACGGTTTGGATCATATTCTATCGACTCAATTTTTCCCCAAACATCACGCTTATTACGTTTAAAATCGATTTTACGCAAAAAACGCTTCTGTCGACCTCCTTGATGTCGTACTGTAATCTTCCCTTTAGAACGACCTGACTTTTTAGGTAATATTATTTTTAATTTTTTCATTTTTGCTCTCCCGCATCAAATAAATCAATTTTATCCTTCTCCCCCAAAACTACAGTCGCTTTTTTGCGAGCTGGGTTAACAGACTTTCTTTTGCGCCAAACAGAACTGCTTTCAGATCGTTTATAATTTGCTGTTGCAACCGAAGTCACTTTAACCTCAAAAATATCTGAAATTAACTTTTTAATTTGATGTTTGGTTAAACTTGGGTTAACCCAAAAACTATATTTACCTTTTTTTGCATCCTCTAAACTTTTTTCTGTTAAAATTGGTTTAATTTTTTTCATTTTTTGCTTTTGTTATTTTTAAGAAAAATATCAGCATCCAATATCAATCGATTGGCAAAATAAACATCATAAGCATTTAAGTTTTTAAAGAAAACTATTTTTAAATCAGCTATATTTCGAAAAAAACGCTTTTGTTCTTTGTTCTTTTCAGACAAAACTAAAGTAACTTTGTTTTGTCCAGCTTTGGTTATTAGTTCTGCTGCCTTTTTAGTTTTTTTAATAGTCGAAATACCTTCCAAAAGCTCGATACGACCTTCCGATAATTTGATGCTTAGAGCTGATTTAAGTGCAAGCCTACGCATCTTAACAGGTAAGCTAAGAGTTCGTTTGACTCCTTTTGGTCCATGAGCTTTAGACCCGCCAACAAAGATTGGCGCAGACTGAGCTCCATGGCGAGCACGGCCCGTACCTTTTTGGCGATACCATTTTTTAGTTGTCAAGCTAATTTCACTTCGGGTTTTTGTTTTACTTCTTCCTGTATGTATTTTATTTTCATAAACTCGAACAGCCTGTGCCAGCAAATCTAAATTAGGCTTGTCGGTGATTAAATCTTTAAGTAGTGTCTTGCTTGGTTTTTTACTCATCTTTATTTACTCCATCTTTTAATTTCTTAATAATCACAAAGCTTCCTGGAGAACCCGCAACAGGCCCTGAAACACCCACAATGTTTTGTGTCTCATCAATACTTACTATTTTTAAATTTTTAATAGTGTTTTTAATACCACCCATTCGCCCCGCCATCTTTTTACCTTTTCTCACTCTTCCCGGATCAGTTCCCTGCCCGATCGATCCCGGAGCTCGTTGACGATCTGATTGACCATGAGTTCGCGAACCACCACCAAAATCCCATCGCTTCATAACTCCAGCAAAACCTTTACCTTTGCTAACACTTGTCGTGCTTACAACATCTCCCACCGAAAAAATATCGGAGAGTTTTATTTTGTCTCCGACTTTATAATCATAATTTTCATCTTTTTCAACTTCGCAAAGCCAACGAGAAGCCTGAGTTTTGCTGAGAGTTTTTTTGAGATGTCCTTGAAGAGGTTTTGAAGTATTTTTGAGCTTTTTTTTACCAAAACCAATTTGAATCGAATTCTCCAAAACTTGAGTCACAACACAAGGCCCGGCTTCTATAAGAGTTACCGGCGTCCGTTTGAGACCAACCCAGTCTTGAATCATTTCTTGTTTTGTTCCTAATATTGTTTTCATAGTTTATTCATTAAAAAAAGCGCCAAAGGCGCCTTGCAGGCTATCCTTTTTATCTTTCAAGTGGATTATCTAAACCACACCTTCCATGTGAGGCTGATTATAGCAAACAAGGAATAAATAGGCAAGAACTAGCCTGTAGAATAAAGTTACATCTTAACTTCAATATTAACCCCGGCTGGGAGATCAAGGTTAGATAGAGAGTCGATAGTACGCTCTGAGGGATTTTCGATATCAATTAAACGCTTGTGCACCAAAACCTCAAAATGTTCTTGCGCGTCTTTGTGCTTAAATGGAGATTCCAGTACAGGAATAACAGTGCGTTTTGTAGGAAGAGGAATAGGTCCGATAATTTTGGCACCAGTAGCCATAGCCGTATCAAGAATCTTGACGGCCGCCTCATCTATAACTCTGTGATCATAGCTTTTTAGCTTTACTCTAATTCTACCTAATGCTGCCATATTGACCTATCTTAAAAGTGCGAACAATTATCTTTATTTTATAATCTTAGTAATTACCCCAGCGCCAACTGTCTTTCCGCCTTCACGAATTGCAAATCGTAGACCTTCCTCAGCTGCAACCGGAACAATCAGTTTCGCTGTCATTTTAGCGCTATCACCGGGCATAACCATTTCAATTCCATCTGGAAGTGTGACTTCACCTGTGATATCAGCTGTTCCGATGAAAAACTGTGGTTTGTATCCGGTGAAAAATGGGGTATGACGACCACCTTCATCTTTGCTCAAAATATAAACTTCTGTTTCAAACTCAGTATGTGGAGTAACGGAACCTGGCTTTGCTAAAACCTGGCCGCGTTCAATTTGATCTTTTTCCATTCCGCGAAGAAGAACTCCAACATTGTCTCCCGCTTGAGTCTCATCAAGAGTTTTTCTAAACATTTCAAGCCCAGTTACAACTGTTTTTTGAGTATCTTTCATTCCGATGATTTCTATTTCTTCGTTGACTTTCAACTTACCGCGAGTAACACGACCGGTTGCCACTGTACCACGACCTTTAATTGAAAAAACATCTTCAACTGGCATCATAAATGGCTTATCAACCTCACGACTTGGATCTGGAATATAATCATCCGCAGCTTTCATAAGCTCTAGGATTTGCTTCTGGGCCTCTTTGTCACCCTCTAAAGCCTTTAATGCAGAACCTCGGATAATAGGAATCTCATCTCCAGGATATTCATACTTTTTGAGAAGATCACGAACATCCTCCTCAACAAGATCAACAATTTCTGGATCGTCAACAGTATCAACTTTATTCAGAAAAACCAAAAGAGCGGGAACATTAACCTGACGAGCCAAAATAACGTGCTCACGAGTTTGTGGCATTGGGCCGTCTGCCGCGGAAATAACAAGAATGGCTCCATCCATTTGAGCGGCACCAGTGATCATATTTTTGATGTAATCAGCGTGTCCGGGCGCGTCAATGTGAGCATAATGGCGCTTTTCAGTTTCGTATTCGACGTGGGTGATATTAATAGTAACACCACGTTCTTTTTCTTCGGGAGCATTGTCGATCTGATCAAAGGCATAAGGAGTAGTATTATTGCCCTCTTGTGCAGCCAGCGTATTTGTAATTGCTGCTGTAAGCGTGGTTTTACCATGATCAACGTGACCAATGGTTCCAATGTTCACATGAGGTTTGCTTCGTTCAAATTTTGATTTTGTATCTGCTGCCATGATTGATAATTTATTATATTTATTTTAGTTTTTCAAGACCCATTTTTAGGGCGAAAAATAGATTCCGGATTTATCCGGAACTATGGGTATTATTACAGCCCCCAGTAGGCTTGTCAAGCACTAATCTTAAGATTTATTAATAATCCCCTCAGCAATATTTGCTGGGACTTCTTCGTAATGGCTAGGTTCGATATAAGCACTGGCCCGACCTTGAGAAATTGAACGCAGATTAGTTGCATACCCGGAAAGCTCTGATAGGGGAGCAACTCCTTTAACAACCGTAACACCAGCACGCTCTTCGGTTCCCTGAATCTGAGCCCGACGGCTGGAAAGATCTCCGATAATATCTCCCATAAATTCTTCTGGAGTTGAAACTTCAACCTTTACAATCGGCTCCAGCAAAACCAGCTCTCCCTTTTTAGCGGCAGACTCAACTGCCATGCTACCAGCAATCTTAAAGGCAATTTCACTTGAATCAACATCGTGGAAAGATCCGTCGTAAACAGCTACTTTGACGTCAACTACAGGATAACCAGCCAATATTCCTGACTCAAGTTTTTCAATAACTCCCTTTTCAACCGCAGGAATAAACTCCTGAGGAATAGCTCCTCCTTTAATTTCGCTTTGAAATTCATTACCCTCACCACGACCTACAGGCTCAATGCGAAGCAAACAATGACCATACTGACCACGACCACCAGTCTGGCGAATGTACTTCCCCTCACCTTGGGCCGTATTTTTAATTGTTTCTTTGTAGGCTACTTGCGGGGCACCTGTACTGGCTTCTACTCCAAACTCACGCTTCATCCGGTCTACCAAAATTTCAAGCTGCAACTCTCCCATACCTGAAATAATAGTTTGCCCTGTTTCATGATTGGTCTTTATCTTAAATGTTGGATCCTCATCTGAAAGCTTGTTTAAGGCCTGACCCATTTTTTCCTGATCTGCTTTAGTGGCGGGTTCAATTGCCAAAGAAATAACTGGCTCTGGAAAAGTAATTGACTCCAGAAGAATCGGAGCTTTAGCATCACAAATTGTATCTCCTGTGGTTAACTGCTTACTCCCGACAATAGCAACAATTTCTCCTGCATAAGCCTCGTCTATAAGCTCACGCTCATCCGCATGCATAAGCACCAGCTTTCCTACTTTATCTCCCATTTGTTTGGTTGAGTTATATACGGGCGATCCAGCTTTGAGAGTTCCGGAGTAAATACGGACATAAACCAGCCTTCCGACGTGCGGGTCTGTTACGACTTTAAAAGCAAGAGCTGAAAAAGGATCCTCATTTTTACGTTCGCGTATCGCTTTTTCCCCAGTTTTGGGATTGGTTCCTTCAATTGCCGGAATATCAATCGGGCTTGGAAGATACTCAACAACAGCGTCCAACAAAAGCTGAACTGTAGCCATACGATTATCTCCTCCTAATATTGGGAAAAACTTACCGGTAACAACGCCTTTGCGGATTGCCTTTTTAATCTCCGCCTCGGACAAATCAACCCCTTCCAGATATTTTTCCAAAACAGCATCATCAAACTCTGCCACGGCTTCGATAAGTTTCTCGCGATACTTATCCGCCATATCTTTCATCTCCGCAGGAATTTCTCCCTCTTTAAGTTTGTTGTCGTCAATCCCTTCATAGGTATAGGCTTTCATTTTGATAAGATCTACAACACCATGCAGATTATGTTCGTTTCCGATCGGAAGCTGGATAGGAACAGCATTGGCACCAAGGCGTTCGTCAATAGATTTAAGACTTCCTTCAAAATCAGCGCCGATAAGATTTAATTTGTTGAGAATACAAATGCGGGGAACATTGTATTTATTAGCCTGGCGCCAGACTGTTTCAGATTGGCTTTCAACTCCAGTTCTACCATCAAAGACCATAACAGCTCCATCCAGAACACGTAGAGAACGCTCGACTTCCGCCGTAAAATCAATATGCCCCGGAGTATCAATGATGTTAACGCGATAATGCCCGTTTTCAACTGAAGAGTCTGTCTGCAGATCCCAAAATGTAGTAATAGCGGCACTAACGATGGTAATCCCACGCTCACGCTCTTGATCCATCCAGTCTGTAACTGTTGTTCCATCATCAACACTTCCGTGCTTATAGGTTTTTCCTGTTTCAAATAAAATCCGCTCTGTTGTTGTAGTTTTACCAGCATCGATATGAGCAATGATCCCAATATTTCGAATTTTTTCCAAACCAACTTCTCGGTCCTGAGTAACCGTACTGGCCAGTGCTGATTTTTTCTTTGCTTGTTGTGCGGCCATGTTTTATTATTTCAAAAAAATCCCCCCTTATTTGAGGGACGATAACAATTTTAGCAGGTGTATCTTAGCCGGTCAACGAATTTACCACCGAAAATGAGCGAAGGCTTTGTTGGACTCAGCCATATGTTCAACATCTGCTCGCTTTTTAACGGCAGCTCCTTCACCGTTCGCGGCATCAACTATTTCTGCAGCTAATTTTTCACCATAAGTATGGTAGTCTTTGTTTGGCCGAGATCTGGCAGCTTCTACAAGCCAACGCAAACTCAAGCTTTCCTGCCGACGTGTTCGAACAGGAACGGGAACCTGATATGCTGCACCTCCAACCCGACGGGAACGAACCTCCATGTCAGGTCTGATATTTGCCAAGGCTTTTTCAAATACAGCAACAGGCTCTTTTTTTGTCTTCTTTTTTATCTCAGCAAAAGCAGCATAAACCTGTTTTTGTGCCACAGATTTTTTCCCACTAAGCATGCTTCTATTGATAAGCTTGGAAACAAGAACATTACCATAAATTGGATCGGGCGCAATTTTCCGAGGCCTGGCTTGAGATCTACGCATTATTCTTCTCCTCCCTCATTTGCAGTGCCTGCAGAAGCTTGAACACCGCTTTTTTTAGTGCCATATCTGCTTCTGCTGGTACTTCGACCAACTACACCGCCAGCGTCAAATTTACCACGCACTACTTGGTAACGCACACCCGGAAGGTCTTGAACCCGACCAGAGCGAACCATAACAATTGAATGTTCGGCAATGTTGTGGCCTTCACCTGGAATATAAGCGGTAACCTCCTGCTTATTGGAAAGCCGTACACGAGCTACTTTTCGCAGAGCCGAATTTGGTTTTTTGGGAGTCATTGTTCGCACAGCTGTCACAACTCCGCGCTTAAAAGGGGAAGCAATCTCTTTGTACTTTCTGTCTTTAGCATTAAACCAACGCTTAAGCGCAGTGGCCTTTTGTTTTTTAATCTGTTTTTTTCTGGGTTTTCGAACTAGTTGTTGTACTGTTGGCATTTTTTTTAAGCTTCGTCAGCTACCTCCGATTCCACTTCCTTTTTATCTTCTTGTTCTTTTATTTCTTCAATCTTCTGATCCATCTCTAATTCTAAAAATGGATTTTTAGGAGCTTGCCCATCAGGACCAACCGGAATAAGGCGCCCGATAATCACGTTCTCTTTAAGTCCAATAAGATCATCCTTCTTGCCCTCCAAGGCTGCATCTGCCAAAACATCTGTGGTTTGCTGGAACGAAGCAGCCGACAACCAAGATTCTGTATACATTGCCCGACGCGTAATTCCAAGAACAATCTGTTGAGCACTTGCCGGCTCACCACCAGCAGCAACGACCTTTTCATTTTCATTTTCAAATTTAGCTTTATCAACTAACTCACCAGGCAAAAGATTGGTGTCACCGGAAGTTACAATCTTAACTTCATCGCTCATCTTTCTGACAATCGTCTCAAAATGCCGATCGTTGATAGGAATACCTTGAGATTCGTAAACACTTTGGAGTTCGGAAACTAAATAATTCTGAGTTGACTTAAGACCACGAATATTTAAAATCTCTTTTAGATCTAGATATCCAGTTGAAAGCTGTGCCCCCGACTCAATTTTATCTCCATCTTGAACTAACAATTTGTTGGTCTTTGGAATCAGGTACTCACGCTCCTCAGTAGTTTTTTGATCTCTAGAAGTTACCGTAACTCTCCATCCAGCATCCTCTTCCGCTACTTTTACCTTTCCGCCTATTTCACTCAAAGGAGAAAGAGTTTTTGGTGTTCGCGACTCAAACAGCTCTTCAACACGAGGAAGTCCTTGGGTAACGTCAACTCCGATAACACCACCAGAATGCTTGGTTCTCATGGTAAGCTGCGTACCAGGCTCCCCAATTGACTGTGCTGCCAAAACACCAACTGGCGTACCCAGCTCCACTTGACGCTTGGTTGAAAGATCCCAACCATAACACTTACTACAAACTCCATATCGAGTCTGGCAAGTAAGCGGTGAGCGAATATCCACAGATTTAATATTTTCACTCTCAGCAGCCTTTTCAGCCTCATTCTCACCAATGAACTCTCCCTTTTTAACAAGCACTTTACCTCCGTCTTTAATCTCAGCCGCAGCAATTCGACCAACAATTCGTGAGGCAAAAACTTTAGGACGACTATTTTTGTCGATAGTAATAAACTTATCCGTACCACAATCATCTTTACGAATAATGACATCGTGCGCAACATCAACAAGTCTACGAGTCAAATATCCGGCATCAGCTGTTTTAAGAGCTGTGTCAGTCAAACCTTTGCGGGCTCCACGAGAACCGTTAACATACTCAAACACGCTCAAACCCTCTCTGAAATTACTCTTAACCGGCAACTCAACTACTTTACCCATCGGGTCAACAACTAGTCCGATCATTCCTGAAAGTTGTTTAATGTTTTCTCGAGAAGTTCGACCAACTTTAGCATCGATCACGATCCGGATCGAACCATCCGGGTCGACAAGTTCCCAAGTCTTATCTGCAATCTCCTCTGTAATTTCGATCCAGACTGATTCAATCAAACGCTTCTTTTCTTCCAGAGTAATAAGACCTTGAGCAAAATTTTGTTCAATTTCAGACACACGCTGGTTACCTCCAGCAATAATTTCATTCTTTTTCGGATGAACCACAGCATCTGTAATTCCAAAAGAAAGCCCGGACAGAGTTCCTCCCATAAATCCGATGTCTTTAATATCGTCAATCAAATCAATAAGTTCTTCGTGACTAATTTTAGTAAATGCCTGGTCAACTAATCTTTTGATTACACTTGAGCTAACATTTTCATTAACATATTCAAACTCCGATGGTAAAACCTCATTAAACATTAGCCTTCCAACCGTAGTTTCAATGACCTTACCCTTAACCCGAACGGTTATTTTTTGGCGAACACCCACAAACCCCATCCTGAAAGCGGCAATTGCTTCGTTTGGATCACTAAAAACAGTTGTACCGTACGCATCTGTTTTTTCGTCCACAATCGTCAAATAATATACTCCAAGTGCAATTTCCTTGCTCGCTGGCGCTGCCATTGGAGAACCATCAGCCGGACGCAATAGATTTTTATCCGACATCATAAGCTCTTCGGTTTCTCGAATAGCATTGCGAGAGAGAGGTAGATGTACAGCCATTTGGTCACCGTCAAAGTCTGCGTTAAACCCCTTACAAACAGCCGGATGAACCCGAATAGCACTTCCTTCAATAAGGATTGGGTAAAATGCCTGGAAACCAAGTTTGTGCAAAGTTGGTGCTCGGTTAAGCATTACCGGATGGTTTTTAGTAATCTCTTCCAAAATGTCATAAACTTCCGCAGGCTGGTGCTCGAGCATGTTTTTAGCAGATTTCACATTTGGAGCAATTCCTCGAGAGATCATTTCTCGCAACACAAACGGCTTGGCAATCTCCAAAGCCATATCTTTTGGAATACCACACTGATTCAATTTAAGCTCTGGCCCAACAACAATGACAGATCGCCCAGAATAATCAACCCGCTTACCCAACAAATTTTGTCTAAAGCGCCCCTGCTTTCCTTTAAGCATATCTGAAAGGCTACGAAGCGGCTGTCTCCCGCGACCACGGCGAGTGGCTTTGCGCTGCGATGCGTCAATCAAGCTATCAACTGATTCCTGCAACATTCGCTTTTCATTTCTCAAAATAATCTCTGGTGCACCAAGACTGATAAGATGCTTCAAACGATTATTACGATTAATTACCCTACGGTAAAGATCGTTTAAATCACTGGTTGCAAACCGACCGCCTGAAAGCTGAACCATTGGTCGCAGATCCGGAGGAAGAACTGGCAAAACCTGAAGCACTGTCCAAGCGGGGCTAACTTTAGCACCGCGCATACCGTCAACCACCTTGAGCCTCTTGGTAAGCTTAACATAGCGCGGGCCGCGGCTTTTAATAGATGAAAGCTCTTCACGAATTTCTTTAGAGAGTTTATTCAAATCCAAAGCTTCCAAAGCCTGCAAAATTGCCTCCGCCCCCATTTTTACTTCTACAAAATCGGCTGCAGCATAATTTTGCAACTGTTCATATTCTTCCTCACTCATAAAACCATATTTTTGAGCACTTTTTGCAGCACTGAGTAAACGATCAAAAAGTTCATCTGTGCGGGCAACACTGGCTTTTTCTTCCTCGGAAAGTGTAGTTAATTTCTTTCGATTTTCAAGCTCAACTTCCTCCAAAGCCAGAGCCAGCTGTTCTTTGTCTTTGATCTTACCCTTAATCTTTTCTTTACGTTCAACCTCGTCTTCTTTTATGATTTGTTTTCGTTCCAAAAACATTTGTTTGATTTCAGAAAGTTTTTCATCACGAGTTTTGTTTAAAGTCTCAAGAGAGGTTTTTCTCTTTTTATCATCAACATCCATAATCAGATAACGCGCAAAGTAAATTACCTGTTCAATTGCCTTAGGTGGCAAACCCAAAAGAAGTGAAACCCGGCTCGGTGCTCCCTTGAAGTACCAAACATGTACAACCGGTGCGGCCAATTCAATATGACCCATTCGTTCACGCCTAACCCGAGATTCAGTTACCTCAACACCGCATTTGTCACAAACAACCCCCTTGTAGCGAATTCGCTTATACTTACCACAGTAACACTCCCAATCCTTGGTTGGGCCAAAGATTCTTTCATCATAAAGGCCGTCTTTTTCTGGTTTTAAAGTTCGATAATTAATCGTTTCAGGTTTAACTACTTCGCCGCGAGACCATTTGCGAATCTCCTCTGGTGAGGCAAGTTTAATCTGTAAAGCACTAAATTCTTCAATGCTTCGAATTTGAACAAGCGGATCTGAAAACTTTGCTACTTTTTCGGTAACTTCTCCCTCAGCCTTTTTAATAAGTTCGCCTTCGATATTAACAGCTAATCCAAGTGAATTTAATTCACGAATAAGAACTTTAAAAGATTCGGGAACTCGTGCTTCCGGAATAGGCTCACCTTTCACAATTGCTCCGAAAGCTTGTGCCCGGCCAACAATGTCGTCTGATTTAATAGTTAACATTTCCTGCAGCGCGTATGCTGCTTTGTGTGCTTCTAATGCCCAAACCTCCATTTCTCCAAGGCGCTGTCCTCCCATCTGAGCTTTTCCTCCAAGGGGTTGTTGAGTAACTAAAGAATACGGCCCAGTAGAGCGAGCATGGGTTTTGTCTTCAATCATGTGTTTAAGTTTCAAAATATAACCAACACCAACAACTGTTTTTTCTTCAAATCTTTCACCAGTTCGGCCATCGATAAGCGTTGCTTTACCATCAACGGGAAGGCCTGCCTTTTTAAGTTCGTTGGCGATTGCATCTTCTTTGATCGGATCAAACACTGGTAGGGCACCTTTTTGACCTTGTTTCTGCAAAGCCCAACCTAAATGAGTTTCCAAAAGTTGTCCCAAATTCATCCGTGCCAATACTGACAGAGGAGAAATAATCAAATCTACAGGAGTTCCATCTTCTAAATGAGGCATATCTGCTTCAGGCATAATCTTGGCAATAACACCCTTGTTTCCATGCCGACCGGCAAGCTTATCTCCTACCATGACTTTTCTAATCTGGGCTACTTTAACAACAACACTCTTCATTACTCCCGGCCCAAGCTCATCTCCTTTTTCTTTATCCAAAATGGAAACACTAACTACAGTTCCGCTTTCACCATGAGGAACCCGCAGTGAAGTATCTCGAACTTCGCGCGCTTTTTCACCAAAGATGGCTCGCAGCAGCCGCTCTTCAGAAGTAAGTTCTGTTTCACCTTTAGGAGCAATCTTTCCAACTAAAATGTCGTTCGGACCAACTTCGGCTCCAACCACAACGATGCCATCCTCAGCTAAGTTCGAAAGTTCATCTTCAGCAACGTTAGGAATATCACGAGTAAGCTCCTCAGGCCCTAGCCTGGTTTCAACAACATCAGCTTGATATTCTTTGATATGCACTGAAGTTAGCAAATCGTCTTTAACTAAACGGTTCGAAACCAAAATCGCGTCTTCAAATCCGTAACCTTCAAAAGTACCGTAAGCAACCGTCAAATTCTGTCCCAAAGCCAACTCTCCACCCTGACAAGAAGGGCCATCAGCCAAAAGATCGCCTTTTTTAATTTTGTCGCCAACATTTACGACTACTTTTTGATTGTAAGAAGTTGACTGAGCAGAACGCTTAAACTTTGTAATCGGATAGGTTAGTTTTTTCCCGTCACTACTCAGCTCCAAACCTCGACCTTCTGGCAAATCTTCTTCAGAGATTTTCTTATCTAAATTCAGGGTTATGTTCTCAGCATCAACATACTCGACCTTTCCGTCGAAATCAGAGCGAATCACTCGTCCCATTGCTTGGGCAACAACTTCCTCCATTCCAGTACCAACCACTGGGGAAGATGGTCGAATAAGGGGCACTGCTTGACACTGCATGTTACTACCCATAAGCGCACGGTTTCCATGATCGTTAGGCAAAAACGGAATAAGCGAGGCAGAAACACCAAACACCTGTCGTGCAGAAAGATCCATTAAATCGGCAAGATCAGATCCACCTTCAATAAACGACCCTTCATAACGATATGCCACGCGATCAGCAGTAATTACTCCATTTTCGTCCATTTCAACCGAAGAATGAGTGATATGATAATTTTCTTCATCATCCGCAGTTAAATAAACAACTTCATCTGTAACTCGACCATTCTCAATTTTACGATAAGGTGTTTCCAAAAAACCAAACTCATTAACACGAGCATACAAAGCTAAGTAGGTAACCAGTCCGATGTTGGGACCTTCAGGAGAACGAACAGGATCAATCCGACCATACTGAGAAGAATTGATATCGCGAATAGAGAAACTGGCTCGTTCACGATTAATTCCACCCTGCCCAAGAACAGATACACGACGTAAATTATCAATCTCACTTAAAGTATTGGTGTCATCCAAAATAGTTGAAAGCTGATTTGAGCGGAAAAATTCGTTAATTGCTGCAATTAAAGGTCTGGCATTAATAAGATTTTGTGGTTGAGGCTTATCATCAGGCGAAATAAGACTCATCTTTTCTTTAACAGCACGCTCAAGTCGGAGCAAACCAACTCGAAAAGCATGAGTGCTTACAAGCTCACCAACACGACGCAAACGACGATTAGCAAGGTGGTCAATATCATCAACCTTGCCAGTACCATTTTGAAGACCAATCAGATACGAAATAGAAGAAACAACATCTTCGCGAGTTAAGATCCAATTTTTTGAATCGTTTTCAACTTTCAAACCCAGCTTCTTGTTGATTTTGTAGCGCCCAACTTTGCCGAGATTATAACGTCGGCTATCAAAAAACAAGCTATGAAACAGGTTTTCTGCATTTTCCAAAACAGCAGGTTCTCCCGGACGAGTCTTTCGATAAATCTCCAAAAGAGCTTCCTCACGATTTGTCGTAGAATCTTTTTCCAGGGTAGCTTCTAAGTATCGATGCTCTTTATCGCTATCAAACTCAGAAAATATAGCCTCCATCTCTTTATCGCTTTCCAGTCCCATTGCACGCAAAAGAGTGGTAGCCGGCAACTTGCGGCGTTTATCAATCCGAGCCCAGATAATATCATTTTTGTTAACTTCAAACTCAAGCCACGATCCATGAAGGGGGCGGATTTCAGCTGTATAAAGCATACGACCTGTTGTTCTGTCTCTGTCTCCAGAAAAATAGGCGCCAGGAGAACGAACAAGCTGATTAATCACAGCACGCTCAACCCCATTAACAATAAAGGTTCCAGCAGAAGTCATCTGAGGAAGATTGCCAAAAAACACTTCCTGCTCTACTGATTCACCAGTCTGCTTGTTTATAAGAGTAGTTTTGATCTTAAATGGAGCCGAAAAAGTGAGGCCTTTTTCAAGAGCCATTTGAGGTGTAACCACCGGCTCGTCTAAAATATGCTCACCGAGCTGAAGTTGCCAGTTTTTCCCTGTAAAATCATCAATAGGAGAAATTTGAGCAATTTCCGAAGCAATTCCTTTAGAAATAAACCAATCCCAGCTTTCACGCTGGACTAATGAAAGATCTAATTCTGTGAGATTACTTTCTTTTTTGCCGAAATTGCGCCGTTTGTTTATAGCCATGAGCGAGTAAATAATAAAGCCTACACCTTAGGTACGCCTAATTAGGAATTATATACCAGCTTAGCAAGTTGTCAAGGGTAAACTTACCTCAAATACTTTTGAATATTCTGATTATGGTCTTTTAAGGTCTCTCCGTAATGGATATTACCGTCTGAATCATGCAAATAAAACCAGAAGTCTGTTTCTTCTGGAAATACTACAGCTTCAAGACTAGACCTGCCCGGATTGGCAATCGGACCTGGAGGTAATCCAGGATATAAATAAGTGTTGTAAGAAGAATCTATTTTTAAATCATCACTGGTGATATTTTTACTCCACCAGGTACAATCCTCATTGTCCATAGCACTACAATTTGCACTGGCCATAATGTATTGCACAGTAGCATCAATTTGAAGAGGCCAACCTTCTCGCAGGCGATTAAACATAATACCGGCCACAACTGGGCGTTCACTGTCGCTAACAGTTTCCCGCTCCAATAGCGAGGCTAAAATGACAACCCCGTCTTGATCTAAACCAATTTGTGAAAGCTCAGCTTTCCATTCCGGCTTAAAAACAGTATCAAAAGTAGTAGTCAACAAATTTACAGCTGCCGTGGCAGTTATATCTTTAGGAACCAAATACGTATCAGGAAAAAGCTTGCCTTCGTAGGCTTCTGCTATTTCTAAAAATAATTGACGAAACTTCGTAGCTTCAATACCACTCAATTTTAAAGCATTGATAAAAAAATCAGGATATTGTTCATAGCGCAAACCCTCAGGAATCGTTACCCAAACTTCAGTTGGACCTTCCAAAAGTTTTGCGACAACTTGAGGTACTGATAAATTCTGAGGCATTTCAAATTCTCCGGTTGGGATAGACTTGGTCATGTCTTTAAGTTGGAGATAAAGCTTGAATGCAAAAGCGCTTTTAACAACACCCGCTTCTTCCAAAGCTTCAGATATTCTCTCCGCCGAAGCCCCCTTAACAATAACTACCCTAACATCTTGGGAATTATCACTCGGAGCAGAAGTCGCCCCTCTCCACCACATAAACCCGACAATTAAAAACAATGGAATAAGAATTACTAAACCCGCAAAAACAAGCTTAAATTTAGACATATTTGGATTATACCCCAGTTATACTTCACTTAGAAGTGCACGACGATAGGTTTTTTTGTCAATCTCATAAATATAGATACGACGACATTTACAGGTTACTTTTTCAAAACCTTTCTTATGGCTTTCATGTTTTGCCTTATCCAAATCTTTACCACAGCCTACACATTTGTGTTGGGATAAAAGCCACATTTGAATTGGTGCGATTGCATTTTTTACTACTTTAGTTGCCATACACTGATTATACCATTTTTGATAAAAAATAAAGCCTATCTGTCCAAATACCGCTGAAGGATAATAGCGGCGGCAAAGGCATCTTCCATTTTAGCCCTGCGGTCGCGAGGAACACCAGCCTTGATAGCCATTTGCATTGCGTCTTTGCTAGTAAGAGTCTCATCTACGAATTCAACAGGAAGACCAACGGTAGTTGAGAGCTGTTCACCAAATTTTTTTGCTTTCTTAGCGCTTTTTCCTTCTGAAACACCTACTATCATTTTTTCGATTTTATTTTTTAAAACGATACGACAAAGTCTATCGATAAGTGCTTTTTCATCTTTATACTTAATTACTTCAGTGGGGTCAGCCAATTTTCCCGCCGAGATAGCTAAGCCCACTTTATGCTTTCCCCAATCAATCCCTAATGTTTTCATCTGATTGTGTTTCCTTGATAAGGAGTTAGCCGAGCACGAACAATCAACCTTTGTGGTCGCAACGGATGGCCCGGAGGGACACAGGTTACAAGTGTAAGATACGAATCAGAACTGTTTTGTTCTAAAATTTCAATATCTGTAGGCTGAACTTCAAATTTTTCTTCTACAAGATAGCGATAAACTATTCCATCATAATAAACTTCTATTTCTTCACCTTTTTTTATTGTTGGAAGCGTAGAAAAAATAGTCAAATAGTCTTCAGGGTCAAAAAATTGAGGCAAAATTGAATGACCAAAAATAACTGCGTTACCCCTTTTTCCTGGGAGCGCAGTACCTGGATACTGGATAAGTGAATCGTCTAAACTTTCACCTCCGATAGCAACCGTGGCCCGGTCTATTTCCAAAGAAGAAATGCTAATCGAATAATACTTAATATTAGTCGATTCAAATTCGGCAGAAGATCCTTCAAACCAGTTACTAGCTTTTGTTAAATCTTTATAATTTTCGCTTTGAGAGAAAACATAGACATCGTTTTCAGCAACAGGCGATAAATATTCACCGCTGCCCAGACTTTGGTATTCATAACCAATAATTGGAGAAAGTACATAAACAAAGATTCCAATTCCTAAAAAGGCAAAAACGCTTCCAACTACTCTTCGGATATTTTTCATAATAGTTTTAATCTGCTACCACCTCAACACTGATTTGACTGCTACGAAACGGAACTCGAAGTAGGGGTCCGGGAAGCTGAGGGCTAATTCTTATATTTGAACGGGTTAATCCCGAAACTGTGCCCAAATAGGCCTGAGCTGCTTCAGGGCTTTTGCCAGCAATTTCAGCAGAGAGTTGGTCTGGCTTAATCTCCGGAAGCAAATTAGCCGTAATAACCAAATCAAACATCCAGCCTTCATCGCTTTTGTCTCCATTCTCAAATTCATACTTGATTTGAGAATCCAACAGAACAAAACCGCTTGGGACTTCCTCTGCCAACAAAGAATTTGCATAAGAAGCCAACTCAGATCTACCAACAACTAAGGCTCGAAGCCTAAGCTCCATTTCCAGACTTACAGAATCAGCTTCGTCTCCGACTTGTCGATTAAAATCGGAGCTACTATCATCCACCTCGATTGTTTCTCTAATAAGCATTTGTTCACTGCTTAAATCCTGTTCTAGCTGCGACGCCGCTTGATCTTTAAGTTCAGAGATTAGATTATCCTCCAAATCTTCCAAATCCGATTCAGATACCGCCACAATCTCCCGAGAACTACCACCAGAAAGGTCTTCCTGCACAACAGCATCTACTTCGCTTTTGGGATAATTACCCACAACAAATGTTTCCCCCTTACTCAAATTGTATTCCGAACCAATCTCTGAAGCTTCGATTTCAATCGTTTCGCTACCTGGAGTTGAAGGAGAACTGGCAGCAGCTACCTCAACAGTTTCACTTAAAACAAACTGTAAATTATTTGGGCCCGCAAGCAAGGTGCCGGATTCAACCTCGATTTCAACCGCAGTTCCATTACGAATAGTTACTTGCCCCCGCGCTTTATCTCCGACAGTTTTTTTGCCTGTTGCTGAAGCAGTTTTTTGGCCGTTAACGGTAACAGTTTTTTCATCGGCGGGAATTGTACCTCTCAAAACCACTTCCACTTCTTCACGTAGCGTTTGTGTAGATACAAATAAAGTTACATCCGCCTTTGGTAAATAAATCCAAGCAAAAATCCCGCCAACTATCAAGACGAAAGAGAAAAAGATGACGATATACTTTTTTAGCCCACCCCCAAAACCAAACGGACTAGACAGGCGGGGGAGTTTAAACGAAAGCTTAGGTAAGGCAAACTTTATTTTAGAAAAACGGCGTCCGGTTTTTTTGGGTAAGGTGCCGGATTCATCAGGAACAGAGCTTGACTGCGGTTGAGAACCCATTTGCGAAACATCCCCTCCCAACACAAACCCAACATCTCCCGGAGTAACCGTAGTTTGAGGATCAACAACGTTTTGATCACCACCCTCTTGCCCCTCTAATAATGGTTTTTGCAAGCCTTCGACTTCTTCTATTTCAGATGCTCCAGCAAGACTAACTGCTTCTGCTTTTTTCTTATAGTCAAAAATTTCGACCTTGGGAACATGTAAAAATTTCAGACTCGAAGCCTTTTCGTTCCAGTCTTCTGCGACCAAATTTTGGGACAATTCTTTCAGGTGATCCTCATCACCTCCGTAAAGCAAAAATCTAGTTGGTAAATTGTCTCGCGACCCAAAACGAGAAAGGCCTTCAATTACATCATCCACAAAAGAGGTGCTTCGGCCAACAGTCACTGTTCCAGAAATATTACCAAGCTTAACAAGAGTCAAGTCTATGCTACTTTTATTAATCCCCAGAATAACACCATTTAAAGGTGCACCTTCGGAAAATTTAATATAATGCGCAATCGCTTCAGGCAAAACCACAAATCCACTAGGAGATAGTGAAAGTTTTGTACAAAGCATACGAATATCTTCTAAGTATTCTTTTTTTATCGCACCTTCACTCACCCAAGAAGGAGAGACTCCAAACACAGTAGCATCTGGTTCATCCTGATCATCAGGTAAACCATTAGCCGCTTCAGACATAGCTTCGTTTGTTACTTTAATCAAATCATCGGGGTTAGTGTAAGCAAAATCCTTACTTTGAAAAACGACTTGAACTCGCCTTTGAAGAATTGTCCAGATCGAAACAGAAAGCGAATCAGGCTCTAGTATTAAAGACCAATAATATTTATCATTTGGTTTTTCCATTGGCAGTTTTATTTAATCTGGGCATAGATGCGTCGTACACCCGCACTAGCCGATTTTTCTTTAGTAATTTTAACATGGCCACCAATCTCAGATAAACTACCAACATGCGGTCCACCACAAACCTCGCGGCTAAACTCTCCAATACTATAAACCTTAACCTTCTCTCCACATTTATCTGAAAAAAAGGCCAGTGCACCGTTTGCTCTAGCAGCAGCAAAACTCATAGTTTGCACATTTACTTTCAGGTTTTTATCAATTTGCGTATTAACCAGATCTTCGATTTTTCTAATTTCTTCGTTAGTAAGTTTTTCAGGATGAACAAAGTCAAAACGAAGCCGTTCTGACGTGATATTACTCCCCTTTTGTTGTACATGCTCTCCCAATACTTGTCGCAGGGCTGCATGCAGAAGATGTGTAACAGTATGCAATCTGGTTGTTTCATCTCCAGTATCGGCGAGGCCGCCCTTGAATTTACCAGCTGAAGCAGTTCTCGAATTGTCTTTGTGAATTTCAAATGCTTTTTTAAATTCATTGATATCAACTTTTTGCTTTTTTTCCTGTGCCAACTCCAACGTTAGCTCAAGAGGAAAGCCATAAGTCTGATAAAGATCAAACGCAGATTTTCCGTCGACACTCTTGAGCTTTTCCAGTTCTCTTAAGCCTTTTTTGAGAGTTTTTCTAAATTTAAAAACTTCATCAAGTATTACTTTTTCGCCGGTTATCAATTCAAAATCGGAAACCTCAAAACCATCTTTAAGCGAATTTAACTTAATTGCTGCCCGGCGGATAAGACGACGCATGACATATCCCTGCTGTTTATTTCCCGGCCTTAAACCCTCAGAAGCCAACGCCTCAACAGCGCGGACATGATCGGCAATAATACGCATAGCCTCCTCATTCTCCGCATAGCTCTGCCCGACTAATTTTTCTAGCCTAGAAATATACTTCTGAAAAACCTCAAGCTTAAAAATATCAGGTTCGTTGTTAACAGCAGCAGTCAGCCTCTCAAGCCCACCGCCAAAGTCAACATTTTTATTAGGCAGCTCCTCTAAGCCGTTTGAAGTCTTTTTGTAAACCATAAATACGCTATTTCCAATTTCCATGAATCGACCGCAGTCGCAATTTGGGTGACACTTTTCCCCGTAAGCCGGATCATGCTTTACCTGAGTAAATTCGTAAAAAATCTCAGAAGTAGGGCCTCCGATTTCACCAACCGGCATTTGATCTGGAGCACCAGCCCTGCTCCACCAGTTTTTTTTATCTCCATACTCAAAAATATGATTATCAGACATACCCAACTCTTTCCAAATTTGTTTGCTTTCATTGTCTGGAGCGATATCTTTACTCCCTTCGAAAACTGATACGTATAGTCTTTCTTTGGGTAAGCCTAACTCTACTGTTAAAAATTCCCAAATCCAAGACAACTGCTTCTTTTTAAAATAATCGCCAAGACTCCAATTGCCAAGCATCTCAAAATATGTGGTGTGACGATTGTCTCCAACCTCTTCAATGTCTTGGGTGCGAATCGCTGGCTGCGAATTTACCAAGCGCTTACCTTCAGGATGTTTCTCACCTAACAAGTAGGGAACCAAAGGCTGCATTCCCGCCGAAGTAAAAAGTGTTGTGGGGTCGTTTTCTAAAATAAGCGGGGCGGCGACAATTTGCTTATGTTTTGTGTTAGAAGAAATAAAAAAATCCAAATACTTTTGCCGAACTTGGTCTATAGTCATTGCCTTGCATTATACATTATTCATTAGAGAACTCATCGCTAGCCCCATGGCTTTTCATGATTTTATGTTTTTTCTTACGAAACATCTCCACAATCCCAGTCAAACGCCCCGGACTGATAAGTCCTCCGCCCAAAATTGCATCATCTAAGATGCTATTTAATCGTTTCAGCGCCCGACGCATGTCCATAATAATGAATACAACCTGAACACCAACAACAATAAGAAGAACAGTCAATGCGATGACAACAATAATAAGAAGGGTTTGAATATTTTGCATAGCTTTATTCTACTGTAATAGGAACGGTCTTTAAAGTCTCTTTGTTGGAACGTGAAATTGCAATTATTCTTATTTCCTTAGTTTGCGAATCGACTTGGACAATAGTTTCAAAATTTCCCCGATCATCAACAAACGCAGGCTGATTGTTAATTTGAACAGCAGCACCTTTTTTGGTTTTGCCTGAAATCTTTAGCTCGCCCACAACCACAACAGCGTCCAGCTCAGGAGTAAATACTTCAAGCGCGGGGGGGCGAGTAAACTGCCAATATTGGTGCCCAAGATACGTAATCATCAGCAAAACCAAAACTGCAATCGCGGTCATAAATGTTAAACGGGGACTCCAGGAAAATCGATCAACAAGTCTTATATCAGGCTTGGGATTAATTTGCGGTTTATTGGGAGGGTAATCGCGACGTAAAAAAGCCAATGTTTCAGCTTGATCCATTTCAAGTTCGTTGGCAATATTTTTCACAAATCCGGAAACAACCGTAAACTCAGGTAGCTGTTGCCATTGTTGTTTTTCTAAAGCCTCAATAAACCTGCTTTTGATTTTAGTTTTTGATTCCAGCTCGCTAAAACTAAGCCCATGACGTTTACGAGCAGACTTCAAAATTGAACCAATTGTTTTCATAAAGATTTAAGAGTCTAACACATCTCCGGGAGAATTAATA